>WNFP01000885.1_pt1 | contig 29501 bp, 29 predicted proteins | sample 5400201 | NCBI WGS metagenome assembly WNFP01 (sample SAMN13153355, study PRJNA577476) | soil metagenome | isolation source: 115 cm saprolite under Madrone tree | place: USA:California | collected 2016-06-14 | reverse complement strand
TTCGCTCGATCGCAGCTTGCGCGGCGCCTTTGTCATTGGACCTCCCTTGATGTTCGGTATGGCCGAACGATGTTTCTTATTGCTATCCTAAGCCGTGGCTTTGAAGCGAGTCAACGAAAGCAACGAGCGAGCGTGGGTCAGAAGCATGCGAGACGACGGCAAGGATAAACCGCCCGCCGACGAACGATATCGAGTTCAGAGTCTCGGCCGCGCTCTCGATCTGCTCGAGCTCGTCGGGCGCCGCGGGCGCGAGGGCGCACGGCTTTCCGATCTGGCGCGCGAACAATCGCTTTCCAAGGCGGCGACATACGCGATTTTGCAGACCCTGCTGGCCCATGGCTTTGTCGCCGATCTCGGCAGCGGCACCGGCCGCCGCTACCGCCTGGGCCTCGCTCTCGCCCGCCTGGGCGATCTCGCGATAGCCAATATCGCCCTGGTCGACGCCGCCTTGCCGGTCTTGCGCGAATTGACCGCCGAACTCGGTCTTACCTCGCGGGTCGCCATTCTCGACGATGGCTATGCCGTGGTGGTGGGGCGGGTCGATGCGCCCGGCGCGGTGCGCTTCGATGCCGCGCTCGGTCGGCGCGAATTGCCCCATTGCTCGGCGGTGGGCAAGGCTCTTCTGGCCGTGCTCCCGACGGACGAGGCCAAGGCGATTCTGAGCCGCGGCCATCTGCCGGTCCGAACGCCCCATACCATCACCGATATTGCGAGCCTGATGGCCGAACTCTCCCAGACCGCGCGGCGCGGCTATGCAGTGGACGATGAGGAAGACACGGAAGGTGTCGCCTGCGTTGCCTGTTGCGTCTTCGATCGCACCGGTACCGCCGTGGGCGCCATCAGCGTCACCGGCCTGAAGCAGCGCGGCTGGAACGCCAGGCGCGATCTCCTGGCCCGCGCCGTCGCCCGCCACGCCGAGCGCATTTCGCGCCTGCTCGGCCGATCCGCCGTGGCTCGCCTGCCCTCCCGGAACGCCGAATTCTAAAAAAGGACCATCTGCCAGGAGCTGGGACCGCCACAAATCGCCACACCTGGTTCTCAGAACGGATACGGAAGCTGTTCGACCTTGGTGGACCCTAGTCTAACTCTATCCGGTCCGCCGGCATCTTGATAAAGGTCCGTTTCTGGCGGAGAATAAGGGCGCAATTGCTTCCTACAGCTATTCCGGAGGTGATTCATGGGCGCGAAGCTTCTGAGCCCCGGCGATCTGCAGGGCATTGCCGAAAAGACGCAGCTGGCCAAGGTTCAAGAGCAGTTCGAGCGCGCGAAGAAGGAAGAGCAGGAACGCAAAGCCCTGCACGAAGCCTTCGTGACGCGCGATCTCCACCCGGAAGTCATGGAGCGCGTCAACGCCGCCGTCCGACGCGCCGCGGAGCAGGGCTTTCACGAGCTGCAGGTGTTGCGCTTTCCCGCCAGCTACTGCAACGACCATGGCCGGCGCATCAACGTTGCAGAGCCGGACTGGCCGGAGTCGCTGGAAGGCTTCGCCAAGCGGGCGTACGAGTTCTTTGGCAAGGAACTGAGGCCCCTGGGCTACAGGCTGCGCGCGCAGATTCTCGACTATCCGCATGGACAGCTGGGCGACGTTGGGCTTTTCCTCTGCTGGTAGCGGCTTTGCTGGCGCGGGGGTGCCCAGCGCCGATTCCGGGAGGATGGAATGGCAAAGAAGGGGCGAAAGAGAAACGGTGGAGATGAGGCCGCCGATGACCTCAAGCCCACGCCAGGCGCCAAGCTCACGGGCAAGGAATACGCCAAGGAGCTCCGCCGGTTGCAGACCGGGCTCTGCCACGTGCAGGATTGGGTCAAGGCCACAGGGCAGAGGATCGTCATCGTGTTCGAGGGCCGCGACGCCGCCGGCAAGGGCGGCACGATCCGGGCCATCACCGAGCGCTGCAGCCCGCGCGTTTTCCGGATCGTCGCCCTGCCGGCGCCCTCGGACCGCGAGAAGTCGCAAATGTATGTCCAGCGCTACGTGCCGCATTTCCCGGCGGCCGGCGAGGTCGTCATCTTCGACCGCAGCTACTACAACCGGGCAGGTGTCGAGTGGGTCCTCGGGTTCTGCACGGAAGATCAGCATCGGCGCTTTCTCGAGCTTTGCCCGGCCTTTGAGAAGAACATGGTGGAAAACGGGATAAAGCTGATCAAATACTGGCTCGAGGTGAACGACAAGGAACAGGAACAGCGCTTTCAAGCTCGCATTGACGATCCGTTGCGGCAGTGGAAGCTAAGCCCGACAGACCTGGAATCCCGGCGCCGCTGGTACGACTATTCCCGGGCGCGGGACCAGATGCTCGATGCGACCGACACGCCTTGGGCGCCCTGGCATATCATTGGGTCTGATTCGAAGAAGCATGCCCGGCTCAACTGCATCAGCCATCTGCTGACCCTCCTGCCCTATGAGCCGGTCGAGAGGCCCAAGGTCAAAATGCCGAAACGCTCTAAAAAGGGCGCATATGACGACATGGCAACCATGAAGGGCCGGCGTTGGATTCCAGAAAAGTACAAAATATAACTTCGTTCGGCCTCTGCTAAGCTTCGTTTGTCTCCCTGCTGGCTTCGGTGATTGGGTGGCGTCGCGTTCGTATTGACCGTTCTGCCCAATAGGGGAAATGACAGCCAAGTCTGCAATCCACCGCTATCTCGATCCCGCCGAAACTCTGGCGGAGGTGCTGTTCGGGCTCATCATGGTGCTCACCATCACCGCTGGCGCCGGCATCGTCTCGGCATCGGAGCAACTCGATACCCGCAAGTTGGTCGCCGCCGCACTCGGATGCAACGTTGCGTGGGGGGTGATCGATGCAGTGCTGTTTGTACTCGGAGGTTTGTTCTATCGGAGTCAGCGTGCGCGTTTCTTTCGCGAGCTCAGAAGCGCACCCAGCGAGGCGGAGGCCTTGGTCGCGATCCAAGAGGAGTTCGGGCTGGAAGAGGAACCGTTCGCAGTCCCCCCGGAAGATCGCGCCCGTCTTTATCAATCCATCCTGGCCCTAAGCGCTCACGCCACGCCCGCCCGCGTGGGCCTGGTGCGGCGGGATATTGCGTCTGCATTTGTCGTCTTCGCCCTCGTGTCGGCCACTGCCCTTCCCGGGGTGATCCCATTCCTGCTGCTAGATAATTCCTACCTGGCGCTTCGCCTGTCGAATGTCGTTCTTATCTCGTTGCTCTTTGTCGTGGGGTACTGGTGGGCACACTACACCGACGTTCCTCCCTGGCGTGCCGCGGCGATAGTCCTGTTTCTCGGCGTGTCCATGGTCTTCGTCGCGGTCGCGTTGGGTGGATGAAAGCTCGGGTGATCTGATCATGCCGATCGCGGCCCGCCCTACCTCTACCGCGCAGCGACTGCTGCCCGTGCTTAGCTGGCTTCCTGCCTATAGGCGCGACTGGCTGTTGCCGGACGTCCTGGCTGGCCTTGCCATCTGGGCGGTCATGGTGCCGGAGAGTATGGCCTATGCCGGCATCGTCGGCGTGCCGGCTATCATGGGGCTCTACACTATCGTCCCGCCATTGGTCGCCTATGCGATCTTCGGTACCTCGCGCCTGCTCGTCGTCGGTCCGGACACTGCCACCGGCCTGATCTCTGCCCTGACCGTGGGCGCCATTGCGGCGCAGGGTACAGCGAACTTCAATGCGCTCACCTCCACTCTCGCCGTCCTGATCGGCGCCTTCTTCCTGCTCTTCGGCGCGCTGCGCATGGGCTGGGTGGCAGCCTTTATTCCCACGCCGGTGATGCGGGGATTCATCGAGGGTCTCGTCTGCGTCACCATCATCGGCCAGGTGCCGCATCTGCTGGGCATCAGCGGCACCTCGGGCAATTTCTTCATGAAACTCTGGTTCCTGCTGCAGCATTTGGCTGATGCTCCACTCGCCCCGGTGCTGACCGGCTCGCTCAGCCTCGTAGCGATGCTATTGCTGCGCCGCCTTGCACCCCGCCTACCCTCGGCGCTGATCGTCGCGGTCGTGGCTACGGTTCTCGTTAGCCTGCTTGGTGGAGAAGCTGCCGGCATAAGCGTGGTCGGCCAGCTCCCATCTGGCCTGCCCCGGCTCGTCCTGCCCAACCTTGATCCCGCCTTACTGTGGGAGCTCGCGCCCGGCGCGCTCGCGATCGTGCTGGTCGGCTATGCCGAGGCGCTTGGCGGGGCAAAGGCCGCGGCGATGCAGAGCGGCGGCGACATAGACCCGAACCAGGAGCTGGTCGCCCACGGGCCCGCCAATATCCTGAGCGGACTCTTCGGCGGCTTTCTCGTCGTTGGCAGCCTGTCCAAGACCTCGGTGGCCATGGCCGCCGGCGCCCGCACTCAGCTCGCCAACCTCATCGCTGCGATCTTTTGTTTCCTGACCCTGGTTCTGCTGACGCCGCTGTTCCGAGGCATGCCTCATCCGGCGCTCGCCGCGATTGTCATCGCAGCAATGCTGCACCTGTCGAAGCCTGCCTATCTGCGCGACCTGTTCGTCCGAAACCGGCCGGAGTTTGCTGTCGCCGCGACGGTAATTGCCGGCGAGCTGGTCCTAGGCGTGTTGCAGGGCATCGCCCTCGGCGTGGCACTGTCGCTTCTGATGTTGATCTATCGAGCCAGCCATCCGCAGGGGGCGGTGCTCGGCCAGCTGCCGGGCACGGAGGCCTATCGCGACATCGAGCGGCACCCCGAGGCGCTCACCTTCCCCGGGATGCTGATCTGGCGTGTGGGCGGCGACATGTTCTTTGCCAGCGTCGGCCACTTCCTCCGGGGACTGAAGATTGCGCTAGCCGCGAGCCGGCCGCCGGCGAAGCATGTGCTCCTCGACGCAGAGTCGGTGAACTTCATCGACACCACCGCCTGCGACGAGCTGCTGCGCCTCATCAAGGAGTTGCAAAGTCAAGGTATCACCCTTGCCTTTGCTCGCGTCCGCGACCAGGTGCGAGAGCGCCTGCGCCTCGGGGGCGTAGAGGCTACACTCGGTCCTGCCAATTTCCACGAGCGCGTAACCGACGGCGTTCGGGCCTGGCAGGCCGCAGGAGAGATCCCATGAAGACGCCGATATCCCGAGATAGGTCAAAGCGGCGCGGCTGGAACGCCAGGCGCGATCCCCTGGCCCGCGCCGTCGCCCGCCACGCCGAGCGGATCTCGCGCCTGCTTGGCGGTTTCGCCATTTTCAGCGGCCAAATGCAGAATTCGCGCCGGGCCCCATGACCGCAGCGGGCGCGCCGGAAATCCTGAAATTGGCCGCGGGCGATCTGGTCCTCGATCTTTGCCCGGCTCTGGGCGGATCGATCACCGGTTTGCGCTGGCACCATCCCGCCGGAGGCTGGATCGATCTGCTGCGGCCAACCGACACCGCGGCGATTGCCCGTCGCGACATCGAAGGCGTGAGTTGCTTTCCCCTGACGCCGTACTCCAACCGGCTGCGCAATCGGCGATTCGAATTTGAAGGCCGCGAGATCGTTCTGCCGCCCGACGCCAGCGGACCTCATGCCCAACACGGTCACGGCTGGCGGCGCGCCTGGCAGATGATGACGGCGACACCCGATAGCGCCACTTTGCGCCTGACCCACGCGGCCGACGCCTGGCCCTTCGATTACGTGATCGAACAGCGATTTCAACTCGGCGTTACCGGTCTCGACGTTACGTTGATGGCGCGCAACGACAGCGACCGCGCCATGCCCTTCGGCTTTGGCCTGCATCCCTATTTCCCCCGCACGCCGCACTGCCGATTGACCGCCGCGGTCGGCGGCTTCTGGGAAACCGATGGCGAGGTCATGCCCACGCGCCATATTCCCCCGCCCGCCGCCCTAGATCCCACGAGAGGGTTGTCGGTTTCGCAAAGCACGATGGATAACGCCTTCACCGGCTGGGAAGGCGGCGCCGTCATCGACTGGCCCGAGCACGCCAGCTGCCTGACGCTCTCCGCCACTGCCGCGCTTCGTTTCCTGGTCGTCTATATTCCGCCCGGCGAGGACTATTTCTGCGCCGAGCCGGTAAGCAATTGCACCGACGCCTTCAACCTAGCCCATGAGCGCGATGATACGGGCATGATCGTCATCGCGCCCGGTCAGACGGTCAGCGCGCGGGTGGCTTTACATCCCGAGGCCCGCGGCTGAATCGGTATCGGTCGGGCCCATCTCATAAATTGGGAGGGAGGGCAGCTCGCGGCTTCCGCTTTCGTGCCGAATGCGGCCAGGCGTTTCACGCGATGGATTGACTGTGTGAGACTCGGTTAAGGCTGTCCGACAATGGCTCCGGAACGTTGACGTGCGCACGCTGTTTTAGGAGCCAATCTCTCCGAGCAGCTTGGTCGCCGCATCACGAACGGAATCCTCGGTGGCGAGGTCGGCCGCCCGCTTCAGCCAAACACGCGCCGATTCCTTTTCGCCTTGGGCTGCTGCGCTGCGCCCAGCCCGGAGGTAGAGATCCGAGGCGGCCTTAGCGTCGCCAGCGCGCTTTGCCGCCTCCCCACCCAGCGCCAGCGCCCGCGCAAGGCCGCGATAATCGAGGGTTTGCTGACGCAGTATCACCGAACGCTCGGCCGCCTGGCGTGCGCCGGCCTGGTTGCCCTGGCGTAGCGCCATCCGCGCAGCAAGTTCCGCTGCATCGGCCTGGAGCGAGGGATCCGTGGCGCCGCCGAGTGCGCCGGCGGCAGCTACTAGTTTCCCCTCGTCGCCGCGGTCGTCGGCGATGAGGCCGCTGAGGAACGTTGCGCGAGCGGCGGCCTGTTTGTCGCTGGCCGCCGCCGTCTTTCTTGCCAGCTGATCTGCGGCGTCGAGATTGCCCAGGCGATACAGTGCCGTCGCTTCCACCAGCAGCAATGCTGGAAAAGGTGTTGCCCCGCGCCTTCGCAACTCCTGCTCGGTGGACCGGGCGACATCGAGCGCGCGGTTGGGGTGATTGGCCTCGAGTTCGGCCACCGCGAGGTTGTAGCCGAGGTCGCCGATGGCGGCGAGATCGTCGCGCGCTTGGGCCCGGGTCAGCGCTTCCTGGTAGCGTGCCACGGCCTCCTCCGGCCGCTCGAGCTGGAGGGCGAGTTGGGCTGCATTCGCGTCGCGCTGAAGAGTCGGGTCCGAGGGTTTGGCGGCCGGGTCGGTGGACCCGCCGCAGCCGGCAAGGCCAAACAGGATCAGGCCAAGAAGATGGCCTCTCACGGCAGCACTTCCGTGGACGGCAGGCGGCGGGGCGCCGACGGGGCGCTCGGCCCGCCGCCGAGAAGCCAGGAGCCGCGCATCTGGGCGATCAGCAGGTCAAGGTCGTGCACGGTTTGCTGGGTCTGGGTCAGCAGGCTCGGCAGGTCCGAGGTGCTGCCCTCCACATTATGGGCGATTGGCGGCAGACGCTGCATTGCCTTGCCCAAGTCCTGCATCACTCCCTGGAGCGAAACCAGGATCTGGTTCGTCCGTTGTAGGAGGGCCGGCACGCTGCCTTGGCCCGCGCCTACGTTCCTGGTGAGTTGGGCAATATTGCGCGAGGCTTCGTTGAGGTCGGCTATGACGGGGTCAAGCTTGGCGACGGAATCCTGAACCGAGCCGACCGTGCCCTCGGCCCGCTTGACCAGCGTCTGGTCGGCCAGCAGCCGGCCGATATTGCCCTGCCCTTTCTTGATGCTGTCCACTAGCTCGGCGAGGCCGCGAGTGGTGCTGCCGAGACCGTCGAGGATGGGAAAGACCTTTTCGCGCACCTGGTCGATCATCGAGCCGATGCTCTCCGTCGGGTCGCGTTCGGTGACCCCCTGGATCACGGCAAAGCCCCAGTCGAGATTCTTGCCTTTGCCGCGGGAGATATCGAGATAGGCCGCACCGGCCACCCCGAAGCGTTTGCGGATCACGCCGACGCTATCGCGGCGGATGAAGGCGCGCGCCTGTTCCTCGATATCGGCTTCGGCATACATTTGCTGATCCGGGTTGATGACCACGCGGCGCACCTGACCCGCCTTGGTTCCCAGCACTTCCACATCGGCGCCGGGCGAGAGGCCGGCTGAACCTTGTTCGGGCAGCACGATGCGCAGGATTTCCGTGGTCCGGAACCACCGGCTCAGCACGCCGGCCTGGAAGGCAACGCCCAGGAACAGCACGACAGCCAGGATGACCAGCAGGCCCACCAGCTCGTCGGCATAACGCAAGCGCGTCATGCAGGCCGTCCGGCGGGCCAGAGCCCACGATGGCGCAGATGCAAACGATGGGTGGCGGGAAAACTGCGGTCGCCCCAGATCGGTTCGCTTTCGCTCAGCCAGATGATGACGCTGCCCCGGCTCTGCGCCGCGGCGATGGCGTTCAGCAGGGGCGTGCGCAGTTCGGCGAAATGCCCCTGGGCAGGACTTTCCAGCAACAGCAGCGCCGGATTGCCGAGGAAGGCCCTGACGCAGGCGCTGCGCGCCAGATCGAAGGGCGAGACGTCATCGATATGGCCGAGCGGAAGCCCCGGCAGGCCAAAGGCATGGGCGAGCTCCATCGCTTCCCCGCGCAGATGGCCCAGTTTCTCGCGGGTGTGGTGAAGCCGGGGCAACAGAATATTCGTGGCGATGTCGAGCGAGCCGATCCAACCGCCGAGCGCGAAGACGCGCCCGATATGCCCGCGCAGCGCGGCCGCATAATAGTCCGGCAGATTGGACCAGTCGCGGCCGAGGAACTGGATCCTGCCCTCGGTCAACGAGACGAGGCCGCAGCAGAGATCGGCGAGCCAGGCAGCCTGGTGCCGGTCACGCGCATCGACCAGGGCAAATTCTCCCGGCAGCAGGCGGAAGTCGATCTTCACCGACGGCAATTCGCCTGGCGTCCAAGACGGACGGGCACCGGCAAATTCGAGAACCGCCTGGTTTGCCGCCATGGCTCAAATCACCACTGTCAACAGGACATTGACGAAAATGATGACCAGGACGCCGCCCACGAAACCCCGCGGCAGAAGTTCGGCCGTGGATTCGCGAGGTCGGGCCTGGAAGGCGGTAAGCGCGGCGGAGAGCGTGATCAGCAGACCGACGCCAAGCGTCTTCACCGGAAAAATCACGAAATCGGCCACTACCATGGCCTTCAACACCCCATTGAGGAAGGACCAGAACGTCACAGTCGATGGCTGCAGGACGGCGTCGGCGATAAAACCGGTGAGGAGCGCCACGGCGATGAAGATCACCGTGAGCGTAAAGCAGGCAATCGCCAGGGCGAGCGAGCGCGGCAGCAGCAGCACAAGAAAGGGATCGAGGCCCTGGGCTTCCATGGCGCGCACCTGGCCCCCCATGTGCAGGCTGCCGATCTCGGCAAGCACCAGCATGCCGCTGCGGCCCAGCAGGATGAGCCCCACCAGCACGGGACCGATCCCGCGGATTAGGCCGCTCACGAGTACGGAACCGATAAGATTTTCTTGACCGGCCTGGCCCAGCCAGAAGAGAGCCTGATTGACGAGGGCGACGCCCACCAGAGCGGCGCTTGCCAGAACCGTCGTGAGGGCGCCCACCACCGATTGTCGCAGCGCCCGGCGCAGTTCCATGCGGACCGTGCGCCGCCAGGCGAGCGGCCGCAGAGCCTCGCGGAAGACTCCGAGGGTGAGCCCCGCCAGCAGAAGCATGAAACGGGCGCGCTGCCGGGCGCCGCTGCCCAGGGCCGCCAACAGCCGCCGCGGTCCATAGAGGCGGCCGGGCGCTGACCCTGCGACGTGGGATTGGCTCATGCCCGGCTCGCCAGGACGAATGTTTGGGCTTCTCCAATCCGCGGCAGATAGTAGCGTCCGCGCGGGCGGAACAGGAAATCACGGCGCAGGCGCTGGTATGCCGCCTCCGTCACCTGCACGCTGCCCGGCAAGGCGGATTTTGCCATCGTATCGGCGGTCTGCACCGCCTCGCCCCAGAGATTGAAAATCTCGGGGCCGGCACCCAGCGCGGAGCCGATGGCAAAGCCGCAGTCTATGCCGATGCGGAAACTGAGAGGCCGGTCTTTGTCCTCGAACAGTGCCGTGCAATAGTCGCGCATGGCCAAGGCGACATCGGCGATGTGCGTCGGCGCGCCCTCGCCCTCACCATTGAAACCGGCTGCGGCGAACAACTCGTGCCCGACCAGCTTGAGATAGGGAATGTGATAGTCCTCGGCTACCTGTTGCACCCGGCGCACGATCTCATGGGTCAGCGAGCGTCCGTTGCCGTTGGCCCCCGAGGGCCGCAACGCCATCGCCGCCGGATCGGTGAGTTGCAGCACCATGACCGCGACATTGGGGAAAATGCTGGCATCGACGGCCTTGGGATCGATCCCCTCGCTTTTGAGATCGGCGGTAAAGCTGCGCACCGCCTCCTCGGCCGTTTCGTGCACGGGCGTGGCAGGCTCGCGCGATCGCGGTGCCGGCGCCTGGGTCATGCGGAGCGCAAGCATGTTGGCAAGCGCGCGCATGAAATCGCCCGCATAGGTCAGATGGGCCGGATCCTGGGGCGCGTCCTCAACCGTCACGAGGCCGACCGTCTGGCCCTCTCGGCGCACCGGAACGGCCAACACTGATTGGCTGCCGAAAGGCGCCATGAAGGCACGATGGAACTCCGCCACCTCCCGGTTACGCGCCGCATTGGGCAGCACGAACTCATCGCCCTTCTGCAAGGATGCTATGAACCGCGGCAGTTCGTCGCGATGGAGCTCGACGCCGGCGATATGGCCGGCGCTGTCGCGATCGTAGTTGTCCTCGCACAGCAGGGTCCGCCCCCCGGCGCCGAGGCGCCAGACCGCGGCACGCCGCCCCCCGGTGGTTTCTGCCAGCGTCTCAGTCAGGCCCGTGGGCGGGGCCTTCTGACTCGGGTCGAACGTGCTCGTCTCCGATGCGATCTTGGCGAAGGCAGCGTTCTGGCGCCTGATGGCTTGCTGGCGCTCGGCGAGCAGGCGTGCACTTCGGTCGGTCGACAGACCCTGGCGAACCAGGAGAATTCCCAACGCAGCGGCGACGAGGACGATCACCAGCGACATGACCAGCGCGTGCCGGTTGCTGTTGCTGACGAACCCGACAAAATCCTTCTCCGGCACGCTGATCAGGACCAGCCAGTCCTGTCCCGCCGTGACGAGCGGCGTGGCGGTGACGATATAGGGCTGCCCCTGAAGGTCGATCATGTAGCGCCCCGCCCCATCGGCGCGGAACTGATCATAGGCCCGGGTCAAGGCAGCATCGCCCAATTGTTCGATCTTGGCGGGGGCTGCATTGGCGTTCGCCTGGTCGACCATGACGCTGCCGGTGGGCGAGGCAACCAGCCTCCCCGCCTTGTCGACGATCACGGCCCTGCCGTGAGCCCCGATCTGGAGCGAGGCCAGAAAGCGCGACAGCGCATCCAGGGAAATATCGATGCCATAGACGAAACGGCGCCCATTCTGGGCCATGTAGCGTCCGGCAACGGTGATGCCGGGCTTTCGGTCGGTGAAGAAGATATAGGCGCCGGTCCAGAACAGATCGTCGATGCCGATAGCACCGACGTACCAGGGACGCTTGCGTGGATCGTAGCTATCGCTCGGATCCTCCCTGCGGCCTGTCTCGCTGCCGGCCGCATCGTGGTAGACCCAGGTGACATGCCGGGCGCCGGGCGCGTTGTCGATGATCTTGGCTTCGGTTCCGCCGGCGGGACCTCGTCGGATCAGGATGTAGTTCCCATCCTGGTCCGCGAAGCTCAGATTGGCGATCTGCGGGATTTCGCGCAGAACGGTGGCGCCATTGGCTTGCGTTTGGGAGGGGAGCGCCAGCGGCTGGTCCTTCATCATGCCGCGCAGGATGCGTACGCCCCGGGCCGCCGGATCGAGATAAGCTGCCACCTCGAGCGCGATCCGGCTATCCAGCCCGGAGAGCACGTCGTCGGACAGCGCCAGCACGCCTTGCCGGTTGGCGCGATCGGAATAGACCGCGATGAACAGGATGGCGGCTACCATCAGCACGACAGCGACCACCGGAATGCCGACCCGCAGCCAAGCGCGCCGGCGGCGGTTCCGTTCCTCTAGTGGATCCACGCCGATGTCGATGACCTGGCGGCCGGAAACCATGGCATCTCCCGGACGGGCGGCTCAGGAGAATAGAAATGTCGCCTACCCTGAACCTAGGCCTCCCATACCTAAAGGCAACCATCGAAAGGGTTATTTGGTTTCATTTCTCCAAAAATACCGGGCCGCCGGGCAAAAATTATTTCTGCGCCGAGCCGGTAAGCAATTGCACCGACGCCTTCAATCTAGCCCAATCGGTATCGGTCGGGCCCACTCATAAATTGGGACGGATGGTGGCCCGAAAGCTTCCGCTCCCGGGCCGAATGCGGCCATGCCTTATCTCTCGCGGAATATCGCAGAAGTGCATAAGCGGAAATCCCGGCCACCGAAGGAAACGTCTATCGCCGGCGGGAGTGGGGCGACAATCTCCTTTTTGCGATGCTGGCGTGGTGTCGCAGCAATTCGCAGCAGAAGGAATAAACTGTCAATAGGTACTCATCATATTTATCCTTGACCCAGGGCGACCGATCGAGTTAATTGAAGCGTGCCATGGGCTTGGCCCGGATGCGGTAGGAAAAGCCGCCCAAGACGCCATCCGGCGCTTCAGGGGGGGGGCTGGTAAGTGATGCGTAGGTCCGATGTTCCCACGCCCGCCCTTCTCGTCAATATTGATATCCTTGATCGCAATATCGCCTTGATGCGGGATCGCGCGGCTGCGCTGGGCGTCAAGCTGCGCCCCCATGCAAAAGCGCACAAATGTGTGGAGATCGCGCAGCGGATCGTGGCCGCCGGGGCGATCGGCATCTCCTGTGCGACCATCGGCGAAGCCGAGGCGATGGCGTTGGGCGGGATCGACGGCATCCTCGTCACGGCCCCCCTGACCTCGTCTGACGCGATCGAGCGCCTGCGCCGGCTCCTTCTGCGCGATGCCGATATCGCCGTTATGGCCGATCATCCGGCTTCCGTTGCGCAGCTCTCGACCGTGGCCGCGGCCGCCGGACGGACAGTAGACGTCGTCGTCGATGTGGACGTCGGCATGGGCCGCACCGGCTGCTTGGAAATCGCCGATGCGGTGGCGCTTGCACGGCAGATCACTTCCGCGCCGGCCTTGAACTATGCTGGCATCCAGGCCTACTGGGGCAATCTCCAGCACGTCAGCCCGTTTTCCGAACGCTCACGGCTCATTGGCATCCAGGCCGACCGGGTGCGCGCCGCCGTCGCCGCATTGACAGCGGCCGGCCTGCCGCCGGCCATCGTCACCGGGGGAGGCACCGGCAGCCACGGCATCGACGCCGCGACCGGCCTGTTCACGGAAATCCAGCCCGGTTCTTACCTGTTCATGGATTCCTGCTACGGCGCGATCAGCATCTCGGAAAACGACAATCCCTTCGCCCCGTCGCTGTTCGTGGCTGCGACTGTCGTGTCGGCGAACAAGCCGGGAAGAGTGGTGGTGAATGCCGGGTGGAAGGCCTTCGCGGCCGACAGCGGCAAGCCAGTGGCGCTCCGCGGCGGGCCACCCGGCGCCAGCTACCGCTTCATGGGCGACGAACACGGGGCCCTGGATTTCGAGGGCGATGGCGGACCCGAGCTCGGCTCGACCATCGAATTTCTCACCTCGCATTGCGATCCGACCGTCAATCTCTACGGCGCTTTCCATGTTGTGCGCGGGGACGAGGTCATCGACATCTGGCCGATCAGGGCCCGCTATTGAGGGAATGAAGCGATGAAACAGGCGTTTCCGATTGACCACGCCGTGCCGATTTCAAAGGCTATCAGGGCCGGCGATTTCGTCTTCACCTCCGCCTTCGGCCCATGGGTCTTCAATCCCGCCAATCTGAAATACGATGAAGCCGGCAACGTGATCGACGACGGCACCGGCAATCAGTCGATGGGATTCGAGGACCAAGTTCACCGCACGTTCGATTTCATCAAGGCGGCGCTGGCCGTTGCCGGCTGTACGCTCGACGACGTGGTCAACAGCGAATGCTGGCTGACCGACCCGCGCGATTTCGTCGCCTTCAACGCAATCTACAAGACCTACTTCAAGGCGGCCCCACCAGTCCGCTCGATCTTCCCCATGCGCTTCATGTTCACCTGCAAGGTCGAGATGAAAGTCGTGGCCTATAAGCCGCTGACGGCTTGATGTCGTCACAGGCCAATTTCTTCCAGATCGTCACCTTCGCGAGGGATCCGCTGCATGGCAATCCCGCTTTCGTCCTGAGCGGCGCAGGCGATGCATCCGACCGTGCCCTGGCGACCGCCTGTACCATGTTGCGCGCCGACATCGTCGCGGTGGTCGGCGAGCCTTCCGGCGACGACACGCCTTTGAGATTCTTTACGTCGGACGGCCCGCATGCCGGGGCCGGCCACGCAACCCTGGCGGCCGCCCATACGGTTCTTCGCGACGGCGCCGCTGCCGGCAAGGGCGCTGCGCCGCGCTCGATCACATTTCATCTGGCCGATGGCGACAGCCGCGCGGCCTATGCCGAGGGCGATCGCATCTGCGTCGAATTCCCGGCCATGCCGGGAAGCCGCATCGATCGTATCGCGGACATGGAGGCGGCGTTGGGTGCGCGCCCTCAGGAGACCTGGGTGGCACCCTTCGGCCATGTCGCGATTTTTGGCGATCCCGCCGTCGTAGCCCGGATGCGGCCGGACCTGGCGCGTGTGTCGGCCTTCGATCGCAACGCGGTGATCGCCACTGCGCCGGGCGGTGCTGCATCCGACATTGTCATCCGCGTATTCGCGCCCAAGGTCGGTCTGCCGGAAGACCCCGTTTGCGGCACCGCGCATCGCATCCTCGTTCCCTACTGGGCCGAGAGGACGGGCAAGACGAAGATCCACAGCCGCCATCTGTCGCCCCGCGGCGGCGATCTATGGTGCGAGAACAAGGGCGAAAAGGTCGTCATCGCCGGCGAAACGAGCCTGGTCATCGACGGCACCATCAGGCTGCTGGGCGAATGAGGCATCGTTTTCTCCAGCCGGCCGAAACGGGACCGCTCGCCACGCTCGAACATGGCCCCTACGCGTTGACCGTAGCTCCCGGCTTCGGGGCGCGGCTGGTATCTTTCCGCCATGCCGGCCGCGATATCCTGCGGCCCACACCGGAAGCGGTCCTGGCCAAGCCGATCGTCTACGGTTTCGCAGGATTTCCGCTGATGCCTTATTCCGGGCCGCTGTTCGGACCGGGCTTCAGCTTCGCCGGCGTCAGTTATCCGCTAGCCAGGACCGTTCGCGAGGAACCGACTGCCACCCATGGTGAGTCCTGGATCGAGCCGTTCCGGATTCTCGACCGGAATACCGCCGCGCTCGAGCTGGAGATGATCCACGAGCCGATGCCGGGACGGTTTCCCTTCCGGTATCGCGGACAGGTCCGCTATTCCCTGTCGGACGATGGCCTCGCCATCCTCCTGCGCGTCACCTCGCTCGATCACCGGCCCATGCCGGCTGGCCTCGGCATCCACCCGTATTTCCCGAAACCGCCCGGCACGCGCCTGTGTTTTGCTTCCGTCGGCGTATGGCCGCCGGATGGGCCGGAGGCGGTCCTGCTCGGTTGCCAGCCCCTGACGGAGGGCCTCGATTTTGCCGAAAGCCCAGACGTGTCGGCGATGGTCATCGACCGTCTCTTTGAAGGATGGGACGGGCGGGCCGAAATCATCGCCCCCGACGGCCACCGCACCGTAATCGAGGCCGATGGAGCGCTCGACAAGATGCAGATCTACAGCGCCTGGGATTATCCCTATGTCTGCGTCGAGCCGGTGAGCAACACCAATGACGGCTTCAATCGGATGGCGGCCGGCGTTCCCAGCCACGGCGTCCGGGTGCTGGAGCCGAACCGCTCGATCGAGGGCACGGTAAAGATCTACGTCGGCGCCGGCCGCTGACCGGTTCAGAGCTCGGCGTTGACGATGAAACCCGCATCGACCAGTAGTGCGGCCGAGGTCACGTAGCTCGCATCCTCCGACAACAGGAAAGCGACGACGGAGGCGATCTCCGAGGGTTTGCCGACGCGGCCCAGCGCGATGCGCTCGAGATAGTATTTCAGCACGTCGGGCTGCTCGAACAGCCCGGCGGCCATCGGGGTATCGATGGCGCCGGGCTCTATGGCATTGACGCGGATGCCGTGCTTGCCGAGCACGGCACCCAGCGCCTTTGCCAGCATGCTGATGGCGCCCTTGGTGCCGCAATATGCCACCTGGGTCGGTGCGCCGACATGGGCGGAGATCGAGCTGGTCATGACGATGGCGCCGCCATGGCCCTCCGACACCATCTGCCGGGCGCCCTCGGTGCAGACCACCCAGCTGCCGCGGACATTGGTCTCAAAGAGATTGTCGAACTCCTCCATCGGCGTGTTGTCCCAGGTCATGAAGGGGTTGATGCCGGCATTGGACACGACATAGTCGAGCCGGCCGCCGCGCTTGGCGACCGTGGCGATCATGGCCTTGACCTGCTTGGGATCGCGCATGTCGGCGGCAACATCGAAGGCTTCGCCGCCCGCGGCCTTGACCTTGGCCAGGGTCTCATCGGCGCTGAGGTCGGGCTTGCGGTTGACCCCCACCAGGGCGCCCTCCGAGGCGAGCCTCACTGCGATGGCCTGTCCCATGCCCTGTGTCGCACCGGTCACCACGGCAACCTTGCCGACAAAACGGCGTTCCATGTGCCTCTCCTTGGTTTCGAGGGTTGATCAGAACATGGCGATTGGGTTCCAGGGACTGCCCGTGGCCCCCGGCAGGCGCAGCGGCAGACCCACGACCATGAATTCCCAGCGTCCCTCCTCCTCGCAGGCCTTGGCGAGGTCCTCGTGCTGGAGGCTGTCGGAGACCAACATGCCCATGGAGGTGAGTTGCAGAGCATGGATGGGATAGGGCATTCCCTCGACATTGCTCGGCACGGTCTCGCCATCGCCATCCGGCAGAAAGGCAGCGATCTTGCGTTCGTGCATCCAGGGCACGGTATCGATATGCAATCCCGCCTTGCCCTGGCCCGACGGCGGATAGTCGTTGCTCCAGGCGCCAAGTTCGAGCCGGCGAGCATGATGGCCGGTGCGGAACACCATGATGTCGCCCTCGCCCAGGCGGATCCCCTGGGCCTTCTCGATGTCCTCCAGCTCGGCGCGGGTCACCGCCTCGCCCGGCTCGAGCCATTTGACCTTGCGGTATCGGGCCGCATCGAGCAGCACGCCGCGGCCGACGATGCCCTTGTGGTAGGCAGCGATGCTGCCCCATTCCGAGCCGCGCGAGGTCAGCAGCGAGGCCGGCTTGCCGTTGTAGAGCTTGCCCTTGTAGGCGACGTGATTCAGCGCATCGACATGGGTATGGGCATCGCCATGGCTTGCCATGCCGAGGTAGCACATGCCGAAGGAAAGGCCGCTTTCGCTGACCGGCAGATCATGCATCAGCGACATGAAATGCACGGCCGGGTTCGGATTGTCGGGGCCGGCCTGCTTGTTGATGGGGATCGCCATCGAGACGCAGCGGCCCTTGCGCACGAGCCGGGCGGCGGCGGCGATCTTTTCCGGGGTGATGTAGTTGAGCGTGCCGAGTTCGTCGTCGTCGCCCCATTTGCCCCAGTTCTTGATCTTCTCGAACATGGCATCGAAGGCAGCCAGCGTCACAGGGGCGGGTGGGGTCAGTTGTCGGTTCATCGAGGCCTCCGCAGGATGAAGTTCGGCGCGGGCTTCCGGTGCCGCGCCGCATGGACGAACAGAAGAAAAGCGCCGCGGCCGGCCCGCCGATCCGGATCGGCGGGTCGAGCCTATCGATCAGTCGTAGGTATGCACCTCGAAATCCTTGAAGCCGTGATCGACATTCGTATTGCCGACGCCAAAATTGAATCCGATTCCCGGCGCCCCCGACTTTACCTTGTCATCGACCACGGAAATCATCTTCACGCCGTTGACATATCCGGTGATGACATCGCCGACGATGGATGCCTCGATCAGATCGCCATCCTGAACGCCGTAGTGCAGCCCCACCAGTTTCTTCAGGGAAGTGAAATCGCCGTTCTTGCCATTCCACCGGACAATTTCGGCGTATCCGGCGTCGGTCTTCAGGCAGCGGAAGAACACCTCGTAGCCATTGCAGAAATGCGCCGACATGTTGTGCCTGAGGCGTATCTGTACTTCCTGGAAACACTTGTCCGTCTGATTCCGGCTGAACACATGCGCCTTGCCGTACTGGTCCTTACCCCACTTTCCGGTAAGGACCGCGGTCGGGTCGTCGTAGTCGCCCTCGGCCGCTCCGACGGCGGCACCGGCACCCAGGACGGCCTGCTCAGCCCGACGCTCGGCCGCCCGCATGCGCGTGACCTCGCCGTAGGCCACGCCGTCACGCACCAGGACGTCGCACCAGTCGATGCCGTCCTTGCGCCCGTTCAGCCACATACCGCCTTCCGAGATCGGGGCTTCGTTGCGCTTGAAGTCCGTCTTATACGACCTCGTTGGCGTTTTCTTCGGCAACGCCGTCATGAGCCTTTTTCTTGCTGTTTCTCCTCTCTGGAGGGTTCAGATCGAATGGGCGGCTTTCTCGGCCGCTGTGGCTTCGCGCTCTGCGATGACTTCTCCAGCCTTCGTGAGCCACTCCTCTTTTCCGCGCGCTTTCATCACGGCGATGATCGCAATGCCCAGCGCGAGCCAAGTCGCCGCGATCAGCGGCGTATAGCTGTTCGGAGCGGCAGGCAGCGGAACGAAGGCAGCGTAGACGGAGTAGAGGAGAACGAGGCTCGTCCCCACCGGGAAGACGAAGTGCAGGATCCAGTTGAACTCGCTGCGCGCCTGCGTCCAGTAGTACTTCACGAGGCCGATATTCGCCGCGACGTAGACGAAGATGACGGCCAGCACGAGTGTGTATCCGACCAAGAAGATGAAGAAGGCCCAAGTGCCCATGATCGCCGGAAATACGAGACCGACGATGACAGACAGGATCAGCTGCGCCGTGACGGCGGCCGCCGGGGTCCTGCGCGTGGGATGAACCCGGCCAAAGACCGCCGGCAGGACGCCGCTGCGGCCCATGCTGTACCACATGCGGGTTGCGACGTTCTGGCAAGCCAGCGTCACGCCCAGGACCGAGGTGATCATCGCGAGCAGCGTCAGCCACCACAGGGACCCCCAGATCCGATGGGCGATCACCAGCGCCGGCAGCTCCGAAGATTTGGTGAGATTCGGCAGGTCATTGGTCCCCCAGCCGATCACTTGGCCCCACTGAGCCAGCACCAGCATGACGCCGATGATGATGATAGAAGCCATGATCGAGCGCGGCACGTTGCGTCGTGGATTCGAAGTTTCCTCCGCGAGTGGCACTGCCGCCTCCCATCCCGTCAGCCCCTGCACCGTGAGGACGACCGCCAGGAATACGCCGGAGAATGTGGCGATCCCGCCGGGATTGAACCCGGGGGTGAACGGCGCCAGCGAAAATCCGCCCGGCCCCGGGCTGGCCAGACCGGAAAGTCCCAGCGCCAGCACGATCAGGAACTCGGCCGCGCCGACGACGACGATCCATTTGATCGAGAACGACACACCGGTATATCCGGCCCAGGCCGCCAGGGGAATCCCGACCAACGGGGCATACCACCAGTGGAACCAGGTGATGCCGTAGTTCGTCGAAAGTTCGTCCTGGAGAATTTGACCCAGGACCGCGAGCGAGGGCCCGCCCGCGATCGGCGAGTACAGAACGAACACCCAAGCAGTCAAGAACCCGAGCTTGGGCCCGAGGGTGCGGCTCACATAAGTGAAGTACCCGCCCGCCGAGGGGAACTTCTTGGCGAGCTCCATCAGGCAAACGCCAAGGGGTATGACGATAAGCAGGCCGATCAGATAGGCCAGCGGCGCCATGCCCCCTGCAACGCCTACCAGCGTCTGGGTGAAGAAGAACGCGGCAATCGCCGGCGCGATATGCGTCACGTTCTGCATGACCGCGCCTGCAAGCCCGACGGCGCCAGGCTTCAGGTCGGTCACCGCCACGTAATCCTTACCCGACGCCTCGACGAAATCGGTCGAGGCGCGGTTTGTGCTGTTGGTTGCCATGGTTCTCCTCCCGTTTATCGTTTGAGCCGCGTCGCGCGACGAATGCTTGTTCCCGCAAAGTGAGCCGCAGTGTCGTGTTTCATAGTCAATTCAGGCCAGCGCCGACGGTGTTCCTTCCATAACGAGCTTCGATCGGCCAGACGTCAATGACGACGTCGTCTTCGACCACAAAGTAGATGTCATACAGAGAACCCGATCCCTGCCCCGGTTTCATGGGATCGACACCCTCGGCCATCGCGACTCGGGGCGATCCCGCATCAGGGCATCGTTGCGATTCGGGTTATCGATGTCGACGAATTGTGCGGGCGTGGAAACATCGGACCGACGCATCAATGACCTGCCTCCCGAAGCGCCAGATGACCTCTTGGTTGGGCGGTTTTTCCAACCGCATCCGGCACCGATGTCCCCCGACGGCCAAGCCATGGCACGCCTTCAGTTAACTTGATCGCCTACTTTGGGTCAAGGATAAATACGATGAGTACCTATTGACAGTTTATTCCTTTTGCGGCGAATTTCTGCGACGTCACATCGGCATCGCCAAACGGTGATTGTTGCCCTAGGTGTTGCCCATCATTCTGAGTGACCGCGATGAAGACACCCATGTCCACGATACCTCTTGGCCGACGCAAGCGGGCGGACGAGGTCGCCGAGCATATCGAGCGCGCCATATCGACCGGCGAGTTCAAGGAAGGCGCCCCGATGCCCTCCGAGAAAGAACTATCGGACCGCTTCGGGGTCGGCCGCCCATCGGTGAGACAGGCGCTATTCATCCTCCAGCAGCAGGGTCTCGTCGAAATCACCAGCGGCGCACGCGCGCGCGTGACGGCGCCTTCGGGGAAATTCCTCACTGGTCAGTTGGCGAGTCTGATCCGCCGCATGGCTTCAACAGACCGGGGCCACGAACATATGGAACAGACCCGCCTGCTGTTCGAAGCGGGCGTGGCATGGCAAGCTGCCCGAGTTGCCACCGATGAGGATATTCAGCGCCTGAAGTCGGCGCTCGATGCCAATGCCGCCGCCATCGGCGATACCGGCCTCTTCGTACGGACCGATGTGGCTTTCCACTACGAACTCACGGTCATCACGCGCAACGCCGTGTTCACCGGTGTTCACGATGCGCTTGTCGGCTGGCTGATAGACCAGCGAACGACGACGATTCACATGCCCGACGCTGACAGGCTTTCGGTTCGGGATCATACCGCCATCTTCGAGGCGGTGGCGGCCCGCGACCCGATGCGGGCCTTTCATGAAATGACCAGCCATTTGAGGCTCATCAGCGAGCTTTATCGCGAATCGAAGCGGCTATCGGACGAGATTCTGCGCCAGGTTGCGCGCGATGTCGCCGGCCGGATCGAGCGCGAGCGCGAATCCATGTGGGTAGCCGGACCAAGAGCCGGAGACGAACGGAACAGGCCGGCGGAAGGCGCGACGGGCAAGAGCAAAGCGAACCGGAAAATGAAGGACGCATGACGGCTTCCGCCGAAGCCGGTCGGATTTGCCTCGCCCCGCGGCCGGGCAGGGCGACGCGGCTGTGGCGCCAGGGGACGGCGAAAGTCAAAGCTGACGCGAAAGGTATGCCATGACCACAATTGTTCTGGGCGCCGGTGCGGTTGGCACGGCCACGGCCTGGTATCTCAGCAAGGCTGGTCACGACGTGGTGCACATCGAACGCCAGGCCGAAGCAGCCATGGAAACCAGCTGGGGAAACGGCGGCGTCATCCACGCCAGCGAGGTCGAGCCCTGGTCCCAGCCCGGCATGCCGATGAAGATCATCAAATGGCTCGGCAAGGAGAATGCGCCGCTACTTTTGCGCTACGGTGCCATCCCGCATATGATGCGCTGGGGCATCGAATTCGCCCGCAACTGCACACCGGAAAGATTTCGCGAGAACGCGAAAGCCAACCTCCATCTGGCGCTGCATTCGCTCAAATCCCTGCAGGAAATCGGCGCCGAAACCGGGATCAGCTATGACCGCGCTACGCGCGGCGTGCTCAAGATCTACCGCTCCCGGGAAGCGCTGGATGGGGCGCAACGCTCCGTCGATTACCTCGCACAGCACGGCCTGCTCTACGAACGCGTAGATCCCGACCGCGGCGTGGAGTTGGAGCCTGCCTTGCGGGACACGAAACCCACGCTCGCCGGCGCACTCTATTTCGCCCGCGACGAGGTCGGCGACTGCAACAAGTTCACCCAAGGACTCGCTGCGGCCTGTGCTTCGCGCGGCGTGCAGTGCCGGTTTGGCGAGACCGTCCAGCGGATCGAAACCAGCAATGGGCGCGTGGAGGCCGTCGTAACCGACAAGGGGCGGATCGCGGCCGACACGATCGTGGTCGCCATGGGCAGCTTCACGGCTCCGCTACTCGCCAAGAACGGCATCCACGTGCCGATCTATCCGGTGAAAGGCGTCTCGATCACCTTCAAGCGCGCCGGTTGGAATGCTGCGCCGACATTGCCTGTAATCGACGACAGTAAATTGTTCGGGTTGGTGCCAATCGGCGACCGCATGCGCATTTCCGGCTCGGCCGAGATCACTGGCTACGACATGACCCCGGCCTCCACGCGGGCCGAAGCAATCTTAGCCAACGCTAGCTTCACCTTCCCGGAGATGAAGCACCATTTCGATATCTCGAAATCGAAGGTGTGGGCAGGCCTGCGGCCGGTCAGTCCTTCGGGCACCCCCATTATCGGCGAAACCCGAATCCGGGGTCTCTGGGTCAACGCTGGCCATGGGCACCTCGGCTGGACGCTTTCATGCGGTTCGGGGCGCCTCATTGCCGATCTCATTGATGGTCGCGATCCGGGTATTCCCGTGCCTCCGCCGCAGGGCGTAGTTGGTGCGAGGGCCGCTTGAAATCCCGGTCTATCGCAACACCGAATTGGCCGCTTGCGCGCCCAATGCGTGCCCAACCTGCCCTTGCCGTAAATCAGATCCGAACGTATTGGTGATGCAATCCACCACGATGTCGCCTTGTGAAAATCGGTCCGACGCCTTGAACTTCGCACGGAACCGGCGCGTCCTTGTCCAGCGACAGATGCGTGCGGGCCTCATTGTGATATGTCAGGTACGATGACAACACCTGCCGAAGGTGACGCTCCCAGCCGCAGGCCTCCGTCATTTGTCGAGCTATCCATTCAGCTGTCGGGATTTCCGTCACCCCGAGCCACATGATTCGACGTCGACCGTGCCGCAGAACCAGAAAGCCGTACAGTGCCGGAAAGAAACTGTCGGCGCGACGAATAGGTCCATCAAGGCGATGCCGTCGGCGTGATTGCAAAGAAAGGTTCTCCAGCCCCGTGAGGGCCCTTGCCTTCCCGGGCCAAGTACTTGGCAACGCGCGTCTGGCCGACATCGATGCCGAGCTTGAGCAGTTCGCCGTGGATGCGGGGTGCGCCCCAGCGCGGGTTGGCAAGGCTCATGTCCCTGATCAGCTGACGGATCTCCACCGGCACTCCCGGTCTCCCGCCGCGCCGTCCGGATTTCCAGCGCCAGAACGATCGAAATCCAGCACGGTGCCAACGAACCACGGTCTCGGGCTGGACGATGGACAGCGCATCTACAATGCCAGGAACGAGACGCCAAAGCCCAACAAGCACCAAACGGTCTAAATTGCTGAAGGCAAATCTCTTCGGGATTTGCTCCGCAGCACATTGATCTGCTGCCGGAGAGCCAGGATCTCCGCCTCCAGCCGCGCTCTCGAACGAAACAAGCCGGCCAGCGCAGACCACAGCAACGTGAGAACATCGACCATCGGGCATGAGCATCACCCGATTCGCCCCCGCTCGCCGACCTTATAGGGTTTCCGACAAGGACAGGATGAACGACGAATTGCAGCGCCGGCTAACTCGCTCCGGTCAGTTGCGGATGCCGCGGAGGCGATCCGAGCGCCGACGCAAGAGCTCGACGGTCGTCAGCATGGCGATGGAGACGAGGATCAGCACCGTCGCCGCCGCGGTGATGGTCGGGCTGATCATCTCCCTTATGCCGGCGAACATGACCTTGGGCAGCGTGCGCTGCTCGGGGCTGGCGACGAAGAGCACCACCACCACCTCGTCGAAAGAGGTACCGAAGGCGAAGAGCGCGCCGGAAATCATGCCGGGCAGGATGAGCGGTAGGATGACCTTGAAAAAGACCGTGGTCGGCGACGCGCCGAGGCTGGCCGCGGCCCGGCTCAGCGAGTGGTCGAACCCGATCAGCGTCGCCGTCACCGTGATCACCACGAAGGGAGAGGCAAGCACCGTGTGGGCCAGTATCAGGCCAGTATAGGTGTTGAGCAGGCCGACTTCGGCAAAGAAGAAATACATGCCCACAGCCGTGATGACGACGGGCACGATGATGGGCGAGATCAACAGGCTCATCACCGCTGTTCGCAAGGGGAAATTGGCTCGGCTGAGGCCAAGTGCCGCCAGGGTTCCGAGAATCATCGCAAGTACGGTGGTCGAAGAGGCGACAAAGAGAGAATTGTGGAGTGCGCCCTGCCAGCGATCGGTCAGGAAGAAATCTTGATACCAGCGCAGCGATAGGCCCGGCATCGGATAGGTGAAGAAGGGCACCGAATTGAAAGAGAGCGGCATGACCGCCAGGATCGGCGCAATCAGGAACAACAGCACCGCGCCGCAGTAGATGCGATGAACGTAGTACCAGACTCTCTCGATCGGGCCGGCATAGACGGGGACGGACATTTTCTCCCTCAACCGAGTTTGATGCGGTCGATGCCGATCAACTTGTTGTAGACGTAATAGAGGATCACGGTTGCAGCGAGCAGGATGGCGCCCAGCGCCGAGGCCATGCCCCAGTTCAGTTCCAGATTGGTGTAGCGGGCCACGAAATAGCTGATCATCTGATCTGTCGGCCCGCCGACGAGTGCGGGCGTAATATAGTAGCCGAGGCAGAGAATGAAGGTAAGCAGGCAGCCGGCGCCGATGCCAGGCAGGGTTTGGGGGAAGTAGACGCGCCAGAAGGCGTAGAAGGGCCCGGCTCCGAGCGAGCGCGCCGCGCGCACATGGCTCGGCGGAATCGTCTTCATCACGCTGTAGATCGGTAGCAGGGTGAAGGGCAGCTGAATATGGGTCATGGCGACAACCGTGCCCACCCGGTTGAAGATGAGTTCCGCCGGCTGCGAAATGATGTGAAGGGCCATCAGCGCGTCGTTTATCACGCCATGCTGCTGCAGCAGTACGACCCAGGCCGTGGTGCGCACCAGAAGCGATGTCCAGAACGGCAGCAGTACCATGATCATCAGCAGGTTGCTGGTCCTGAGCGGCAGGCTGGCAAGAAGATAGGCGACAGGGAAACCGAGCAGCAAGGTCGCCACCGTGACGCCAATGCTGATGCCGAGCGTACGGATGAACACATTCCGGAAGATCGCCGTCTCCGGCGGCGTTGCCACGATCTGACTCGCGTCATTGAACTGATAGTCGAGGGAGCGCATGAGGTAATAGGCCGTGTAGTCCGAAGCCCCGCGCTTCAGGATGGCCCAGGTATCGCGTTTGCCCCAGATCGGGCTGATGGCGATCATGGCCTGCTTGTAGGAGCCGGCAGTGAGCTTGCTTGCTTCGCGCCCGCTCGCCATCACCTCGCTGCGGGCGCCGGGAAGCTCGTAGTTCATCCGCTTGCCCGCTTCGGCCACGGTCCTGTCCTTCCAGCCCTGCTTAAGGTCCTCCACCAGGGCGGCATAGGCGGCTTCGCCGGGCAGATCCTTGCCGTCCCAATCGCGCAGGGTCGTCGTGGTCCGCGGCAGAATCGTCGCCAGGGAATCGTCATGCACGGCGTTGAACAGCATGACACCGATGGGAAAGATGAAGGCGACAACGATGAAAGCGAAGAGCGGCAGGACGAGGCCCACGGCCCTTAGCTTGCGGCGGCGTTCGGCCCGCTGCAGCTTGACCTTGAGCGGCGTGCCGTCGCTCGTCCGCGGAATTCGATCGACCGCGACGCTGGTCATCGCCCTTTGTCCTAGCTCCTGCGGGGCAAGTTCGTTCCCTTGAGAAGAGGCGGCGAGAGAGGACGTCCCCCTCTCGCCGCGCAATCGTCTACTGAGCCAGCCAGGCTGTGAAGCGCTGACGCAGCTCTTCGCCCTTATCGCCCCAGAAGATGGGGTCGGTCAGGAACGCGGTCTTCATATTGTCCGGCGCCGTCGGCAGGTTCGGCAGGATCGCCGGATCGACATTGGCGATCGCGTCGGCGTTGGCCGGGCCGTAGGAGATGTAGTGCGTCTGGTCGGCCTGGGCCGCCGGCGAGCTGGCGAAGGCGACGAACTTATAGGCATCGTCCAGATTCGGGTCGCCCTTCGGGATCGCCCACAGGTCCCAATCGAGGCCCTGGGAATCCCACATGATCTGGAAATGCTTGCCGGAATTCTTGACGGCGTCGTAGATGCGGCCGTTCCAGGCCGAGGTCATGACCACCTGGCCATCGGCGAGGAGTTGAGGCGGCTGGGCGCCTGCTTCCCACCACACGACGTCCTTCTTGATCGTATCGAGCTTCTTGAAGGCGCGATCGACGCCCTCGGGAGTGCCAAGCACCTTGTAAACGTCCTCGAGTTTGACGCCGTCGGCGATAAGCGCCCATTCGAGATTGCAGAAGGGATCCTTCTGCAAACCCCGCTTGCCGGGGAACTTCTGTAGGTCGAACAGATCCGCGATTGTCGTAGGCCCTTTCGCCAGCTTGTCCTTGTCGTAAGCGATGACGGTGGCATAGAGAATCGTCGGCACCGCGCAGTCGTACTTGTCGGCGCCTGCGAACTTGCTGCGATCGAGGCCGAGCTTGCCCCAGTCGATGGTTTCGAACACACCCTCGGCGCAACCCTGGAGGGCACGCCCGGCATCGACGTCGACGACGTCCCAATTGACGCTCTTGGCATCCACCATCGCCTTGATCTTGGCGAGTTCGCCGTTGTATTCCTCTTCGGTGATCTTCACAGTCGCCTGCTTCGCATAGGGCTCGAAATAGGCTTTGCGCTGGCTCATCTGATAGGCGCCACCCCATGAGGTAATGGCGAGCGACCCGGCTGCGGATGCGGGCGTCGGCTGCAGAGCCAGATCGCCGCCGATAACCGCCGCCGCGACGGCGATGATCGCAACAAGACCGTTAGTTCTGCCGTTCATTGACGTTCCTCCCTTGTTTGGCTGATCCGTGCGCTGACCGGTGCAGCTCGACTCGTTGTGGTTCAAGCGGCATCCAGCGCGCGACAGTCCTCCGCTTTCCAACCGATCGTGATCTTCGCCCCCGGCTCGAACTGTACGCCGCCCTCCGTGTTGGGGAGCTTGATCACGAAATCCTCGTGGCCGCAAACGGCGACCCGCGTGCGCACATGATCGCCGAGGTAGATCAACTCGCGTACCTCGGCGCTGAATAGGTTGGGCATGCTGCCGGCCGACGGATTGATCTTCACCCGCTCGGGCCGGAGCGACAGCGTGGTCGGCTGACCGACGGCATCGACGTTGACGGCAAGCGCCTTGACCCCGGCTCCACCTTCGATCGTCACCTGGCAGGTGGTGCCGTTCATCGCCGTGACCTTGCCCCTGAATCTATTGTTTTCTCCGATGAACTGAGCGACGAAGGCGTTTTCTGGCCGCTCGTAGAGATCTTCGGGCGTGGCCAGCTGCTGGATCGTCCCGTCGTTGAATACGGCGATGCGGTCAGACATCGTCAATGCCTCGCTTTGGTCGTGGGTGACGTAGACCACGGTGACGCCCACGTTCTTATGGATGTGCTTGATCTCCAGCTGCATCTGTTCGCGCAGCTGCTTGTCGAGAGCGCCCAACGGCTCGTCCATCAGCACCAGCTTGGGATCGAAGACGAGAGCGCGCGCCAGCGCCACGCGCTGCTGCTGGCCGCCGGACAGCTGGTTCGGCCGGCGCTTGCCGAAGGGGCCAAGCTGGACCATTTCAAGGGCGCGCTTGACGCGGGTCTCGATCTCCGCCTTCGCGACCTTGCGCACCTGCAGGGGAAAGGCGAGGTTCTCCTCCACGGTCATGTGGGGGAAGAGCGCATAGTTCTGGAACACCATGCCGATGTCCCGCTTGTGGGGCGGCATTCTGTCGATGGACCGGCCGTCCAGCAGGATGCCGCCGTAGGTCGGCACCTCGAAGCCCGCCAGCATCAGTAGCGTCGTCGTCTTACCCGAGCCGGAAGGCCCGAGAAGGGTCAGGAATTCGCCGCGGGCAATGTCCAGATTGAGGCTTTTGACGACCAGCGTCTCGCCGTCATAGCTCTTCTGCACATCCGCGAATTTCACGAATGCTTCAGGGTTCGTCGCCATGACCCTTGCATTTAGCCTCTCCCTGCCCTCTCGGTACGTTCAGCGCCTTAAGTCGGCGCTCGTTCACCGAAATGTATGTCCAAACGCCGGCTTAGGGAACCCTGTTGTCTGGCTGGGCGTCGAGGCCCCCGGCATGGGCGCCAGGCCATCTACTGGGCCGCCTGGCCCGCGCTTGGCTGGCCCTGGACGGCGAAAAAGGAGGCCGATTTGGGCTGCGCCGGCAGCTCGATCGGGCCCGGCATCAACCGCGCGAAGCGCGTCGGCCGGCCCCGCACAATTTTGCCCTCGTTCTCATTGGCCATGGGATTGCGGGCAAGCGGGAAGGCGTCGGCCGCCGTATAGACACAGATATAGAGGCCGCGCGGGCGCTGGCTGCGATTGGCCTCCGAGCCGTGGCAGAGCCGCGTGTGCATCAGGCAGACGCTGCCGGCGGGACCAATCGCCGGCACCTCGTTAGTCTTGAGGTCGGCCGTCGTTGCCGGCGCAATCGAGCCGGTGAAGCGCTCGCCCTCGAAGAGGGAATGGATTGGTCCCCGATGAGAGCCCGGCACCACCATCAGCGCGCCGTTGTCGCCCGTCACCTCGTCGATGAAAAGAAGCGCCGTCACGATATCGTCATTGGTGTGCGGCGTGTAGGGCGATGTCTGATGGGTTGTTGACCCGGCGCAACGCCGGCCTTTCCGAGCGATGCTCCTCGCCCATGTCGAAGCGAGGCCGGCCATCGATGGTGGGCGGCCCGAAAGGCTCCCGATGGACGCGGCTCTCCTCGACCCAGGTCCCGATCTGCGCGCGCATGGCGGCGAGCTCGGTCGGCGTGACCGCATCGGGCACAACCAGATAGCCGTCGCGCCAGAACTGATCGATCTGCGTTTTGCTCAGCATGACCTCGCCCTCGCACCAACTCACGAACTCTATCATGGCTGCCCGCTGACGAGCAGACTGTATCGGGTGGTATCTATGCTATAGTGGCTTTGCATGGCGTGCCGCCACCAGGGCCGGCAGTGATCGCCTCGGGGATATACCGGCCAAATCGATGGCGCTGCGGCATGCGGGTGGGACCGCGGCCCGGCTCGCGGCTTGACGGATCGAAAGGAAACGCAACATGACGGTGCGAATGGCGTTCCGCGCGTCGCTGACTATGCTCGCCGTCGCGGGCTTCTTGGATTCCGCCGCGGCCTCTCCGCAAGTGCTCGGCCTGGTTGCCAGCGTCCGGCCGGTCCCGATGACCTGCGATGTATCGGGTTGCCAGGCGGAACTGTCGTCCTTCTGCCTGGAGCAGCAGAGGCCCTATCCACGGCCGGGCTCGGTCTATCGTGTCGCGCCTGGATCGGTGATA
>WNFP01000499.1_pt1 | contig 29599 bp, 30 predicted proteins | sample 5400201 | NCBI WGS metagenome assembly WNFP01 (sample SAMN13153355, study PRJNA577476) | soil metagenome | isolation source: 115 cm saprolite under Madrone tree | place: USA:California | collected 2016-06-14 | reverse complement strand
TCGTATCGAGGACGATCATGCCTCGAATCCTGGGGCATGGCGCACGGCGTCACGCTGCGGTAAGGAAAGCTCGATTCCGCCAAGCGAAGCAAACCTGCGCCGAATCGACTCCGCCAAGTTTCCCTTGGTCCGAGAGGAGCTGGTCAAAGCGGAGCGCAAGATCTCGCGCGCTTCTTCTTCCATCGAGCGTCCGTGGTGGGCGGCGCGAACCCTCAAGCGGGTTTTGGTTTTCTGGTCCAGTTGCCGAATTGTGAGTGTGGCCATGCCAGCAATGATAGCATTGCTAGCATCGGATGCAAAGAGGCGCATGGTCTCACAGGCGCGCTCGCTTTGCGAAATGTGGGCGCGCCTGGGCAGTTATGAGGCTAATGATTGGTGGCGTGCGTCGATCGAGGCCTGGTGGTCGCCGAAGCGATAAGCGGCTTCAGCCCGAGCGTCTCGGAATAGAAGCGGAAGGCGGTAATGCCATTTCTGCGGGACTGGTAAATCCATATAGAATGATGATCCTCTGTCACGGTCTTTCGCTCCGTGGCTCAGCGCTAGCGCCGTAATCGACGGGCATCCATTAGAGGGCGTTTACGGAGCAGTTAGGAAATGGCGTGATCGACGAACTCTACGATCTCATCGGAGGGCGGCCGACCATCCAAGCGGCCACCGTATCCTTTTACAAAAAAGTCTATGCGGACGACACGCTGCGGCCATTTTTCGAGAGCACGGATATGGCGCAGCTGCGGGCGCGACAGAGCATGTTTATTTCTATGCTGCTCGGGGGACGCGTTGTTTATACGGGCGCGAATATCGCCACGGCGCACGCGCGCTCGCGGGAGCAAGGACTGAATGACGGACATTTCGACAAGTTTCTGCGGCACTTTCGCGAAGCGCTGCTGGAAGTGGGCGTTGATGCCGATAAGGCCGACAAGGTTCTGAAACTTCTGGAGAGTCGGCGCAGCGCGGTGCTGAATCGTTGAGTGCACGTTGGCGTTCGCAGGGATGCCCGATGAGGCGGCGAGAAGATGAGAGTCGCGATTGTATCGGATGTGCATGGGAATCGGCGCGCGTTCGAGGCGGTGGTCACAGACTTGCGGCAGGTTGCGCCGGACGTTGTGGTGCATGGCGGCGATTTGGCGTACGGGGGAGCACACCCAGCGGAGATTGTCGATCAGATCCGCGCGCTCGCGTGGCCGGGGGTCCGCGGGAATACGGACGAGATGCTGTGGGCGCCGCAGAGCCTGTCTGAATTTGCCGCCAAGGCGCCTCAGATTGCGCCCCTTCTTGCCAGAATCCAAGAGATGATTCCGCCGACGCTGGCGAGCATTGGGGAAGAACGCTTGCGATGGCTGGAAGGACTTCCTTGTGAGTACTCGGGAGAAGGTTTTTGCCTGGCGCATGCCAGCCCGGGCGATCTGTGGCGAGCTCCCATGCCCAATGCCAGCGATGACGAATTGCAGAGTACATATGCGTCGCTTGGCGCGCGAATCGTGGTCTACGGACACATTCATCGTCCGTACGTGCGCCGGTTGCAAGGCATGACCGTGGCGAATTCAGGTAGCGTCAGCCAGTCGTATGATGGGGATACGCGTTCGTCGTACTTGGTGATCGACGGAGAGAGCGTCGCGATTCGGCGGGTCGAATACGATGTGGAGGGTGAGGCAGAAGACGTGTTGCATTCGGGCCTGCCACATGCAGAGTGGCTGGCGCGGATTCTACTAGCGGGAAAATATCTCCCGCCGGAGTAGAGGCTCTTAGGCACGTGGGCTCCTGAAAGGAGCCGCTATGCGCGCGCTTACTGGCGGCATTTGGCGAGGATCAGGGTGATGTCGTCGTGTTGCTCCTGGGGGCTGAAGTGGAGGACTTCGTCGACCATGGAGGCGAGCGCGGCTTGCGGGGAGAGTGTACGATGGCGGCGGAGGGAGTCGAGAAGGCGCGACTCGCCGAATTCTTCGCCATCGCGGTTGAAGGATTCGGTGATGCCGTCGGTGTAGAGGGCGAGAATATCGCCGGGGGTGATCTGGCACTCCCCGACTTCGCAATCCCACTTTTTGAAAATGCCGAGGACGGTGGCGGTGGCGCTGAGGCGGGTCACGCTGCCGTCATCGCGGAGGAGTAAGGCGGGGAGATGGCCGCAGTTAGCATAGCGGAGCAGGCGAGTGGAGTCGTCGTATTCGGCGAAAAAGAGAGTAGCGAAGGCGCCGTCGGTCGTGTTTTCGCAGAAGAGCTGATTCACAGAACGCAAGAGATGGTCGGGTTGCTGCTTGGCGATGGCGCAGAGGCTGCGCAGATTGGCTTGCAGGTTGGCCATCAAGAGCGCGGCGGCGATTCCTTTGCCGGAGATGTCGGCGATGACGAAGCCGAGGCGGCTCTGGCCGAGGTCGAGGAAGTCGTAATAGTCGCCGCCGACTTGGCGAGCCTGAATGCAGACGCCAGAGTATTCGAGAGTGGTGAGAGGCGGCAGGGTTTGCGGGAATAATCGGGATTGCACGTGTTTGGCGATTTCGAGTTCGTGACCGGCTCGACGCTCGGCTTCTTGCTTGGCAGCGACGACGCGGCGCTGCGCTTCCATGGCGTGGGTTAGCTCATCGAAACTGACGAGCGTGAAGGAGTTGCCGTCGACATCGCGAAAGCGGGCAACGATTCCGCCCCAAATCGGTGTTTCTTCGCCGAGTAGCATGCCGCTTCTGGCGCCAGGACCGGCTTCGGCGCTTTGACTTGCTGCTGCCGCGGCAACGGTCTGCGCGGGCTGGAACTGGTAGCGGATGCGCTTGAGGCGCGGCGTAGTTTGGAAGCGGACGCCACGCTTCGACCATTCTTGGAACTTGGCGGTGACGTCTTCGGTGACGAAGACAACTTGCGTGGCGCGCCCGATGAGCTTGTATTGCGCGGAGTCGGGCGTGGGAGCGATGAGCGACAGGATGGCGGCGCCGTCCGGAGGAGCCACGCCGACCCAGCGCTCGCCGGATTGCACGCGCGTGTCGAAGGCGACGTTGAAGCCGAGCAGGTCGACAAAGAAACGGAGGCTGCGGTCTTGATCGCGAACGAATACGTTGACGCAGTGAAGGCGCAGGTGGGGGGACTGGCGGAGCGGCGAAGGAACCGAGCTCATGAGCGCGATTATAAAGCGGAATGCATGCGAAGCGGGCCGCAGAATGTCCGCACGGCCAAAATGGCTGTGCCACGAAGGGCGCGGATTGTTTCGGGGGTGAGCGTGTGCGAAAATGGAGACGCGAGGAAACATGAGCACATCGCTGGGCAAGCATGTCACGCTGACGAAGCCGGATGATTTCGGCAAGCTGCTGGAAGATGAGGGAATCATCTTCACCACGCTGGATAAGGCGGTGAATTGGGCGCGGAAGAGTTCGATTTGGCCGCTGGGATTCGGCTTGGCGTGCTGCGCGATTGAAATGATGTCGATGGCGGCGGCACGGTTTGACGTGGCGCGCTTTGGCGCGGAAGTGTTTCGTCCATCGCCGCGGCAGGCGGATTTGATGATTGTGGCCGGGCGGCTTTCGCAGAAGATGGCGCCGGTGGTGCGGCAGCTCTACGATCAAATGCCGGAGCCGAAGTGGGTGATTTCGATGGGCGCTTGCGCAACTTCGGGCGGCGTGTTCAACAATTACGCGATCGTGCAGGGATGCAATCAGGTGATTCCGGTGGATGTGTATGTGCCGGGATGCCCGCCGCGTCCGGAGGCGCTGTTGTACTCGATTTTGCAGTTGCAGAAGAAGATCGATAGCGAGAAGGGGTCGTTCAAGCGCGCGCTGAATCTTGCGTAAGGCACTTGCGTAGCTGTCCTGGCTACATTCCTCGCGGCCCTAACGACAGCGTACGGAACTCAAGAAGGTCCGCCTTGCCAACCTCAAGTCACGCGTGAGTGACCTTCTGTAATTTGCGTCCGCGCCAAATTAATAAAGCGCAGGCCGCAAGAAGAATGACGGTCAACACGCCCAAGACCAACGACTGCGAAGATGATTGGGGCAACTCCGAGCCTGAACCAATGCGCGCTGAAGAATGTACGGCGGTACGACTCGCAGCGGATGTCGTTAGATTTGGAACGGCCGGGGGCCGCGAGGGCCCTTGCGACTTGGCCAGCTCTCGGATGGGTGGGAGCGTTCCGGTTCCCGAGATTTCAAATGCCGGCCCTTCCCCTGCGTTCACGTGCGTGACGGCCTGAACCTGATAATCGCGGTTGCCGGTTGCAAGGAGCTTGAAGGCCGATGAGGGCGACGAGAAGTTCATCGTCGGAGGAATCATGACCGCGAGCTGCTGCAGCGGATATGCGTGCCTTGTGTGGAACTCGGCATGTCCGCGGTACGGCAAGTCGTAGTTGAAGGCGAACTTGGTAGCTCCCGGCCGTAAGGGGAAATTCACTGAGTAGTGTCCGGGCTCGATGGGCACAGCCACTGCGGAAACTGTTACCGAGATCTTCCCCGGACCTGCGGCCAGGACAGAATCAAGGGTGGCATTTGCCGGCAGATAGACTTCGAAGGTGCGCTCACCCGCCTGAGTCAGCGGCGGGCTCGATTCGTTTTTGATCTCGAGCATGTCGGAGACGTGAAGGAGGTTTCCGTTGGTTCCAGCTCGGAGGATCTCGATACTGCTGGTTACGCTGCGGACGTGGGGCGCCGCGTCGAACACTTCGACGGAGAGAGCGTCGCCGGGGGAGGCCTGCTGATCATAGCTGACGCCCTGGTGAACCACGCGAACCAAGTACGGCTTGTCAGGAGAGTGCACCTTGAGGGTAAACGCCCCCTGCGCATCGGTCTTCGCGCGCGCCTCCTCTCTTCCGCTGTCCAAACCGACAAGGATCACCTCATCGCCCGCGGCCGATTCGCCACGGCTCAGATTGTAGACCGAGCCGGTGATCTTGTTCGCGCCCGTTGCCGCGGTTGAACAACAAGCAAGCAGGGCCAGGACTGAAAGCAGTCTCCGCATACAGAACCCTTCCCCCCAAACGAAGGTCCATCATTCGGTTGCCGCATTGGTTGATGGGGGTGTCGCAAGACGCGGCGGACGTCCGAACATGATGCCGGTTTCCACCTCCACGAGCTTTCCATCGCGCAGGCATGGTCTGAACCGCCACTGAAACAGCGCCTCGGAGATGGCCCGTTCCTGATCAGGGAACACGCTGAGAAAATGAATATGCTTCACCTTGCCTTCCTTATCGATGATGATCCGGACTGGAACTGGATTGAATGTGCGTTCGGCAAAGACGGGGTCTACTCTCTGCCTCACGTTTTGGTCGCGGGCGTAGTCCTTGATGCACACGGGGACTTCGCCGCCGCCCGTCCCCGAAATGGGGCCGGCCTCCGCGGGCAGGTTCATCTTGTTCATTTCCTCGATGAGGTTTTCCACCAGCTTGGTGTCGCGGCTGGTAAAAACGAACTGAACCATGTGGCAGCGGATTTGAGTAGCCAGGATGTGCCAATGGAGCTCGGCGACGGGCGAACCGTAGTCAAAGCGGAGGAAAGAATGGCCGGCGATAGTGACCGGCGTTGGCGGTTGTTCCACTTTGTAGTCCGCGTTCAAATTGTCCTTGGCGTAATTGATCAGCTCCAGCGTGTTGCAGGCTGCGGTATGCGTGAAAAACAAATCCTGCGCGGCGATCAAAATACTGCCGCGACTTGGCCCCTTGAATGTGTCCGCAGGCCGAATTTGCGCGAGTACGTAGTAGCCGCTATCTGATGGAGGCGGTCCGGTGTACTTTTCTGTCCAGCCAGGCGGTAGAGGGTACGTAAGGCCAAAATACTGGTTGCTATAGACATGGTTGGCCACTCTTCCGCCTTCGGGAAGAGAGGTCACCGAATCGCTGGCACTCGTCCAAGCGCCCTTAACAAGGATGACTTCTGTCGGTAGCTTTTTCGCCTGCGGATTGTTGGAATAGTCGCCTCCGCTCTGCGGGGCGCCCTGCGCCCGGGTGAGCATTAACCCGAATAAAGCAAGGAGTACCAAGGAACGCGAGAATCCAATATGCATATTCGGTGCGCCGAGATAGCAAAGTGCAAAAAACCGGGCGAGACACTCTTGTGTCTCGCCCGCTGAACCCGCAGTAAGAGACTAAAGCGAGCGCAGGAAGTTGAGCAGATCCTGCTGCTGGCTTGTTGAAAGCGAGTCAAAGTTCTCTTCGACCTGAGTCGCTTCGGAGCCGTTACTCTGATGAGCCTGGATGACGGCCAGCAGATTCGTGGTACGGCCATCGTGTAAGAAAAAGATTCGCTGCCCCAGTCCCCACAGCGGAGCCGTGCGGAACTGGTCCCCACCGGCGCCGCCCTGAGAAACGTTGTCCGCCAAGCCAACACCCATGTGGTGGATTTCTATGTCCGAGAACAAGTTGGCGGTGGCCTTGCTTAAACCGGGTGTCAAGTTAGAGGCCTGGGTGGTGAGCGACGGCGTATGGCAGAGGGCGCAGCCGATGGCGCTAAAGAGCTTGCGGCCATTAGCGATCGAGGTTGCTCCTCCCGGCGAAGTAGTGGAGGGTGTAGGTTGGTCCAGGAACTGCATGAAGACATTGAACAGCCCAACATCACTGGTGACGGTGGAGGCGCTGGTGCCACCGGAGTGGGTAATGTCCTCGGGGTAGCCGACCCCAGCGAGGTTCAAGCAGCTGGTCGGAAGCCCGCTTCCCAATTGGTCCTCGCCCGGCAGCGGCCGATCCTGCGTAAAAAGTTCGTTGGAGATACCCATTTCCACGTTGTAGGCCTCACCGGCGAAGATCATTAGCGACTTGTTCTGGGCCTTCCAGCCGAAGCGGGAGATGGTGCCATCGTTTCCGTTGTGATTGAAGGTACCGCTAATGCCGATACCATTGTTAGCCTGAGCCGCGTGATTGGCCAACAAGGTCGAGTCGTCAATGTTTGCCATTAGTCCCGTGCCAAACGTCGGTGTAGGAATGCGGAATATGATGTTGTTTGTGGCCCCCGCAACATTAAAGCTGGGCTGCTGCAGGCTGCAACTGCCGGCATCAGACCGGCCGGAGACGGTGAACAGGTCTTCCACTCCGCCATTGGGTGCGTTCGGGTTGGGATTGCCGAATTGGTCAAAGAAGAATGGGAAGCGGGCTTCGCGCACCGGGCCGTTGGCGAAAACGAAAAACGGGATCGTGTTGGTGTTGCCATTCACGACCCCGTTAGCGATCACCCGGCTTTGGGGATTCGGCCCGACGTTGGGGAAAATACTGGAGGCCGGACTGGTTCCGCCGGGGGCCGGTTGCGAATGACATCCTCCGCAGGAGTCCAGGTTGAACCGTGGTCCAAGGCCTGGGTTGTCTCCGGTGACGGTTTGGTGCTCGTTGAACTGCGCGAAGCCGGTTTGGAAGAAGGCCAAGTCGTTTGGACTGGCGGTGACGGAAGCAAACGGCTGACCGGCGTTCACCCCGGTGCTGCTGCGTACGCCTGGATCGCTCTGGGCAAACGCCGTTCCCGGAGATAGTAACGTCGCCAAACATGCGAACATCGACGCGAGCTTTGTTGTTTTCATCCCTGGATCTCCTTGCCTGGAAAAGCGCACCAATCCCTCCTTTTTGGCACACTTCCACACAGACGTCGATCTAGCAATTTTGAAATCTTCCCGCCGGATGCACGGGACCGCTAAATCCTTACTTACCGAGGTGATGCTCTTTTACTATTCGCCGCGCGATGACTGCAAGAAGAACTAGTTAGCATAACTGGTCTTTCGTTAGCATTTTGCGCAGTCGCTTTGTTTCCGGTAGCGAGCCGGAGCCTGCGCAAAGCGTCGTTCAAATGCTCGGGTGAAGCTGGAAACGTGCCCATACCCTACAGTGTGGGCGATTTCTTTCACGCTCAGGTAGCTGTTCGCTAGAAGGTGCGCTGCTCTCTGAAGTCTTTGTTCGATTAACCACTCACCCATGCAAACGCCGGTCTGGTGCTTGAACAAACGCTGGAGGTACGAAGGGCTCAGGTTTAATTCGACGGCCAGATCGCGGATGGCAAAGGTCGTCCCGGATTCAACCATCTGCAGGATCTTTCGTACGCGCCCTTCCAGTACGGGGTGTGCCATTGGCCGAGGCGCGGCAGCAGCCGGGAGAGCGGAAGTGCTTCCTGCAAGGCTGACCTGATCATTAAGAGAGCGCACACGGACCTCCCGAGGTGACCGCGCCTTGCGTCGAGTCGATGCCGCACGTGTCAACAGACATGACTAAGAAATGTGGCCACACTTCACCGCCGACCGATTGAGACTCGATTCTGACCGCCGGGCGCAACCGGAGGGCGGGGAGCTGCAGGGCCCGGAGGAAAGTGGCGAGAAACTATTCGCTGCGAAGCCGCGAGTCAATAGTACTTCGGGACGGTAAGAGTCGCGATCAAGGACAGTAGTGTGGGGCGAGAGTCTCGTCGGGTTCGACGGTAATGATGGGTGCGAGCGAAGGATATTAACAACTCATTCGTCAAAGTTTTAGGATCACTTTGCCGAATTGCTGGCCGGATTCGAGGTAGGTGTGAGCCGCGGCGGCTTCGGCTAGCGGGAATACGCGGTCGACTACCGGTTTCAGGCGGCCCGCGGAGACCAGCTTCAGGATGGTGTGCAACTCGCTTTTCACTCCCATGTAGGAGCCGAGGAGTGAAAGCTGGCGGCTGAAGAGAAAGCGCAAATCGATTTTGGCGTCGTAGCCGGTGGTGCTGCCGCAGGTGACCAGGCGGCCGGCGAGCGCGAGGCTGGCGAGGCTGTCGTCCCAGGTCGCGGTGCCAACGTGCTCGAAAACAACGTCGACGCCGCGCTTGTTGGTGATGTGGCGCACCTCTTCGCGAATTGTTTGCGAGTTGTGATTGATTACGTGATCGGCGCCGAGTTGACGGGCTTTCTCTAGCTTCGCATCGGAACCGGCGGTGGTGATTACGCGCGCGCCGAAAAACTTCGCGATTTGAATCGCGGCACTACCGACGCCGCTGCCGGCGCCGAGAATCAGCACGTCTTCGCCGGGCTGGAGTTGGGCGCGGTCGACTAGCATATGCCAGGCGGTCTGGAAGACGAGCGGGACAGCGGCAGCTTCTTCGAACGAAAGATTTTCGGGGTAGGGAAGGCAGTTCACTTCGGGCGCGCGAACGAATTCGGCGCAGCCACCGTCGATCATGTAGCCGAGGTTGGTCGCTTGGCGGCAGCGGTTGTCGAGACCGGAGATGCAGGCCGGGCATTTGCCGCAGCTGACTAGGGGTGCGAGAACGACTTTTTGGCCGACGCGAACGGTGGTAACTTCGGAGCCGATTTTTGCGACTTCGCCGGCGACGTCGCTACCTGGAATGTGGGGAAGCGGGATGGGGACGTTGGGCAAGCCGGCGCGGACCCAGAGGTCGAGATGATTCAGAGCGCAGGCGCGCACGCGGACGAGGACTTCGCTGGGGCGGGGCTCCGGATCCGGCGCGTCGGTGAATTGCAGAACCCCAGGCCCGCCGTGTTGGTGGAAGAGGATGGATTTCACGCTGTGGCTCCGGTGTGGCTTCCGGTTGGGAGTTTAGCGGGGGAGGGATTTCGTGTCCATGTGGGCGAAGACGGTGGGGCGGAGTACAGGATTTCAACCAGCGGGTCTAAAGACCCACCACTGCATTTTGCTCATCACGGCGGGATTGCTTGTGCCGGACGCGGAGGCCGGGCGAGTGCATGCGCCGAAGGGGTACACGTTGGTTTGGAGCGATGAGTTCAAGGGAAAGAACGGCTCGCTGCCGGACGCGTCGAAGTGGACGTATGACATCGGTGGAAACGGTTGGGGGAATCACGAACTGGAGTACTACACCAATCGCCCTGAGAATGCGCACATCGAGCACGGCAAGTTGGTGATCACCGTGCGCGCGGAGGCCTACGCGGGGCCGGACGGCAAGGAATTCCATTACACGTCAGCGCGTTTGAGGACGCAGGGGCTGTTCTCGCAGGCCTACGGGCGTTTCGAGGCGCGCATCAAGCTCCCTGCGGGTCAGGGAATTTGGCCGGCGTTCTGGATGCTTGGTGACAATATCGCCGGGGATGGCTGGCCGAAATGCGGCGAGATCGACGTCATGGAAAACATCGGCAAAGAGCCAGGAATAAATCATGGCTCGTTGCACGGGCCAAGCTCCACAAATCCCACCAGCGATTTGACGAAAACGATTACGCTGCCGAACGGCAAGCGCTTGTCGAACGATTTTCACCTTTATGCCGTGGAGTGGGAACCAGGACTCGTGCGCTTTTATCTCGATTCAAATTTATACGCGACGTTCACTGTGGCTCAGTGGCCGGCCGGCGGGACGTGGGTCTTCAATCACCGGTTCTTCCTCATTCTAAACGTGGCTGTCGGTGGAGACTGGCCGGGCTCGCCGGATGGGACGACGGTTTTTCCGCAGACGATGCTGGTGGATTACGTTCGGGTGTACAAGCGCAAGACTTAGCGGTCGCGCGAGCCTGTCCGTACGTACAGTTTTCCCTTGGAAATCCCCGCTTCAGTGCAGCTTCCAGGCAAGGGTCCCGCCTCTATGCTGTAAGTGTCATCTCTGAAGCCACTTGGGGGAAATGAGCTATATGAAGCGAATTTTGTCCAGTTTGTGCTTGCGCACGAGTTGGGGGCGTATCGCAGCGGCCGCACTCTTATTTTTACTGGGGATACAGGTGGGTCAGGCGCAAAGCCCGAACGCGGCGGCCAGCGGCGCAGCGAAGTCCGACGAGGGATTCTACCCGGGCTGGAGCCTGGGAACACGATTCGAAGGCAGCACCAGCGGAGATGGGTCGGTATACGATCTCGGTTTTGGAGGCGGGTACAATTTCTCGCATCATTTCGGAGTCAGTTTGGGAATTCCTTACTATTTCGTTGGCACGCCCAGCGCAGTCAAGGCAAAAGACCCGCAAGCGGTTTCGGGGTCGGGTCTGGGTAACGTCGGTGCGGACCTGAAATGGCTCTTTCCGGGTCCCACGGTGAATTACGCTTCGACGATTCACCTGGGTGCGCCGACGGGCGATGTGAAAAAGGGGTTCAGCACCGGGCATGCGACCTGGAACTGGGCGAATCATATCGAGCATGGCTGGGGAAATTTCACGCCGTTTGTCGATGCAGGCGTGGGAAACACGCTGCCGGACACGAAGTACTTTCACCGGCCATTCATGACCTTTGGATACAACGCACAGTTTGAGGCGGGCACGGAAATGGACTTGGGGCCGTTCAGCGTTTCGGGTTCGGCCTACGACATCGCGCCGTGGGGCACGCAAACGGTGGTCAGCCGCGTGTTTCGCTGCAGCGGAGCCGTCAAGTGCGGCGCCAGCGGAACAAGCACAAACCGCAAGGGGTATTTAGACACCAGCGTACAGACCGGCACTGCTAACTTGACACGAGACAACGGATTCAACGCGAGCGTGGAAATAAAGCCGGTGAAGACCATCGACCTCGAGTTCGACTACAGCCGCAGCGTGCCGCTGCGGCTGAATACATTTTCATTTGGGATTGGCGTGGACTTGGGGGCACTGTTGCGGCGGTCGTCTTTGGGAAAATAGCAGAGGCTGGTTTTTTGAGTTCCAGCCACCGGACTTTGCGGATCTTTGAGCCGTGGAACGGGCATAAGAGTGGCGGCAAGACCATCGTTCCTTACAAGACTGTGGCACTACAAAAAAGTACATTGACGGGGACTTGTTTTTAGCGAAGACTTAGCGGCTCAAACGTGGTGGGGTGAGGGAGTTCGTAGTGGGGGATGCAGAGCTTCGGCGATATCCCCGCGTTGTGCCGCCCAGGAGTTTGAGAGTGGCATGGCAATCGGGAACACGTCGCGCGGTTTCCTATCTCGAAAGTATGGCCTTGGGCGGATTGTTTGTGGCGACGCGGCAGCCGGCGCCGATTCGCAGCATGGTGAAGGTGCTGATGGATCTGCCACTCGGAGAAGTGCGGGCGCGTGCGGTTGTGCGGCGAGTGACGCCGGCGCGAGGGATGGGGATTGAATTTATCGCGATGACACAGGAAGACCGTGCGCGACTGACCAGGGCGCTGCAGCCGATGCTGGCTACGAATTGAGATTTAGAAGTCTAGAGGCGCCTGGTGCGGCGGCCTGAAGGTGGCTCCGTTACACATCCACAGGAAACTTTGTAACCGTCGCAGTTCCGCCTCGCCATTCCAAGTTGCTGCCGGGTGAGTTGTTTTCCTTTCGGACGTAGCCCATTCCGATTGCGTAAGAGAGCGCTGGAGAGAAAGCTGCGCGTGTGACCTGGCCGGCTTCTTTGCCGTCCGAGGTCAGGATTTCGCCGGCAGACGGGACAGCTTTGCCGGTGAAGCGCAGGCCGACGCGCCGGCGGTTGACTTGGCCGCGGGAACGCACTCGCTCGACGATTTCCTGACCTGTGTAGCAGCCTTTCGTGTAGCTGATGTGACTGTCCTCTAGCGCCGCTTCGTGAGGGATTTGCTTTTCGCCGAAGTCGTAGCTGAACCAGGGAACACCTTGCTCGAGTCGGAGCGCGCTTAGCGCGCCGTAGCCGATGGGGCCGCCGGCTGCGGCCCTCGTCTTCTCCTGGAATGTTTCCCACAACGTTTCCACGTGGGCGCGTTCTACTAGAAATTCGGCTCCGGCAAATGTTCCAGGCGAACGTCGGACGATGGTGCAGGGAATCGGCCCGACGCGAACGTCCTGTCTGGCGAGTTCGGCGAGCGAGTGCAGGTCGACACCGGTCAACTCGCTAACAATACGCTCGGCGGCCGGTCCTTCCAGCGCCAGCGTGCCGAAACGCTGCGTATCGTCGGCGAGAGTGACGTCATCCATGATGATGTATTTATCGAGCGTTTCGACGAGGCGCTCTCGGATCATCGCATAGGAGACACACAACAGACCTTCGGGCAGCGCGTAAGTTTCGATCTCCGCGAGGATGCGACCTTGCGGACTGAGTAAGAGCGAAACGTTGCCATGCGCTTGCGGCAAATCTGTGATGTTGTTGGTGAGAATGGCGTTGAGATAGCGCACTCGGTCGGGGCCTGTGAGGGAGAGATAGCAGCGGTAATTCTTGTCGATTAGCGCGACGGACTTGTGCGCGAACCAGTATTCACGCTGCCAGTCCCCGAAATCGTCGGGCAAAGCGCACCCGAACCATCCGCCCATTTTCGCGCCGGCCTGCTCATGCAAAGGCGTGAGCGGCGTATCGATTATTTTTGCGGGTTCAGGGGCTTGCATATGCGGCGGTTATCGCCTTCCACAGTGTAGCAAAGCTGCTGTTAAGCGCGTTTTGCAGCGATGATGCGCAGCGCAGCGAATGTTATACTGCGTTTGATGGACCAGCCAATTCCAGTCGTGGGCGTGGAAAAGCACGGCTTTCTGCATATCTCCATTCCAGTGGGCATGCTGCAATGCAACTGCTCGATTATCGGCGATCCCGTGACGCGCGAGGCGCTGGTTGTTGATCCGGGTGATGAAGTGAGCCGAATTCTGGAGCTGCTCGGGCGCCACAAGCTCACGGTGAAAGGGATCGTCAGCACTCACGCGCACATTGACCACGTCGGAGGCCTCAGCAAGTTGCACAAATACACCGGTGCGCCGGTGATGATGCACCGCGAAGACTTACCGCTCTATCAAGCGATGGATGTGCAGGCGGCGTTCCTTGGGGTAATGCCGCCGGAGCTTGCCAATGTGGATCAACTGCTGACCGACGGCGATGCGTTGCAGTGGGGCTCGCTTGAGGCGCAAGTGATTCATACGCCCGGGCACACTCCGGGAAGCGTCTCGCTGTACATGGCGCCGGACGCCGGGAAAATTACGTTGGCCGCGCCACAGCTATTTGCGGGAGATACGCTCTTTGCCGGAAGCATCGGAAGAACCGATCTGTGGGGCGGGTCGATGCAAGAGATAATGGAATCGTTGCGCGGCAAGTTGATGGCGCTGCCGGATGAGACCGTAGTGCATCCGGGGCACGGGCCGACCACGAGCATCGGCGAAGAGCGGCAGTCGAATCCCTTTCTCGTGTCCGGCGACTAGCGCACCGGCGTTTAGCTCTGGGCCGCGTTCTTCGTCTGTCGCAGCTCCTCCATCACCGATTGCACCAACTCTTTTGCGTGGGTCAGTTCGTTCGCAATGATGCGAATATCCATGGCCGGAAGAGTGGGATTGCGCTGACTGGTGCAATAAACGCCGTGCTGTCCGACCAACACAAGCGCATTGGTGAGGCGGTCCAGCGAAACCGCCAGGCGGCCGCGCTCGCGGCCAAACATCTGTTCGTAATGCTCCAATTCCTCTTTGTGATCCTCAAACGCGGACATGGGCGTTGATCCTCATTCGAATCGCGCGCAGAAACGCGGTTCGCAGACGGTTGCACTTCGGGCACATACAGTACGTTGGTAACTTTACCCTACGCAGCAGCAGGGACATAATCCGCATTAGCCCAGCGGAATACGACTTACGCCCGTGGGTCTAGCGCGAGAAATCAGCGTGGGTTTGGGCACAATCCCTGGCACAAGCTTGCGAGGGGAGAGCGCCGGAGCAGCCAACACGATGCGACGTTCCGACCTGGTGCAGCACAAAGAAAAGGAAAAGGGGCCCAGCACGCGCACCTCGCAAATTGTATTCGGCGAGCGGCAGCACCTGCTGCGTGTTCTCGATTCGCTGGAGGGCACGGAGCTCCCCATTGCGCGCATGCAACAGGAGCGGCGCACTCTGGAAGAACTGATTCACGCGCGGACGCGGGAACTCAACCAAATCAACACCGCGTGGGACGAAAAGATTGGCCTGGTGCTGAGCGCCGATGCCAAGCCGGACATGCTAGAGAAGCTGGTGAAGCAGGCGCCGGAAGAAGACTTCTATTTGCTGCGGTTGATCAGCGAGCATCCACGATCCAATGCCAAGACCTTGAACAAGCTGGCCAAGCATCCGTACGGGGCGATTCGCGAGAATGTGGCGCGGCATCCGAATGCGGACGCCGCGACGCTGGCGTGGCTGAGCCGCGATCGCAGCCAGCCGCTGTGGTACTTGGTGGCGTTCAACCCCAATACGCCTACGCCGTTGCAACGCAGGCTGCGTGACCGCCTCAAACGCTTGGGTGAGAACCAACCCTCGAAATAACCGTTCACGCTACCCAACCCAGATGCAAGCCTGTATGAGCGCGTTACTGGGGCCTGTCCTGAAGCTGTGACCGAAGAGTAGAAAAATCGCCTCGCTGCGCCTTTCGCCTTAACCACGAGAGACTAGAAATCAAGGCGGCCAGCAAGATAAACCATGCGGCCACCAACGCGTCGGCGGTTGCAGCTGGGACGCTCCCGTCTTTCTTCAACAAGAAGGGCAGAAAATAGGGCGTGGCGGAATGAATTCCTGCCTCGCGAGTGAGTTGGTTGCTCAAACCCCACTGATCCACCTTACCGAGAACGACGGCGGCGATGTTCTTGAAGCGCAAGGCAACCACAGATGTTGGGTGGCCCAGCGTTTCCATCTGCTGAAGCTCGAGCGGGTGCCAGAAGATAATGGAAGCGAGCTGGACAATCACACTGACGGCGGCGAGGGCCATCCCCAGTTGACGGACAATCTTTCGCAAGCTCTCGCGATGGCGGAGCAGCAATGGAATCGAGATCATCGCGAGCAACTGCACGGGCGTCGTAATGAAGCGGTCGCCCCAAGCGTAGTCACCGCTCCAATCGTAATAGCTTGCATAAACGAGGATGTAAGCCCCCAGCAAACAAGAGCCTGCGATGAGGTAGGCCTGGATGTCTGGGCGAAAGCGCTTCCAGATGAGGATGGCGAGCAGAATCGTGAGCAGCATGAGCGGGTCATACCAGAACAGGGATTTCTCGAGGGTGATCAAGGGGCCCAGAAGTCCGGTGTGCAGCGGCGTGGTCCACGGAAAATTCAGCGGCAGATCGGGATCGAGTTTTCGTTGCTGCTCGGCGAACACCGAGAGGTACGTGTTCCATAGTTTGCCAAAACGCAGATATTGGTAGAGGCGGTCAATCAGAACGAACAGTGCATAGCAAGGTGTGGCAACGCGGATGTATTCCCACAGCCGCGCGAGATGCCCCCGGCCTCGGACATTCCCTACTGATGGAATCAGAAGAATGAAAAGACCGGCGGCGGCAATGTCCAGAACAGTTGTCAGCCGCGTCAAAATATTCGCTCCGAGGGCGAGTGAGCCGGTCAGCAGCGCGCGCGTGCTGCCGGTCAGCAACCACTCGTATTGAAAGCACAGGCCGGTCAAGGTCAGAAGCAAGAGGAAGTTGTTCTCCATCATGTTCTGCGTGTAATGGAGAAATGTCGTGCCGAAGAGCAGCGTGAGCGCCCCGGCAATGCACTGATTTGGAGTGAATTCGAGGAGCCGCAGAAAGCGGAAGCAGACCAGCACCGTGAGGACGCACACAAGGATGTTTGTGCTGTAGCTCACCACAATCGCGCGAATGCCCGGATCGCGGTCCGCCAAGTTGGCAAACACCGGCAGGCGCTGTAAGTATGTCCCGATGATATCGGCGGGCAGCATCAGCAGGCTCTGCCCCATTCCATACCAGGCGTAAATCTTCCCGTTGCGTCCTACAATTCCAAAATCCGGGTAATCTTCCGGCATGACTGGCGGCGCCGAAGTCCAGAAAGAATGCGTCGTCTGGAGTCGCCGGGTGGTGTCACTCGAGCCGAGTTCGCCAGACTGCAAGAGCAGAGCGGTCAGGAAGGCCACGATGCCAAGCAGAAATACCGGGTTGTCGATCAGTTTCTTGAAGCGTGCGCTCACTGCTCGCGATGCTATCCCACATCTTCCTAAGGGCAAAGGCCGAGGATTCGAAGATGAAATAGAACCGGATTTCCGATTTGGCAAGACATGTCATTGCCGATGCCATCCGTCGTGTCTAAAATAGCGCGCGCGGAACGCTGTGTGCTACCCTGCGTGCCGCTCCGACCGCAAGGAGTTGTCAACATACGAGAAGATGGGACGGACAGAGACGCATCAGCTCTTCATGCCGCAGCCGATTTCCTGCGGCGATTCTGGCTGCAGGTCATGGCGATTTCCGCGGGCCTGGTTAGCCCTTGTTTTTGGCATCGGCGCATCGAAGCCGGCGACCTCGCCAGCCACGTTTACAATGCGTGGCTCGCGCAACTGATTGAACGCGGGCAAGCGCCGGGACTGTACCTGGCCAGGCAGTGGAACAATGTCCTGTTCGATCTTCTCCTCTTAAAGCTAGGGAATCTGTTCGGGTTTGCGGTGGCACAGAAAATTGGGGTTTCGCTCTGCGTGCTCATCTTCTTTTGGGGCGCGTTTGCGCTCATCGCCGCTGTCGCGCGTCGTCCGCCGTGGTTTTTGTTGCCATGTCTAGCGATGCTTGCCTATGGTTGGACATTTAACGTCGGTTTTTTCAACTACTACCTTTCGCTTGGCTTAGGATTTTTTGCCACCGCAATTGCGTGGAGCGGCCGGGGCAGGGAACTCATCTTGGCTGCTATCCTTGCCGCTCTTGTGCTCCTCGCTCACCCGCAGGGTTTTGTTTGGCTAGTGGGCTGCGTGAGCTATGTCGTTTTGTGGCGCTGGCTGCTCGGAAGGTGGAAATTGGCGGCGCCCGGCGCGGCGGTGTTTGCCGTAGTAGTAGCGCGCGTCTACTCGATGAGGCATTACGAGTCGTTCAGCGTGTGGGAGACGTTCGGTCCGAGGATTTACAACGGCAGCGACCAGTTGGCCCTTTATAGCATGCGCTATTACATCCTCTCGGGTGTGGCGCTCCTTTTCGGCGTGGGGTGCTTTGTGGCGGACAGGCTGCGACGCGATCGCGCACAGGGCTCCTGGGCCGCTATGCGCTTGCCGCTGGAGCTTCACTGGTTGGTGGTGTTCGCGATTTATGTCCTACCAGACGTCTTGCGCGTACCGCTCTATTCGGGTTGGGTAGGCGCGCTGGCGTTGCGGCTCACGACCGTCGCAGCGGTTATAGGCCTTTGCGTTTTGGCCCTCATGCAGTCTCGTAAGTGGCACACCGCGGGATTCACGATCATCGCGATTGTGTTCTTTGCGTTCTTGTACCAGGACACCGCAACACTAAATCGCATGGAGGCGCAAATCGAACGCTTGATCGGCAGCGACGTTCCGGCCGGCGGGCGGGTGACGGCGACGATCTGGACGCCGTCGGATTCGCGGCTCCCGTACATCGTGCACATGGTGGACCGCGCTTGCGTTGGGAAGTGCTTCAGCTTTCAGAATTACGAGCCGCCTTCACGGCAATTTCGCGTGCGCGTCGCCAAAGACGGCAGCCCTCTCAACACCGATGATTCACTCGCCTCGCAGCAAATGGAAGTGGGGGACTACGTCGTTCAGCCGGGCGATTTGCCGATGGCACAAATCTACCAGTGCGATGAGCACGATTTGACGCGGCTTTGCGTGCGGCAGCTGGCCGCAGGGGAAGCAAACGGGCGAATCGGGTATCACCCGCCAAGGGACTAGCGTCAGAGACAAATTGGCTCTTGTAGCAGGCCAATGTGGTGTAGAATTGGCTGCTAGGGGCGAGCCAATGCTTCCTGTACATCTCCAGCCGGAAAGCCACGTTCCTCTGTATGTCCAACTGCGCGACCAGTTGCGGGCGCTGGTGCATGCTGGCGATCTACGCCCGGGCGACCGCATCCCTGCGAGCCGCGAATTGGCGGGGATGTTAGGCGTGCATCGCACCACGGTGGCCAATGCGTACGCCGAGCTCGAGTCCGAGGGGCTAATTCAGGGGCACGTCGGCCGCGGTACGTTTATCAAGGGCAATGGAAACGGATTGAAGATTACGCCGCCGGCGCCGCCAGTACTCAGCGGGGGCACCGGCATCCGCTGGGAATTGCTTTTCGCGGACGAGCGCGGCGAAGAAGTGCTCTCGCGTTTAACGGCGAGTGCTCCCGAGAGTGCCCTCTCTTTTGTGTTAGCGCGGCCGGCGCAGGAGTTTTTTCCGATCGAGGACCTGCAGACTTGTGTGAACTCCGTGCTGCGTCGAGAGGCCACGGATGTCCTCAACCTCGGGCCTTCCGATGGATACGCGCCGTTGAAAGAGGCGCTGCTCGAGCTTCTGCAACACGACGGCATTCCGGCACGGGACGAAAATCTTCTGATCACGGACGGCTGCCAGCAATCCCTCGATTTGATCAGCAAAGCGTTTGTGCGGCCCGGCGACTCCGTGATTCTGGAAAATCCAACGTATCCCGGCGCGGTGGCCATCTTCGGCGGTACCCGGGCACGCTGCCTTGGCGTGCCTGTGCGCACACACGCCGAGCCGGGAGCTTCGCTGGGATTGGATTTGGAAGCGTTGGAGGCGACCCTGGCGGCGAACCGCGTGAAGCTGATTGTGCTCACGCCGGATTTTCAGAATCCGACGGGGACGTCGATGCCGCTGGCTTCGCGCAGAAAAGTGCTGGAGCTGGCTTCGCGGCACCAAGTGCCGGTGGTGGAAGATCACATTTACGCGCGGTTGCACGCGCGCGAAGACCGCCTTCCTTCGCTGAAGCAGTTGGATCGTTCGAACATCGTCATTCACATCGACAGTTTTGCGAAGGTGGCGTTTCCGGGTCTGCGCGTGGGATGGATCGTCGCACCCGCGGTGGCCATCGAACGCCTGCGCGTGGTGAAACAGACTACCGATATTCACACCGATCAGTTGGCACAAGCCATCCTCGCGGAATTTCTGCGCCGAGGCATGTTTGCGAAACACGTCGCGAAGATGCGCAAGGTGTACGCCTCGCGGCTTGTAGCGCTGGATGAAGCGCTGCGCAAACACATGCCGGAGGGGACACGCTGGACGCGTCCGGAAGGAGGAATGTGCTTGTGGTTGGAACTGCCTCCCGGATTTGATGCCAGCGAGCTGCTGATCCACTCGAAAGAGCGTGGGGTGCTTTTCGCGCCGGGGCGGTATTTTTATGCGCAAAATCCGCTGCCGAATGCGTTGCGTCTGGGCTTTGCCGGCTTAGACGAAAAGCAAATTGCGCGCGGCGTGATGACTTTGGCGGAATTGCTGCGCATCGAGATGCGGAAGCGGCAGCGTGGCGTTCGGCGTGCTGAGCGCAGCAGGGTTGCGCTGGTTTGAGAGAAGGAAGGATTTAAGACAAAGGACGCGGAGTGAAGAGCACAGAGACCTCAGAGGAAAGAAAGCCGGCGACAATGACCCTGGCGCCGAATCCTGCCAACCAATGCTTCGGTTGCGGTGGCGCAAACGTAGACGGAATGAAGCTGACGTTTGTACAAGACGACGAGAAGCGTCGCATTGTCGGGCGCTTTGTTTTGGGCGAGCGGTACCAGGGCGGTGGTGGCATGGCGCACGGCGGAATTATCGCCACGCTGCTGGATGAAGCCATGGGAAAGGTTTGCCGGTTTCGCGAAGTGCGCGCGGTGACCGCGGAACTTACCGTGGAGTATCTGAAGCCGGTCAACGTACGAGAAGAGATTGTCGTGGAGGGTTGGGAGACGGAACAGAAAGGCAGGAACTTGTTCCACGTCGGCGAGGTACGGAATGCCGCGGGAGATGTGCTGGCGCGAGGCAAAGGGCGTTTTGTGATTATCGGCGAAGCGGCACGAAAGAAAGTTTAAGCGCTTTCGAGGAAGGCGCGGAGAGAATCGGGAGAGGAGAAGCGAGATGGACGTGAAGAAAGTAAACGGCAGCGGGAACGGGAACGCGGCGAACGAATGGCGCGTGAAGGTCGGCTTGGCGGAAATGCTCAAGGGCGGCGTGATTATGGATGTCACCAACGCGGAGCAGGCGCAAATCGCGGAGAAGGCCGGCGCTTGCGCGGTGATGGCACTCGAGCGCGTGCCATCCGACATTCGCAAAGAGGGGGGCGTGGCGCGCATGGCGTCGATCAAAATCATTCGCGAGATCATGAAGACGGTCACCATTCCCGTGATGGCCAAAGTGCGTATAGGGCATTTTATCGAGGCTGAGGTTTTGCAGGCACTGGAAGTGGATTTTATCGACGAAAGCGAAGTGCTCACACCTGCGGACGAAGAGAACCATGTGTGGAAGCACGATTTCCGCGTGCCGTTCGTGTGCGGAGCGCGCAACCTGGGCGAAGCGTTGCGCCGCGTGGCGGAAGGCGCGGCGATGATTCGCACCAAGGGTGAAGCCGGCTCGGGGAATGTGGTGGAGGCGGTGCGGCACATGCGCACGATCGTGAGCCAGATGAAGCGGCTCACCACCATGCGCGACGACGAATTGATGCATGAAGCCAAAGAACTCGGCGCGCCGCTGGATTTGATTCGCCAGGTGGCGAAGACCGGCAAGCTTCCGGTGCCGAATTTCTCGGCGGGCGGAATTGCGACGCCCGCGGATGCCGCGCTGGTTCGAAGGCTTGGCGCCGAGGCCGTCTTTGTTGGCTCGGGAATTTTCAAGTCCAGCGATCCGGAAGCGCGCGCGAAGGCAGTGGTGAAAGCGACCACCCATTTTGAGGACCCGAAGGCCATACTGGAAGCGCACGAAGATCTGGGCGAAGCCATGCGCGGTTTGGACGTGCGGCAGCTCGAAGAGAAGGATTTGCTGTCGACGCGAGGCTGGTAGCTCAATTTTCGCCAAGCTAGGGCGCAACAGTGCCTGCGGCGGGCTGTGCCCCTACAAGTCGGAGGCAACGTTTGAAGATTGGGATTTTGGCGGTGCAGGGAGATTTTGCGGCGCATGCGGCCATGCTGGCCGGCATGGGCATTGAAACCGTCGAGGTGCGCACGCCTGCGGATCTCGAGAGCTGCGACGGGTTGATCCTGCCCGGTGGCGAAAGCACCACGCAACTGCAATTCCTGCAAGAAGAAGGTTTGTACGAGGCGATCAAGAAATTTGCGGCCGAAGACAAGGCCATCTTCGGCACTTGCGCGGGCGCGATTCTGCTGGCAACCGAAGTGAAGAATCCGCGGCAAGAATCGCTAGGTCTGCTGGACATGACCGTGCTGCGCAACGCGTACGGCCGGCAGGTTCACAGCGACGTGGTCAGCGGACCTTCCGCGTTGAAGCCCGAGCCGATGGAAATGGTTTTCATTCGCGGACCGATTTTCGAGCGCGTAGGTCCAGGCATTGAAGTGCTTGCCGAATACGCCGGCAAACCCGCTCTGGTGCAGAAGGGCCAAATCCTGGCCGCGGCGTTTCATCCCGAACTCACGAACGACACGACCGTACACCAGCGCTTTCTCGAACTGGCTGCAGAGAGTTCCAATCGGTCCGGTGTCGCGCTCTAGCGAGCTACCCTCCGCTCTTACGTGAACTGTCCCTCGGCTTGTGAGAGACTTCAGAAACAAATCTTATGAGAGCCAAACGCGTCAGAGTGTTGTTTGTTTGCGTCGGCAATTCCTGTCGGAGCCCGATGGCAGAATCCATCGCGCGGAAGGATGCACTGCAAGAAATCGAGGCTTCGAGCGCGGGGTTGGCTCCACTCGGTTTCGTGGCCGAAATGACCACGCAAACGCTCCTGAGAAACGGCTATGCTGTCGACGGACTGACATCCAAACCCATCTCCTTGGAGGCATGGGAATCTGCGGATATTGTCATCAACATGAGCGGCCGGGCGCGGGAATTTGCATTTCGCAACTTTCACGGACACACCAAGGTTGAGGATTGGGAGATAGAAGATCCGTACGGTGACTCCGAGAAGTACCAAGGGACCTATGAGACGGTTCAGCGGCGCGTTGTGGAATTAGCTCGACGTCTACGAAATGATTTTGCGACAGCTGACGATGGCAAGGACGATGCCGCCAACCGTGCTCGTTCGTAGCGAGGCCTGAGCGAGGAGAATATTGTGCGGCGCGACAAGACCAGCGTTTCGCAGGAAGATTACCTCAAAGCCGTCTGGGAGATGCTCGAGGAGGACCAGACGCCCATCAGCGCGCGCCTGGCTGAAGAGCTGAACGTAACTCCGCCGGCCGTCACCGCGGCATTGAAGCGCATGACGCGCGACGGGCACGTGCGCGTGGATCGCGAAGGCCGCATCGACCTCACGCGCAAAGGCCGGCAATTCGCGGAGCGCCTGGCGTTGCGCCATCAGCTCGCGGAGATGCTGCTCACCGACGTGATCGGGCTGCCCTGGTCGAAGGCGCACGACGAAGCGGAGCGCATGGAGCATGCGATTTCGCCGGAGGTTGAGGCGCTGCTGCTGAAGCGCTTTGCGGACAAAAAGAGTTGCCCGCACGGTGTTCCGATGCGCGGCGGCATTGGCAAGCTGCGCAAGCAAGGAGCGGTGCCGCTGTCCGATCTGCGAGCGGACGATAAGGCCGAGATTCTTTGCGTCTACGAGAAAGACGCGCAATTTTTGGAGTTCCTGGAAAAGTTGGAGCTGCGGCCGGAAACGCAAGTCGAAGTAAAGAAACGCGAATACGACGAAACGATGACGCTGCGTGCCGGCGGGCGGACCATGCATTTGGGCAAGCCGGCGACCACACGGATTTGGGTTCGCAAGATCAGCTCGTAGTTAAGAAGCGGGTCAAACCTAAGCCCCCGCACTCCAATACACGCGATCATCCACTGGCATTTGGGAGAAGCGTAGTGCAAACTGGCTCCGTCATGAGCGCCTCTCTACCCCGAGAGGAGACTAGCCGCTTGGAGGAAGTACAGGACCCCCGCCTGTATACGTTCGTTACATGTGGAAGATGCTGCGGTACTACTGGATCACGGCCCGTGGTTATCGTCTGAATCCTTGGAATAGTCCCTACCTGCGCTGGAGGTTCGAGACGTTTCTCGGGCCCGAAGCCGCGGGCTTGGACGCCGGCAAGTTTTTTCGACTGATGTGGAAATACCGCGACCAGATGGAGCGGTTCGTGGATTGGGCGGAAGCGCGGCGCCGCGATCAGCGCCGGCGAGTTCACGTCTAGCCGCTCGCCACCAAAGCCTCGCAAAAGCCCCTCTCACGAAGGCGTATACTGGACTTGTAGGAAGGGAGGATGCGTGACGCAGCTAAACGTCCTCCAGAAAACTGACACCCTGCACGAAGCGCGCTGGTGGGAGCCGGAAGCCAACGGGCGCGTTCATTGCTATCTTTGTCCGCGCCACTGCCACATCAATCCCGGCCAGGCCGGCTTCTGTTTCATTCGCATCAATGAAGGCGGCAAGCTCTACAGCTTGGGATATGGCGCGCCCGCCGCGCTGCAAATTGATCCCATCGAGAAAAAGCCGCTGAATCATTTTCTGCCCGGCACGCGCGTCTTCAGTATGGGCACCGCGGGCTGCAACATGGGCTGCTTCTTCTGCCAGAACTGGGACATTTCCAAATCCCGTCACGACCAGGTCCATTCGCAGCGCATTCCTCCGGAGGATGTTCCCTTGCTCGCTTTGCAATACGGCTGCGACTCTCTGGCTTTCACCTACAACGAGCCGACCATCTGGGGCGAATACGTCATCGACATCTGCCAGGCTGCGAAACAGTTTGGATTAAAAACGGTGATGGTTTCCAACGGCTACATCACCCGCGAAGCCTTTCACGACATTTACGACCACATCGACGCCGCGAACATCGACTTGAAAGCCTTCACCGAAAATTTCTACGGAAAAATCACACTCACTCATCTCCAGCCGGTCCTCGAAACTCTGCAGTGGCTGAAGAATGAGACGAATGTCTGGTTCGAGATCACCAACTTGATGATCCCCACGCTGAACGACGATCCCGCTGAGACGCGCAAACTCGCCGAATGGATTCTGACGCACCTCGGCCCCGATGTGCCGCTCCACTTCACCGCGTTTCATCCTGATTTCAAGCTTCGCGACAAACCGCAAACTCCGCCGGAAACGTTACACCGCGCAAGGCAAATCGCTCGCGAAGTGGGTTTGAACTACGTTTATGAGGGAAATATTTACAGCGATGGTGCGCACACCAGTTGCCCGAGCTGCAGCACTCTGCTCATCAAGCGCTCGTGGCACGACGTGACTGCGAACTATTTGAAGCAAGGCACGTGCCCCCACTGCGGCCTGGTCGTTCCCGGAGTTTGGGAGAAGACCGCGTGGGGCTCAACTCGCTCGGCCCGCGCGACCTCTGAGAAATACGGCCATCTGAATCTATAGGAGCCGGGCCACAGCGCCTACCAGAAGTGATTTCCAAAGGCGTAGTATCCAGGCCCAACGCGCATAGAGTGATGCCACGCGATAGGAAAAGCCCACCAAGCCAGGCCGCCCAGAACTGCCTGACCCAAAGTTAGCGGCAGGATGTTACGCTCGCGTGCGAACAGCCAGCACATCGCGAACCCGCCCACCAGGGTAAGCGGCACTAGCACAGGGTTGGGCCAATGCAGCAAAGCGAAAATAATGCTCGCTAGCAGCGCGGCCACCGAAGGGCTTTCCACCGCGTACAGAAAACGGTCCATCAAATAAGAATTAAGCGCAATCTGCTGCAGCAGGCAAAACGATAAGTAGCCGAAGAAGCGGTGCGGCTCCAGCAGATGTTGTGGTAGGCGATGCAATGCTCCCAAGTAGAGCCCGGCAGCGCACAGCGCCACGCCGCAAATGCCAAACACTACGGCCGCTTGCCGCGCCGCAGGTCCCAGGTTGTCCGCGCGCCATCCAAGGGTTTTCGGCGTATCGTGATGGACGACAAAGCTGACGATCAGCCACACTGGGAATACGATCCACGAGTTCGGATGGCTGAGCTGCGGACGCCAGATATACCAGCCGATGAAGACGGCAAATCCAAATCCTTCGGCGAGCGTGAACAGTCGGAAGATTTCTTTGCGCGACATAGAAGGTTGAAGCCGCCGTGAGATAATTATAACTCGGCCTGTAAATCATCGGATGTCATGCCCGGTTGATGGGGTTGCGCGAAGATGCGCGGAGCGAGCCGCGAAGATGACGCAAAAACACAAAGTGGTGATCCTGGGAGGCGGCTTCGCTGGGCTGAACGCGGCCCAGAAGCTCAGGCGCGCTCCTGTGGAAGTGACGTTGATCGACCGCCGCAACTTCCATCTCTTCCAGCCCCTCCTCTATCAAGTCGCCACCGGCTCGCTTTCGCCGGGAGAAATCTCCGCCCCGTTGCGCGGCGTTTTGAGCAAGCAGAAAAATGCGCTGGTCCTGTTGGGCGAAGCGGCGGATATTGATCCCGATACGAAGCAAGTAAAGCTCCGCGATGGCGCCGCCTTCGATTACGATTCGCTGATTGTGGCCACCGGCTCCAAAACTTCCTATTACGGCAATGACGACTGGCGCGAATATGCACCAAGCCTGAAAACCATCGAAGAAGCCACGGCCATCCGCCACAAAATTCTCTACGCATTCGAATGGGCTGAACGCTCCGCCACTGAAGCCGAAGCTCGCGAATGGCTCACCTTTGTCATCGTGGGGGCAGGGGCCACCGGTTTGGAGTTGGCCGGCGCCCTCGCGGAAATCGCCAATGAAACGCTCAAGAACGATTTTCGCCGCATCAATCCAAAGGAAGCGCGCATCATTCTGATGGAGGGAGGGAACCGTGTGCTCGCCGCCTACCCTCCGGTTCTTTCGGAAAAAGCTGAAAATCTGGTGAAGCGTCTCGGCGTCGAGGTAATGAAGGGCGTGATGGCCACCTCCATCGACAGCACCGGCGTCACCTACAAACACGGAGACGCAACCGAAAAGCTCGCTGCGAAAACCGTCCTGTGGGCAGGTGGCGTCATGACCACCAGTTTCGGCCGGAGACTAGCCGAGCGCACCAAATCGGAAACGGATCGCAGCGGCCGCATCAAAGTCCAGCCCGATCTCACCATTCCGAATTATCCGGATATTTTTGTCGTCGGCGATCTCGCGGCGGCGCAACGAAAAGATGGCAAGCCTCTTCCGGGCGTCGCGCAAGTCGCGATTCAGGGCGGCAGCTACGCAGCAAAGACGATTCGCGCGCGTGTGGAAGGCAAGAATGACCTGCCGCCCTTTCACTATTTCGACAAAGGCGATATGGCCGTGATCGGACGCGCCGCCGCCGTGGCCAATATTTTCGGCCTGCATTTCTGGGGCTTGCCCGCCTGGCTCATCTGGCTATTCATTCACCTCATGTATATCGTGGAGTTCCAGAATCGTGTGCTGGTTTTTGTCCAGTGGGGCTTCGAGTTTCTGACCTTCAGCCGCGGCGCGCGCCTGATCACCGGCACCGGTGATGGCGACCCCCAGGGTCAACACAGCGACACGATTTCGACGTCCAAGTAGCCCACAGGCCGTTAAGCCGCCTTGTAAGCCCGCCTAGTGACACTTTGCGGTTCCCGAGTCCGCAAAATATTTTCCTGCTTCAGGAATGAACTGCCAGTCGTACGCCCCCGTTCGCAACGTCAGCTTGAGCACACCGAACGTATCCGCGTTTTGCGATTCGCTGTTCGGCTTAGAGAGCGCCATCGGCCGGTGATTTTTCCCGCCCGTGCCCACCACGAATTCGCGAATTCCGCGCGCCGCGTCCCTTCGTCCCTCGGGATCTTGCGGAGCGAAGCGCTCATAGTTGTGGTCGTGACCGTTGACGACCACTTCGGCATTCGCATCGTAGAGTGCCTGCCATAGCGGTTTCATCTCCGGGTCATTCCCATGCGCGCTGCCGGAGCTGAACAGCGGTTTGTGAAAATACGCCAGTGTGCAGGCCGCAGGATGAGCAGCCAGATCGGCGCGCAGCCACCGTACCTCGCGCGAATTCCCGTCGCAGCCCCCAATGTCTTTGCACTCGCTGTTGAGCGCAAGGATATGCCATGTCCCCAACTCGTAACTGTAGTAGCCCTCCTTGGGTCCCGCCGCCGCGCCGAAGTAGTCGAAGTAAGGCATCGCGCCCGCGGCGTGGAATTCGTGATTGCCCGCCGCAGGCCGCGTTCGTACCTTCACGCGGCCCCACGTCCTGTCGTAACACGCGAAATTTTTCTTCGATCCGTCTGGGTAAGCGAGATCGCCAACCGCCATTACTGTTCCCGGAATCTGCTCCAGCAATTTCGCGGTCGCTTCCGCCCCCGAAAGATCTGTGCAGTCGGCGATGTCACCGGCTCCAACCAGGACGGCTGCCTCATCCGACGCGGCTGGTCGTGCAGCAAGCTTTGCATGACCGCTTGATAACGCAAGTAATCCGCACAAGCCGGCCGCGCACACCCCGCCACGCCAGTTCAATCTCATCGAATCCTCACCGTGGGAGTTTGCCCCAGCCGACCTTAATGCAGCCTAAATATACTTCTTGAGGCTAGTGCCCTCAAATGGAAAAGCTCGCGGCGGAACTGCGAAGGCTCCACCGCGAATCTCGTGTAATTCGTCTACTTCTCGCGCAGCGGCGACCAGCGTAAACCGCCCGCGTATGTCTGCCGGTAGTATTCGCGCTGAATCATGTACTGGGGGCTGCCCTGGTAAAAGCCGAAGACTTCGTTGGTGAGATTGAGGCCGTACGCAACGAAGCTCAGCCCATGTAGCCGCCCATCCCGCTGAGTTGGATGGTGGGGCGCTCACCAGCGGTCTTGGTGACCAGATTCACGGAGCCACCTATACCATCTGCATCCTGATTGGCCTGCAAAGTCTTGTTGATCTCCACCGACTCCACGATGTCCGCCGGAATTGCATCCAACTTAATCTGACGTGCATTATTTTCCGGCGAGGGAACGTTGATCCCATCGATGGTAAGGTTGGTGAGACGAGGCTCGGTCCCGCGCACCTGCACGTACTTGCCTCGCGCTCCAACGTCACGCTCGGCAAGCGCCCCAGCGCGTCCGCCATGTTGGCATTCGGCAAGCTGCGAATCACATCCGACGTGAGCACCTGCAGCACGAAGGCGGCTCGCTCCTTTATTCCGCTCGAATCGCTGGCAGTCTCCGCTTATTGTTTGCGAATTGCGTTCGCCAGCAGTGTAGGCGACCCTGCAGTGTTGAACAGGAGTCCCCTCACCGACACGGTGTTCCCGGCCGCCAGCCCGTTGAGCCCGGAAACGTCCTCAAAGCGCATCTCGAGCACGGGCTCGACCTTGATCGCGGTGACCGCCGGTGCCGCTCCTGTAAACAGCGGCGAGAGCCCTGTCAGCGTGAACGTTCCATCGCTATTGATGGTGCCCACCTGGCCCGTGATTTGCGATGGCCGTAGGTGAATCCGATCCGTCGTAATCGTCGTGACGCTGCCCGCCGACGTCACCATTTGCGGCCGGATTTGTACGTCCTGGCCAACCAGCAGGTCCGCCGCGCTCGCGAAGCTAAGTCCAGTCTGCGTAAAGCCGCCGTCTTCACCCATCTCCTCGCTGCTCGCCACGAAGGTCGCGTTGGGAAGAATCGTGACGACCACCGCGGATCCTTCGGAGACTCCGCTCACCGTCGGCTCTTCATTGAACACCACCGCGTGGAACTGCGTGCTGCTATCCACGCTCGTGATGGTCGCCTTGAGAACTTCCTCGCTTGCTTGCTCCTCGAGCTTCACGCGTTTGGCCAGCATCGTGCCCATGCCGCTTTCGTTCAGGTCCACCTCCACAATCTGTCCCATCGCTACGCAGCTAAAGTTCTGGGGATTCGCCGTGCACCCGGCGCTATCGAAATCTTCGAACACACTATTGCTATCCACGCTGATGGTGAACGATTGTCCGCTCCTCTCATTCATCAATGTGAACATGTTGGTTCCCACCCCCGTGACTTGGCCGTCCACGTCTTCCGCTTCTTCCATGTCGTCTTGGTCGTCCTCGCGGCGCCTTTGCGTCACCTTCACAACGCTAACCATGGGATTGACGGAGAGATCGCTTTGCAGCGAGTCGTTCACGTTGAAGTCCAACTTGATCCCGAACGTCTCGTCCGCAGTCACCGCGATTGGGAAGGGGCTCGTCAACGTTGCCGTCGA
>WNFP01000505.1_pt1 | contig 29610 bp, 18 predicted proteins | sample 5400201 | NCBI WGS metagenome assembly WNFP01 (sample SAMN13153355, study PRJNA577476) | soil metagenome | isolation source: 115 cm saprolite under Madrone tree | place: USA:California | collected 2016-06-14 | reverse complement strand
ACTTTCCTACTCCGGTCCTGCCGGGTTCGCTCACTATATTCCCTATCCCGATTCCAACAAGGCCGCTTGTGTTGTCGTAGAGAGTCCAGGAATCAGCCAGCCGCCGACTCAGATGCCCACATCTAGTAGGAGCATCCGCTTGGGCTCCCGCAGTTGACGCACTATGCGGCGCTCGGTTTGAGGTAGTCCGATGAGAGGAATTTGCCGCCCAGCCAACGGGCAATGTAATCCAGGACGGAACTGGAGTAGCGAATGCTCGGATTCTCCGTGAATCCTGAGGGCTCAAAACGTGTGTTCATTAGAGAATTACGCTACCGCACCATTCTCGATATTTTCCAAAACCAAATTTGATTTAGCTATTGGACTTCATAAACCTTGACTTCGGCTATCTTTTGCCCATGACGGGGAGCAGCTACAAAATAGCGTTTAAGCTTAGGTACCAACATAGCCGTCTTGGCACGAAAGCTCGTCTGAATTCTGGCTAGCTCTTCATAATGATCAGCATCGTGCTGTACGTACACCACAATGAACTCGTCGCAGGCAACGTAGATGCGTTTACTCTCCGGATCGAATAGCATGTCGTCCGTAAGTTCGGCAGTGGGCAAGCTGGCAACGATCTTACCGGAGTCCAAGTCAAGCACTATGAGTCTCGCCGGCTTACGACCGACAACGAAAAGACGCCGATGGGCCACGTCTAGGGCCATCGGTGTGTTTCCGTGGACGCCGCCCAAAGGCCAAGTTGAAGTCACTACTCTTTTCTTCGTGTCGATCACCGCGACAAGACTCCGGTCTCTGATGTTCGCAAATAGCCTGTCGCTGTTTTTGTCGAGGGCCATAGATTCTATATTGGTTGAGTCCACCTTTATGTCGCCCACACGCTTACGGGTGCTGGTGTCGACGATACTGATCAATGAAAAATCCATCTTTGCGTCTTCGCCGCCGGTAGCGACGTAGAGGAGATCATTTGCGGGATCGAAGACCGCTGAGTCCGCACCAATAGCTAGCTCTACGCTCCCGATTTCAGCGTAGTTGGTTCCATCAAAAATCTTAATTGTCCCGTCACCTCCATCAACAACCCAAAGCTGCTTCGAAGCCGCAAGATAGAGCAATGAGTGGGGCGTGTCTACATTCCGGATGGTATGAATCAGCGTGTTGGTGCGAATGTCAAACACCTCGACAGCATTGTTCTCTTCTGCCGTTAGAAATAACCTGTTGCCCGAGAGATCGACATCAAAATGGTCGAAATCCCCACCCTTGAGCTCGGGCAGCGGGATAGTTTGCAACAGACGCAGCGGCGGTTTTGTTTGGGCCCATGCTGCGACAGGAAAGAAGATCGTGTTGGCGACGATTAAGAAGACCAGGAATCTCTTCACTTTCTCTTCTCCATTGGTGTGAAGGTTCTTTTGTCAGGAGCGTCTCGGGATCTCCGATTCCAGCCTGCGTCATTTGCAGGACTACTTTATCTAATGGGCTAAACCTTTCTGCTTCGGCCCTGATCCACACCATAGCTCAACGATGAGTTGACCGGAATGCGACGCGTTGTACCACAAGAAACCGTTCACAATGGGATTCGTCCAGATTCGGACGCTTAGCATATACTATAACCCACGCGGCAGAAAATTTTCGCCACCGCGGCTTGGTACTTGTTCAAACCCCACCGCGCCAAGATGCAACAACTTCGCCGGAATCGCCGTCTGCATTTATGCGGTGCAACGGGCTCAGCTGACGATCCGTTCCCAACGGCTCGCTTTGGCAAGGATTGCACACGACGGCGATTCGCCTGAAGGCGGCACGAGATGCGTTGGTATCAAGATCTATCCATTCGTACCAAGCTCCAATCCATTGTCATGGTCACCTGCGCCGCGGCCCTAGTGGTGGCAGCCGTGCTGTTCACTTTGTATGATCGGGCCAATTTCGTTCGCGAAAAAACACAAGACCTTATTGCCTCCGCTAAAATGATTGGATCGAATAGCACTGCCGCGCTGAGTTTTCATGACATCAGGCTGGCCAGGGAAATCCTAAATGCTCTGCAGGCCAAACCACATGTGGTCAATGCCTGCATTTACGATTCGGATGGCACAGTTTTCGCGAAGTACAGCCGGAGTCTGAACCACGTCGATTTCCCACCTCCTCCGACAGACCGAGAAAATGGAACCACAATCGTCGCGGGGAACATGGTCTTGTTCCAAGATATCGCCCTGCATGGTGATTCAATCGGCTCGATTTACATCGAGGCAGACTTGGGGGACGTGAGCGACCGACTATCCCGATTGGTGATGATTGACTTCATTGTGTTGGTCGGTTCGCTGGCAGTCGTCTTTGTGTTGTCTTCCCGGCTGCAGCGCGTGGTTTCGGAACCGATCCGCGAGTTAGCAGAAATGGCAGCCACGTTCTCCGCGCATGAGAATTATTCCATGCGAGCGACAAAAAGAAGCAATGATGAAACTGGGGTTCTTGTCGACCAATTCAATGGCATGCTCGACCGACTCCAACAGCGGAACGTATCTTTGCAGCTGGCGCATGACGGGCTGGAAAAGAGCGTGGCAGAGCGAACCTCTTATCTAAACGCGCTGATCGAGAATAGCCCTGTCGGAATTTTGGTCTTGGATTCCGAACGCCTCGTAAAGTTGTGCAATCCAGCCTTTGAGAAGTTGTTTCAATACACACGGCTGGAAATCGTTGGCAAAGCATTCGATGGATTAATAGCCGACGGAGACTTGCTATCGGAGATGGGGGGGGCTTCTCGGCGCACGGTTGACAGAGAAGTTGTCAACATGATCGCGCGGTGCCAGCGGAAGGATCGAAGTATCGTGGACGTCGAACTCCATACGGTAAAACTAATGGTTAACAGGAAGGTGGAGGACACCCTCTATATCTATCAGGATATTTCGGTCCGGAAACGCGCGGAGGAAGAGATGCAACGGGCCAAGGAGGCGGCCGAGGCATCCAACCGTGCTAAAAGCGAGTTCCTCGCGAACATGAGCCATGAAATCCGCACACCGATGAACGGGATTATTGGCATGACGGACTTGGCGCTCCAAACCAATCTCAGCCAGGAACAGCGTGAGTTTCTGGGTATCGTGAAGAGTTCGGCGGATTCCTTGCTTTCGCTGCTAAACGACATTTTGGACTTTTCCAAGATAGAGGCCGGAAAACTAGATTTCGAAACAATCGACTTTCGTCTGCGTGACACCTTAGATGACACCATAAAGGCCCTGGGCCTGCACGCCGAGCATAAAGGGCTCGAACTAGCCTGCCACGTTCTGCCCGATGTGCCGGACGGATTGCAGGGCGATCCTACTCGTATTCGGCAAATTGTGGTGAATCTTCTCGGGAACGCAATGAAGTTCACTTCGCACGGTGAGGTTGTGATCAAAGTCGAGGTTCAGGATGAATCAGAGAACGAAGTGGAACTACATTTTGCCGTCAGCGACACGGGAATCGGCATCCCTTTGGAGAAACAGCAGCTCATCTTTGAAGCGTTTACACAGACAGACAGTTCGACGACGCGGAAATATGGCGGCACTGGCTTGGGTCTCGCGATTTCGTCCCGGCTCGTCAACAGGATGGGTGGAAAGATCTGGGTGGAAAGTGAGCCCGGCCGAGGCAGCACTTTTCACTTCACGACGCGCTTCCAATTGCAGAAGATTTCTTCCAGGAAGTACGCGCCGTTGGGCGCGGAAAGCCTTTGGGGTCTTCGCGTATTGGTGGTGGACGACAATGCCACCAATCGCCGCATACTCCAGGAAATGCTGCTGGCTTGGCGGATGAATCCCAAGTTAGCCGAAAGCGGTCTCGAAGCGCTTAGCACACTTGCGCGGGCTGACACCGAAGGAACTCCCTTTCCCCTAATTCTATTGGACGCGCAGATGCCAGGCTTGGATGGCTTCACTGTCGTGGAGAAAATCAAGCAGGATGCACGGCTCGCCAAATCGGCCGTCATCATGCTGACATCGGCAGGCTTCCGGGGTGACGCCGCTAGATGCCGGGACTTGGGTATCCAGGGCTACCTGACCAAACCGATTAAGCGATCGGATCTTCTCGAAGCCATCAAGTTAGTGCTCGGATCACCAACTGGAGCCGAGCGGAGTCCCTCGGTCGTCACTATCCACTCGCTGCGTGAGAGTCGAGGACGACTGAGAATTCTTCTGGCTGAAGATAATCGCGTAAACCAATTGTTGACTGTCCGGCTGTTGGAGAAGAGAGGATATGAGGTGGCGGTGGCGGGAAACGGCGAGGAAGCCCTGGAAGCCCTCGATAGGCAAGCGTTTGATCTCGTCTTAATGGATGTTCAAATGCCCGAGATGGACGGTCTGCAGGCGACAGCGGCCATCCGGAAGGGTGAAGTGATGAGTGGGAAACACATCCCCATCATAGCCCTGACAGCTCATGCCATGGTACGGGACAAAGAACACTGCCTTAAGGCAGGAATGGATGACTACATCACCAAGCCGATTCGGCTGGAGCAACTCCTTGATGTGCTTGAACGTTATTCGCTCGTGACTTCGACGGAAAAAGTGCTCTAGCTGTTGGAACCGGAGCGATCCGAAGCGATTGACCTAGCACACCGTAAAACTCAAACATGGTGAAGCGTCCGGCGTCGGGTTCGCCGCACACGGCGACGCTGGCAAAGTTCTGCGATCGTCCGCTGGTGCAAACCGAGCTAGGCGAGACCGGACTTTCGTCGTAGTCAGGGGTTACTATCTACTATCAAGGACGCGTGTTCCCATGCGATTATTGCTGGCAAGCTCTCTGATACGTTCCCTCTACGAGCTCAGCGCGCCGCGGCCATCGCTACGTCTCGCGCCGTTTCCTGCGGCGGCAAGGCCACACCGTCGCGAAAAGCAACCAATCTGCCCGAGGTGGCCGGCACGCGCTCGCCTGGCACCAGGATGCCCGCCAGATTGAGCGGGTCGGCAGCGGAAACGGCGATGGTCTCGCCCGAGGGCGGGAGGTTACGCAACGCCCGGAGGGATTCCACCGCCACCGGCAGAGCGAATTGTTCCCCGAGAAAGCCGCTGACGAATCTTCCGCCGCGGACTTCTCCGCGATCCTCGAGCCGCCGCAAAGTGGTCAGTAGTTCGCGCCAAGCGGGCAGCAGGGTCTCGCGCGCGAGCACGTCGCGAAAGACGACGCCGTTGCGGCGCAAGAGCATCCAGCAAATCGCTTCCAGAGCCCGCGAGCGATCCACTGTTTCGCCGGCATACAGGAGTGACCAGCGCCCCGCGCTGTGCCGGGGACGCGCGCTCCGCCCCCTCCCCCGTCCGGCGCGGCGCTGGGGATCGATAAGGGCCCGAAGATTGTCAAAGCCATCCGCAGTCAGCACGCCCGCCGCGACAAGCTCCCAGAGGGCAGTCTCCACTTCCGCCTTCAGCCTGCCGGTGCCGCGCACGATATCGGTGAAAAACGATGCCCCATGGCGTCGCAGAAACTCCATGACCGTCTGCGCATCAGGGCTCAGCCCGCGAGTCTCTTCCTGGCCTGCCTCGCGGTGCGGGATCATCCAGTCGGCATCCTCGCGCACGAAGAATGTGATGGGCGCGACGCTGGTAGGCACGACACGGCGTTTGCCTTCCGTCGCAGAATCGAGCGTCGCCGGATGAGGGGACAGCCTTCCCCAGCCAACCGCGCCTGTGAGGCAGAGCTGGTCGAGCGTCTTTGGATCGTATCCGCCGATGCGTCGCGCCAGAATGTGGCGCTCCCATGTATTTGCGGGCGCCTCGTAACCCTGAAGCTGCCGCAGCGCCTCTAGCGTTCCCCGTTCGGCCAGAAGTTGCGTGCCCGGCGCCACATGCTGCCAGCGGAAAAGCCAGCGCATGAACTCCGCCGGGGTCACAGGCGCGATCTGTTTTCGCAGCGTCCCGAGCGTCAGTCGATGGATGCGCGCCAGGAGGCGCCTATCACACCACTCCGTTTCGCCGGCGGCAGAATCCGTGAAACGCCCGCGCAGAACAGCGCCGCTCGCCTCCATTCTCAGAAGAGTTCTCTCTATATCTGCCACGGGAGTTTGCAGCGTCTCTCCCAACGCGCTTGCCGTCAGCGGACCGCAGTGCGCCATCCAGCCCGCCGTCAGAGCGAGCAGCACATCTTCGCGCGAGGATGCTTTTGATTCTAGGTCGGGCAGTAATGATTCAAAACACGCGGCAGGAAAAACCTGCACGAAGTCCTTGGCGCGTTCCGCGCTGACCCAATACTTCAAGCCGCCCACCTGGGCGAGCGCGGCACGGCGTCGGGCGGCAAGCTGTTCGGAAAATTCAGACCAGGCGGGAATTGACGCTCGGAGCTTCTGGTCCAAGTGATTGTTCTGTGGCGGCCCGGCATTTGCCGAGGCGGGCAGCGCCACCAGGGTCAAAAGTACGTCATGTAGTTCTTCCGCATCTCGAACATCAGGCCAGGCCTCTTCGCGCACCTCCGCAATCGCCGCAGGGTCCAGTCGGCCAACTTCGGACAAGACCGCGTCGGGGAGCGTGCGGCGCATTTCCACCGCCCGGGCGCGGCGCTCCTCGAGAGGAGCATCATCCAGATAAGCGTAGGGGTTGGCGTTGAGAATCTCGTGCGAAAACGGCGAGGGCACCGGCGAGTCTACCGCAACGCAGCGAATTCGTTTCTCGACAATATCGCCTAGTACCCGTTCGAGGCCTTCGAGGTCCATGGCCTCGCCGAGAACGTCTTTCATCACCTCGCGGACCAATGGATGGTCCGGGATAGTAATCGGCCCGGAGACATTCTCCTGGCAGGCCTGGGCTTCCGGGAAAACCGCTGCCAGTAGGTCATCTGAGCGCATGCGCTGAATCGCGGGCGGAACTTTCCTCCCGTTTCGAAAGCGAACCAGTGCCAGGGCACGTCCCGCGTCCCAACGCCACCGCGATGTGAATAATGGCGACGCCAGGGCCGCCTGTTCCAGCACTTCCCGTGCCGACGCAGGGTGGAGAAAATGAAAAACGTCGGCCAAGGGGAAGCTGTGCTGCTCGGTGAGAGAAATATTCAGCCCATTGTCTGTCGCGGCGGCCTGCAGCTCGAAATTGAATGCACGGCAGAAGCGCTTTCGCAGCGCCAGCCCCCAGGCCTTGTTGATCCGAGCGCCGAACGGGGCATGAATTACCAGTTGCATACCCCCGCTCTCATCAAAGAAGCGTTCGGCGATCACGGTTTTCTGGGTGGGGACCGCGCCCAGCACTGCGCGCCCGGCCACGACATAGTCGACCGCCTGCTCGGCGCCCGCATCGTCAAGGCCGCATTCGCTCTTGAGCCAACTCACCGCCGCTGCGGCGTGCGCCGGCTGTTCGAGCGAGTCGCCCAGAACAGCAGCCGGCACAAACGAACTGATTCTTTCGAGTAGGTCGGTGAGACATGCGGAAAGCTCAGACGTCCGTCCCGGTGCCTCGCCGCGCCAGAACGGCACATTGGGCGGGGCTCCCTGGGCGTCTTCGACCAACATCCGGCCGGATTCCACGCGCCGAATGCGCCAGGAGGAGTTTCCGAGCAGGATGATATCGCCCGCGAGACTCTCCACCGCGAAGTCTTCGTCCACGGTGCCAACCAACGCGCCTTCGGGCTGGGCAAGAACCGTATAGAGCGCATTGTCGGGGATCGCGCCGCCGCTGGTGATAGCCGTCAGTCGGCTACCCCGGCGCGCGCGGACACGCCCATTCACGCGGTCTCGGTGCAAGTAGGCGGCGTAACGTCCGCGGCCGCCGGCGATGCCCTCGGAGAGCATTTCCACGACGGCGTCGAAATCGTTACGCGCGAGATTTCTATAGGGATACGCGCGGCGGACGATGCGGAACAGTTCGTCCTCGCTCCAATCTTCGGCAGCGCACATGGCCACAATCTGCTGGGCCAGGATGTCCAGCGGTGCTTCGGGTATCTCGATGCGATCCAACTCGCCCTGGCGGATCCCTCTCACGAGGGCGGCGCATTCGAGCAATTCATGGCGAGTCGTTGCGAAGATGCGGCCCTTCGAGACGGCGCCGCGCCAGTGACCCGCGCGTCCAATGCGCTGCAGAGCAACAGAGAGGGACCGAGGAGAGCCGATCTGGCAGACCAGGTCTACCGAGCCAATGTCGATACCCAGTTCAAGAGAAGCCGTTGCAACAAGAGCGCACACTTCTCCGGCTTTCAGTTTCTTTTCGGCCGCTAGCCGCAACTTGCGCGACAAGCTTCCGTGGTGTGTGGCTACCGCGTCTCTTCCCAGGCGCTCTCCCAGATGATGCGCCACACGTTCCGCCAGGCGGCGCGTGTTCACAAAGACCAGTGTGGAGCGATGCTGCCGTGCCAGTTCTGCGATGCGGTCGTAGATTTCGCCCCACATCTCGTTGGTGACAATTGGTCCGATCTCGCTGCGGGGGACTTCGACCGCCAGGTCCAACTCGCGTCGGTGGTCTATCTGCACCACTGCGGGGTCGGGACGATCGGAGCCGGACAAGAAGCGCGCAACAACTTCGATGGGCTTCTGCGTAGCTGAAAGACCGATCCGCACAGGGCGCCTATCGGTCAGATATTCCAATCGCTCCAAGGAAAGCGCCAAGTGCGCGCCGCGCTTGTCATCAGCAACCGAGTGGATTTCGTCCACAATAATAGTCTTGACGCTCCGCAGGATTTCGCGGCTCTTCTCCGCGGTCAATAGGATGTAGAGAGATTCCGGAGTCGTGACCAGGATATGCGGCGGGCGAGCCAGCATGGCGCGGCGCTCGTGGGCCAACGTATCACCCGTGCGCACCGCGGTGCGGATTTCCGGCATGAGGATCCCGCAATTGGCAGCCAGCTCGTGAATTTCGCCAAGAGGAATTTCTAGGTTCGTGCGGATATCGTTGCCGAGCGCCTTCAGGGGCGAAACATAGAGCACTTCCGTGCGGTCCGCCAACTCGCCGCGTAACGCTCCCCGTACGAGGCCATCGATGCAGGCCAGGAACGCTGCCAGAGTCTTACCGGAGCCTGTCGGGGCGGAAATCAGCGTAGTACTGCCCGCCAGAATGGGAGGCCAGCCTTGCTCTTGCGGCTCCGTGGGAGTGCCGAACCGGCCGATGAACCAATCGCGAACCAGCGGATGGGCCCATTCGAGGCCTACTGCAACATTCTGTGAATTGTTGACTCTCACGGCGAAACACAAATTATAAACGATTCAGGGCGGGCGGCGAAACCTCGGGCGTGACCGACAGACCCAGGCGGGGCAATCCCGAACCATTGGACTTTGACCTCCTCCCCGGGCTAAGTCCGGGGATTCCTAAGGGTTCCACGCCTAAGCTATGGATGGGTTCCTGCCACGACGCACTTACTGCATGCGAAGGTTGCGAACAGGTCAGCGCCGGAGCTTGTTTATCTCCAGCACCTCGGCCACTGGCACAACGCTTCTCCGCGTGGACCTTCAGGGCCATGCCCGCCCCCTCTGGGAAGAGCGCGGCGCATACCAGATGTGGCGTTGTCGTCACCCGATAACCGCCGCCTTGCCATCCTGAGCGCAAAAATGGGATTGCCACGCGTGGATGGCCGAAAACTTCTGACCGGTGGTCCACGCACTTGTCGGTTGCCACACCCTGGTTTGCTCGGTCCCACTGCGTCCACCACCGGAGGCAAAGCCTGGGGCCTTGCCCGGGAATTGCGTGCTGCCAAAGAGGCGAGATTGGCTCACAATTTTCTCCCCAGAAGCGACCCGCCGCACGGCTCCGGAACGACTTCCCCACATCGCCGACGGTTCGTCCAAGATTCCCAGTGAAATCTTTGTCCAACTACCGTTAAAATCGGGCCGTCGCCATTTTTCGAAATGAAGAAAATCACCATTGCCGCCGGCAGCAAGCGCGGTCCTAAGCTCAACGCCATCACCGAAGCGCTCCAGTCATTTTCAGCCGCGCTTGCTCACGATGCACAATTCGAAGTCGTCGGCGTGGAAGTGGAGAGCGGAGTCAGTCACACGCCCACATCTCGGGATGAATTGATGCGTGGTGCCCGCCAGCGCGCGGAAGCGCTGCTGCAAAGAGCGCGCCAGGGTGGAGCGGACTGGCAATACTTCGTGGGTCTGGAAGGCGGGCTCGACGTCGTGTACGAAGGAGCGTCAGCGGACAAGATCTTCAGTCATTCGGGATTGCAGCAGAACCGGCGTCGCCGCGTGTTCCTGGAAAGTTGGGCCTACGTCTCCGACGGCGCTCGAGGCCACTTTGGCCGCTCCGGAAGCATCGAACTGCCGGGAGCGCTGGCTCACGAAGTTCTCGAAAATGGCGTGGAGCTTTCCATAGCGATCGATCGGTTTGCCGGCGCCGTGGGGATCCGCGACGCGCAAGGCGCCTGGGGTGTGCTCTCGAATAATTTCATCACGCGGCAGGAGGCATTTCGAGTTGCCGTGATTGCGGCCTTCGCGCCGTTCTATAATGCCAAGATGTACCGTGCCGCCGTCGTCGGCGCCTCGGACCCATTTCGGTAGAGGCTGGTGGATATCGGCTCATATCGTTCCGGATCGAATTTCATTACTGGATACTGACAACTGGTTTTGAGGGAGCAACCGTGGACATCGTCAAAGGCAATATGGGCTGGATCGAAGTCGTCGTCGGACCGATGTTTTCCGGCAAGAGTGAAGAGCTGATCCGTCGGCTGCGCCGCGCGGAAATCGCGCGCCAGCGCGTGCAGATCTTCAAACCGGCCATCGACGAACGCTACGCCGCCAACGAAATCGTGTCACATTCCGGCCTCGGCATTCCTTCGGACAGCGTGTTCAAGGCTTCTGAAATCATGGAAAAACTGTTGCCGCGCACGGAAGTCATCGGCATCGACGAAGCGCAATTCCTCGGCGACGAAGTTGTCGACGTTTGCACCAAGCTCGCGAATCTTGGCAAACGGGTGATCGTCGCCGGCCTGGATACCGATTACCGAGGCCGCCCCTTTGAACCCATGCCGCGCCTCCTCGCCATCGCTGAAGAAATCAACAAACTGCTCGCGATCTGTGTCCGCTGCGGCAATCCCGCGGTTCACACGCAGCGGCTGGTCGATAGCGAGGATCTAATTGTTGTCGGCGCCATGGGTGCCTACGAAGCGCGCTGCCGCCGCTGCTTCGAGCCCAATCCCGCTCTCGCCCATGAAAAGAAGGACGGCCCGCAACTCATCGCCAGCAACCGCGCCGCTTCTGCCGACGGTAGCTGACCCAGTGGCGAGCGCAGGCCCAGCACTTCAGGGCGGGGTAAGCGACCTTAGGCTCGTCGACCGGTAGCGAGATTATTGCCTTTCCGTGGACAGCCATTACGGTCATTGCTTGAGATGGCCGTCTTATTCCGTCAAACTGGCTCGGCTGACAATTCCCCTGAATCGAGCTAGCGTGCACCCATGATCATCGAGTCCAAAGCACCGACCCGCGTGGATTTTGCAGGGGGAACCCTCGACATTTGGCCGCTCTATCTGTTTCATCCGGGCGCGGTCACCGTGAACGCCGCAATCTCGCTTTATGCCTCATGCGTCATCGAGACGCTTGCAACGGGCGACAACCGCATCAAGTTGGTTTCCCGCGATATCAAGCGCGAAGAGAGTTTTGCCTCCTTCGCCGCACTCGTCGAAGCCAAGCGCTACCGCCTTCCGCTTCTCGCGGAAATTACCAAGTTCTTCCAGCCGCAGGGCGGCTTTACGCTAACCACGGATTCGGAGGCTCCCGCCGGCGCAGGCATCGGCGGCTCCAGCGCCATGGCCGTGGCCATTTGCGCCGCGCTGGACCGCTTCACCGGAGCGGGCAAGAGCAAGGTCGACTGGATCCACATCAGCCGCGACGCCGAAGCCATCGTCATCAATGTTCCTACCGGAACCCAGGATCACTATCCTCCGGCCTTCGGCGGCGCTGCTGCGATCGAGCTCCCGCCCGGCGGCGAGCATCGCGTTGAATTACGTGTGAATCTCGACGAACTGGAGCGTCGCGTGGTCGTCTGTTATACCGGCAAACCGCGCCAGCATGGCATCAACAATTGGGAAGTCTACAAAGCGCACATCGGCGGGAAGCGCGCCGTGCAGAATAGCCTCGAGCGGATTTCCGATGTCGCTCAGAAAATGCGCTTGGCATTTGAAAAACCCGACTGGCCTGAGGCCGGCCGCCTGATGCGCGAAGAATGGTCCTTCCGCAAGAGAAATTTGCCCACGATCTCGACAAAGACTATCGACCGCGTCATCGACAGCGCTCGTCGCAATGGTGCGCTGGCGGGCAAGGTATGCGGAGCGGGCGGAGGCGGCTGCGTGGTGCTGTTGATCGAGCCGGAAGCCCGCCCACGCCTGGAGAAGGCCATTGTCGATGCGGGTGCACAAGCCCTGCCCATGACCATCGACCGTCAGGGCGTCCAAGTCGTGTCCCGCTAGACGGATGGCGCGAATCCCCAGTTTTATCCCCAATGAAGGGGAGCTAAGAGAGAGCTGTCTCTCCCCCGAGCGAGGCACCTGTTCAGCGGCTCCGTGGCATCGTAGAATAGGGAACATGGACCCCGGCCAGGTCGGGGTCCGTAATGCTTATGTCGAACTGGTTTGCCATACCTCTGGCGTTTTTGCTTTTGGCTGACGCGGACATCCCGCGGGTCAACAGCCTTCGTCCGCCCACCAACGCGGCGCTCGGGTTTCCTTCGTCCGAAGAGATTCCCCTCTTCCCGAACGCCGCTGCATCCTCGGACAACGCGCAGTCCCAAAGCCAGTCCCCATCGAAAATCACATCCCCTTCGAAGAACACCACGCTCCAGGAGAATTCGAAGCTGGCCCTGATCCGCTATGTTTCCGGTGAATTTGCCAAGGCGATCAAACCGCTGCCCGCCGGCAAAGAAGGATTTCATGTCAGCGTGGGCAAGCCCCTGGAAACGGAGATGCTCGATCGCGCCGTGGCCACCCATGGCTCGGCCGTGAGTACTGGCGATAACGTACAGATTACCAAGCTGGAGTTCCGTGACCATCAGATCATTGTCGATTTGAACGGCGGCGGGCGCGGCAAGAGGCGCTGGCGAGATCATATTCAGTTCGGCATGGGGGGCGGTTATCCCCCGATGCAGACCACCTCGACGCAAGATCAGGGCCCGCCGGGGATACAGCCCGGTATGGGTAGCACCATTTTCCTGGAATTCAACAAACCGCTTCCGGATCTCAACCCCGACGAATTAAAGCAGCTCCTTTCGCCTTTCTTGAATTTCTCGAAAGAGCGTTCCGCTGCTGTCCAATGGTTCGATACGCTACCGCCGGAAATGAAAAAGGCCATTCAGGACCGCCGGCCCGTGTTAGGTATGGACCGCGAGGAGCTTGTTGCGGCTATCGGGAAGCCCGACCACAAAGTACGCGAGCGCGACTCCGACGGCAACGATATTGAAGACTGGATCTACGGCCAGCCGCCGTCGAAGACGGTGTTCGTCCGCTTCCTGGGCGACCGCGTCACCAGTATCAAGCAGTTCCCCCAGTAGTCCAGGTCTGGACATGCGGATTCCCAGGCGGCGTTCGCATAGATTGTTGGCGCCTGTCATTTTGCTGGCCATCGCGCCGACTCGTCATGCTCAGGACTTGTCATCGGTTCCTCCAGTCAGACGCGCACCTAACTAATGCTCAGTCACGAGGTTCGCTGGGACTGATGGTTGCACATTCGATTGCTCGACCACGATGGCCAGTTCTGGTTCTTGCCCCTCCTCCGGGCAGCCCAGTAGAGATTCACGTTACTCGTGCGGTTCCATCGCTGGGGGCCACTGAAGCACGACAATTCTGCCGTCGGATTGGCGCTCCAGCGTAGGGGCGTACAGGCCCAGAAGCTGCCTTCGCCACCACATTCCTTGTGAACGCTTTTCCGCTGGCGTCGTAAACCAGTATTGCCACATCACACAACGAACTTGCCGCGGCGCAGCGTGCGGGAAGGGATTCCCCGAAAAAAGCAGCAGCACCTCCGCATCGCTCCGAAGCAAGCCCTGCTCCGTGCGCACCACGATCGGCTCCTGTCGCCACGAACTCAGCGACGCGAACCACAAATTCCAATCGAACCGCGGCTGATACGGAGCGTAAATGCCCGGCGGCTTCGCGGGGTCCTGCGGTTTGAATCGAAATGGGTAAGCAAACCAGTTTTGTCCATCGTCCGAGCCCTGGAAGTCGATTTCATAGCGGCCGCGTGTCATCACCGCAAACAGCCCATAGCGGTTCGCGATGCGAAACGGCTCCAGCACCGACACGGGCATGGTCGGAAGCGGCCACGGCTTGACCATCCACACCATTTGCGCGAGCGTGGCATAGAAAATCCACGTGAGCATCACCGCCGTCACGGCGAGCCTTAGTGCAGAAAGCTGCTGGCGAAGTTTCTTTCGCCATTTGTCTTCGAGAGCCGGCGGGGCAAGAGGTTTGGCCTCTTTTGTGGCAAGGTAACTCTTTTTCAAGAAGCGCGGCAAGTAGCGCAGCAGAAACTGGTCATCGAGCAGTAGAAACCCCAGTGCAAGAACAAGATAATTCAGAAACGTGTAGTTCGCGGAGAGGATGATGCCGATCTGCCAAGGCGTTACGATGAGAAAACACAGGATTCGAATGCGCCGCGGCAGGAACATCGTCCACGCTAGCGCCAGTTCCACAGCCAGCGTTCCAAACGCCGTCGCTGCATGGAACCAATGCGGGAGGTGCTGCATGTACCATCCGATCCATGTCGGCAGCGGGCCGTTCTGGTAATACTCGTCGAGCGCGGTGAAGTTCCGCCATTGCGGGTCGCCGCCCAAGATCTTCGCCATGCCTGATTCGAAATAGATCCGGAAGCATTCCCACACCAGCAGAAATAAGCTCGCACGCGATGGCCGGCTTTCTTCACCCCATTCCGGGCGCCACCCCGACGGAGCGAAAAACATGGAGATAAATCCCGCCTCCAACAACATTCCGTCCGATTGATAAGCAGAGAAATCCTGGGCCGCGCTCACGAACGAGAGGAAGCACACGAAACAAACCGCAAGCATGCCCCGTGGCCAGACGTTCAAGACCAGCAGCAGCGAGGCGATCATACCCGCCCAGCAAATTCCCGTGACCATGCGCGGGCCGCTCGAAAGCCACAGCAGCGTCGGCGCATACCAGTAGCTTGCCTGCCCGAATCGCTCTGCCAACGCCTGCAGGTATTCACCGGCGGGGAGAACACCGTGCGGCCCAATCAATCCTCGGATTTGAAAGACCAGGGAGAAAAATGCGGAGTAATAAATGAGCCCCAGGGCCCGTAAGAAAATCCAGCGGGGAAGCAGGCGGTCTGACGCACCTCGTTCCGAATCGAACAGCCGACGCAGGATGGACGCAGGTGACCAGTCGTTCATCGGCGCTATTATAGGGGCCATTCTCCGCGCACGCGTTGACTTTTGTCCGCGCAACCCATAGCATTTTCTGTTCACCAGCGGCCGTCAAGCGCTCCTGTAAGGCCGCAATTTCGGACACCTCATCGGAGGATTAATGCCCATCAAAGTCGGTATCAACGGCTTCGGCCGCATCGGTCGCAACATCATGCGCACCGCGCTTGACGACCGGGACATTCAGTTCGTCGCCGTCAACGACGTTACCGACGCGAAGACCCTCGCGCACCTTTTGAAGTACGATTCCGTCCTCGGCAATCTGCCACACACGGTCACCCATACCGAAGACACCATCGCCGTGCAAGGGAAGAGTTTCAAGGTCTTCAAGACCAAGGATCCCGCCGAGATCGATTGGGCTTCTGTCGGCGCGGATATCGTGGTCGAATCGACCGGTCTCTTCACCAAGGGTATTGAAGCCAAAAAGCATCTCCGCCCGCCGGTGAAAAAGGTGATCATCTCCGCGCCCGCTGACGGCCCCGATGCGACGTTCGTCCTCGGGGTGAACGACAAGACCTACAATCCTGCCGCCCACCACGTCATTTCCAACGCTTCTTGCACCACCAACTGCCTCGCACCTGTAGCCAAGGTTCTCCAGGAGACCTTCGGGATCAATAGCGGCACCATGACCACCATCCACTCCTACACCAACGATCAGAAGCTCCTCGACCTCCCGCACAAGGATCTGCGCCGCGCGCGTGCCGCCGCGATCAACATGATTCCCAGCTCCACCGGCGCGGCCAAAGCCTTACATCTTGTCATCCCCGAACTGAAGGGTAAGCTCGACGGCTACGCCATGCGCGTGCCCACGCCCAACGTCAGCGTCGTTGACCTGACCGTATTCGTCGAAAAGCCCGCTACCAAAGAGGCCGTCAACGCGGCCCTAAAAGCTGCGGCCAACGGCCCGATGAGGGGTATCCTTGGCTACACCGAGGAAGAACTCGTTTCCGCCGACTTCAAGGGCAATTCAAATTCGTCTATCGTGGATGCCGAATACACCAAGGTTGTGGGCGACCGCTGCGTGAAAGTTCTGGCCTGGTACGACAATGAGTGGGGCTACTCCTGCCGTTGTCGTGACCTGATCAAGCTCTTGGCCTCCAAACTCTGAGGAAGGTTCTCGGTTATCTGCTTACAGTTGACTGTAAGAGCAGAAGAAACTCTTGGCATGTTTCTCCTCTGACTAAGACTGACAATTTCGATCATGAACAAGCTCACCATCACCGATCTTGATCTTCGCGGAAAGCGCGTCTTCATTCGCGTGGACTTCAACGTTCCGCTCAAAGACGGCGTGGTCGCTGACGACACTCGCATTCGTGAATCGCTCCCCACACTCCGCCTCGCCATTCAGAAAGGCGGTCGCCTCATCCTCGCTTCCCATCTCGGCCGCCCTAAGGGCCGACCCGATCCGAAGTACTCGCTCCTGGCGGTCTCCAAGAAGCTCGAAGAACTCATCGGCCGGTCCGTTCGGTTTTCCTCAGACTGTGTCGGTCCCGTTCCTGAGTCGAAGAGCAAATCACTCGCCGAAGGCGGTATTCTCCTGCTCGAAAACGTCCGCTTCCATCCCGAGGAAGAAAAGAACGATGAGGCTTTTTCTAAACAGCTCGCCGCTCTCTCTGACGGCCTTTTCGTCTGTGATGCGTTCGGCTCCGCGCACCGCGCCCATGCTTCCGTGGTCGGCATCACGCGCTTCGTCCAGCGATCCGCCGCTGGCCTGCTCATGGAAAAAGAGCTGGCCTACCTCGGCGAAGCGGTCACCAATCCCGCACGCCCCTTTGTTGCGATTCTTGGCGGCGCCAAAGTTAGCGACAAGATCGAAGTGGTCGAAAACCTGATGAACATCGCCGACGCCATGCTCATTGGCGGTGGCATGGCCTATACCTTCCTCAAAGCCGAAGGTCAGCCCATCGGGAAGTCGCTCGTGGAAGACGACAAGCTGGAACTCGCCAAGCGGCTCCGCGGCGAAGCCCAGCAGAAGAAATTCGCTCTGCTTCTTCCCGTCGATCACGTCGTCGGCGCCGAATTCAATCCAGGCACGGCCACACAGACGCTGCCGGTTTCGGCCACCCCGGATGGCTGGATGGGGCTCGACATCGGTCCCAAGACCATCGACACCTATCGCCAGAAAATTGCCTCGGCCAAGACCATCGTCTGGAATGGTCCCATGGGTGTGTTCGAAATGCCTGCTTTCTCCAAAGGTACTCTGGAAGTGGCCAAAGCCGTCGCCGCAGCCACCAGCGGCGGCGCCACCTCCATCGTCGGCGGCGGTGACTCCGTCGCTGCGGTCCATCAATCCGGTGTCGCCGACAAAATCTCACACATCTCCACCGGCGGCGGCGCCTCCCTCGAATTCCTAGGCGGACGCAAACTCCCCGGCGTCGAAGCCCTAACCACCAAGTGAGCCCACAGACTCTTCGCGCCGCTCTGCGAACTAGGCGTCTCTGCGTTATATTTATCTTTTCCGATCCCTCACTCAGGAGTCTCGCATGCGACGCCGCGTAATCGCCGGCAACTGGAAAATGTACAAAACGCTCACGGACACTCGCGCGTTTTTCTCCTCATTCCTTCCGCTCGTTGCCGGCGCAAAGCGCTGCGACATGGTCGTCGCGCCGCCGTTCACGGCAATATCGACTGCGGTGGAGGCCGTGAAGGGCTCCAGCATCGCCATCGCTGGCCAAAACGTCTCCTGGAGCCAGGAAGGAGCATTCACCGGCGAGGTTTCGGCCCCCATGCTTGCCGAGGCCGGCTGCCGCTACGTCATCATCGGCCACTCCGAGCGCCGCCAGCTTTTTCGGGAGACGGATGACAATGTTGCCAAAAAGACCTTGATGGCGCTGGCGAGCGGCCTCACTCCCATCGTCTGCCTCGGAGAAACGCAAGAAGACCGTGACGCTGGCCTTACCGAAGAGGTTCTCAGCCGGCAATTCAGCGGCGGCCCCTGCGCGTTGACCGCGGAGGAGTTCTCCCGTATTCTGATGGCATACGAGCCGGTCTGGGCCATCGGCACGGGCCGCACCGCGACACCGGAAATTGCCGCCGAAGCTCATAGGTTTCTCCGGCGATGCGCGGGGGAGAATTTCTCCATCCGCCACGCCTCCGCCCTCCGGATCCTCTATGGCGGCAGCGTCAAGCCCGACAATATTCAGGGGTTGATGGCGCAGGAAGAATTGGATGGCGCGCTGGTGGGTGGAGCGAGCCTTGACCCGAAGTCGTTCGCTGCGCTCGTGAATTTCGCGTAGCGCTCCAGCACCGCTCGGTGTTTCTTGATTTCTTGATAGAGGGTAGGTATGGACACAAAAATATTTGTCAAGTGGGGAGTCGCCCTGCTGATTGGCGTGGGGATCGTTGTCATCGGCTTCCGATTCGCTGCTTGGCTGCTCAGCGGCTTTTTCATTCTAAATTGTTTGGTGTTGATCATCGTGGTGCTGCTCCAGAGCGGCAAGGCCGCGGACCTCGCCGGCGCATTCGGCGGCGCAGGCAGTCAGACGGCCTTCGGTCCGCGTGGCGCGGCCAACGTTCTCTCGAAAGCCACGACCTGGTGCGCCGTGATGTTCATGCTGTGCGCGATGGCCATGGTGCTGCGCACTGACAAGGCCGTTGGGCAAGGCAGCTCGATCCTCGAAAAGGTTTCGAAACCCGCACCAAAACCGGCGCCGACAATACCTGCCACCAGACCGGCAACAACGCCAGCGACCACACCGGCGACGGCGCCATCGACGCCGCAGTCCAACACGCAACCTGTTTCCCAGCCTCCGGCCGCTTCGCAGCCAGCTCCCGCGCAACCGAAAAAACCATAGCTGGTTCGAAATTGCGTTTTCGAACCGGTGATTTGACACTCTGCATCGTTGGCTTTACGATGGGAGTTATCGCGGTCGTGGCGGAACTGGCAGACGCACTAGCTTGAGGTGCTAGCGCCGCAAGGCGTGGAGGTTCGAGTCCTCTCGACCGCACCAAGAATTTTCCAGAAGGCAAAATTTTGCCCTGAAGCGAGGCCCAAGGGCTCTTCTCCTTTATTTTCTCTGGATTCCCAACCTCCACTCCAAGCAAATCCACCCGCAAAGCGAGCGAAGCGAACCGAGCCGAAGGCCTCACTTATCGCGCAGCTGGTGTACATGCATGCTCATCGGCATCGACGGCTCCCTCGTTCACGCGGGGGAAGGATGTCAACTCGTGTTAAACTCCTGGCGTTTAAGCCGTCGTAGTCCGTACCGCACCGGGCGAAGCGCAAGCCATCGCAAATGTCTAAACTCGCAGCAACCCTGACCAGTATCTTGTGTTGTGCAATCCTGATGCTCGCGCCCCTCTGCCACGGTCAATCCCCTCCAACACCCGCCCTCCCGGAAAAAGTGATCCTCGACACCGACATCGGCGACGACATCGACGACGCCTTCGCCCTCGCCCTCGCCTTGTGCAGTCCCGAACTGCAAATCCTCGGCATCACTGCCACGTTCGGAGACACCGAAACCCGCGCCAAGCTCCTAGACCGCTTCCTTGCCGAAGCCGGTCGCCCGGAGATACCCGTAGCCGCCGGCGCTTCCTCCCCGGCCAAGACCACGCTCACTCAGCGCCGCTACGCCGAAGGAGGCCACTTTGCCAAGCCTTCTCACCTCGATGCCGTTGCCTTCCTTCTCGAACAGACTCGCCGTTACCCAGGCCAAATCACGCTGATCGCCATCGGCCCTCTGATGAACGTTGGCGCCGCCATCGACAAGGACTCTTCCACCTTCCGAAAGCTCAAGCGCGTCATCCTCATGGGCGGTTCCATCAAGCGCGGCTACGGCGACCTCGGCTTCGGACCTCCCCAAGGCCCACAACCAGAATGGAACATCATGAATGACATTCCTTCGGCCCAGAAACTCTTCGCCGCGGAAGTGCCCCTCTTCGTTATGCCGCTTGACGCCACCCAACTGAAGCTCGACGAGGTCAAGCGCGCCTTCCTCTTCGGCCAAGGCACACCGCTCACCGACGCCCTCACTCTGCTCTACCACCAATGGGGCCAGAAAACGCCAACCCTGTTCGATCCCATGACCATCGCCTTCCTCGTCAATCCCAGCCTCTGCCCCGTCCAACCCATGCACATTCGCGTGGACGACAAAGGTTTTACTCGCCCCGAACCAGGGCCTCCCAACGCCCAGGTTTGTCTCGATTCCAATCCTGATGCCTTCTTCCGCTTCTACCTCAACCGCGTTGCCGCGCCCTAGCTCCGGAACACCCTGTTCCTGCGTCCCCTTCTTGCGCTGCTATTGATTGAAATGTTGTGAATCCCCAAATTGTGCCAAAAACCCAAATTCGCTATCAATTTCCTGAAAGCTTCGAATCCTTCAGAATCTGTAGTGATTGCCGCCAGTGGACTCGTCGCTCACCACTCTTCCGTGCCCTTGCCTTTTCCTCTCCGTTGTATTCTATTTATCTCGCGCCCGGCGACCCTGGTTCTTTATCGGGCGGGCGAGGCTCTTTCCAAGACGGGCATGGCCGACTACGACAGCGGAGCAAGTTACCCGGATTCATCTCAGGGAGGGCTTCTGACCCGCTGTCTTTTCAGCACTCGCCACAAGACCATTGGCCTCCAATACCTTTGGCTCGCACTCTTCAGCGTTTTCCTCGGCATGGCCATGTCGCTGCTCATGCGTATCCACCTGGTGTGGCCGAGCGTCAATCTCCCGTTCCTCTCCAGCCTCGGCAACTCCCCGGATCGTTTTGCCGCTCTCACCACGCTTCACGGTTCGCTGATGGTCTTTCTGGTCCTGACTGCCGCGCCCCAGGCCGGCTTTGGAAACTACTTCTTGCCGCTCCAGATTGGCGCACGCGAAATGGCCTTCCCGGCACTGAACCTCCTGGCCTTGTGGGTCACGATAGCCTCGTTCGTGGGCCTGACAGGTGCGTTTTTGATTTCCCCGCAATCCGGGATCGCGCTCTGGATCGTGGGCGTTGCCCTCTTCTGCGCTGCGTCCCTCCTCAACGCCCTCAATTTCAGCGTCACCACCATCGATCTGCGCGTCAAAGGCATGACGCTGCCCCGGCTCCCCTTGACCGTGTGGGCCTGGTTCATCAATGCCATCCTGGGAATGTTGATTTTCAGCATTCTCCTGGCGGCCTGCGTCTGCTTGCTCTCGGATCGCCTATTGAACACGCACTTTTTTCCCCCATTTCATTTTCCTGCCATGCAGCAGGCCGGCGTAGTCACCGGCGCTGTTCCAATCCTTTGGCAGCGGCTCTTTTGGTTTTTCGCCCAGGCCGAAGTCTACGTCGCCATGCTTCCGTCCTTCGGCCTCATCACCCATCTGATTTCCACGTTTTCCCGCAAGTCGGTCTGGCAGGAACGCCTCGTTGTTCTGGCGCTGTGCGGCGTGGGCCTCTTCGGTTTTTGCGTGTGGGGCCAGCACATGTTCTCCAGCGGCCTGAACCCCTTTTCTCCCCTCGGCTTTTCGCTTCTGGCTTCTTCCCTGGGACTACCCGCCACGATTCTCATGGTCAGTTGGCTCGGCACACTTTGGAACGCGCGCATCCAGCTCAACACCGCAATGCTTTTCGCGCTCGGCTTCATTTCACTGTTTCTCTCCGGCGGGCTCTCCGGGATTTTCCTCGCCCGCCACGATCTCGCGTCTGCTGCCGTTAGCGACGATTTTGTCACCGGCCATTTCCATCTGGTCATGGGCGTCGCGGCCACCTTCGCCATTCTTGGCGCATTGTTCTTCTGGTTTCCCAAACTTTTTGGCCGCCGCCTGAACGAGCCGCTTGGCAAACTCCACTTCTGGATTACCTTCGCCGGCGTCTACTGTGTCTTCATGCCCATGCACTGGCTTGGGCTGATCGCCCATTCACGAGTTCCGCCGGGCACTCCGTTGGCTTCCGTCGCCGCGGCCGGCTCCGCAATTCGCACCTTCATCACCGTCGCGATTGTCCTCACGGTTTTCGCTCAGGGACTATTCCTCATCAATTTCCTATGGAGCCTGTTCCGCGCCGAAAAGACGGAAGAATCCAACCCCTGGCGCGCCACCACCCTCGAATGGAGCGTCCCCTCACCGCCGCCCCCCGATGATTTTGGCCCGAACGACCCAGTGGTGTATCGTGGGGCGTACGAATTCAGCGTGCCAGACGTGGCCGAAGATTTCGTGCCACAGCACCTTGCGCCGGAGCAAGGTGCCAAGGCCCGCGAGTCTGTAGAATAGGGAAGATCACCATGCCGGGCACAACCGCATTTCCGGACGTCGAACTCGTAGTTGACGACGTCGGGGGAGGAGGAGGCGGCCCCACCCCGCCCCCAAGCGGTGGCGACGACGACAAGCGCCGCCGCCCCGGGACGCCCTCGCCGAATCGCTACTATACCGGCATCACTCTCGGTATTGTTTCCATTCTGATGTTCTTCATGGCCCTCGCCAGCGCCTTCCTGGTGCGTAGAGGCACGAGCGGCGATTGGATTCCCGTGCATCTCCCCGCCGTGCTCTGGCTCAACACGCTCGCGCTGGTGGCCAGCAGCGTCACGCTGGAGCGTGCGCGGCGTTCCCTCTCAAGGCTTGATCTTTCGGGCTTCCGCAAAATGTGGGCCGTAACGACAGGGCTCGGCGCTCTTTTTTTGATTGGCCAGCTCGTCGCATGGCGGCAACTCGTTGCTCAGGGCGTCTTCATGGCCAGCAATCCTGCCAGCAGTTTCTTCTACATTTTCACTGCCGCCCATGGCGTGCATCTCCTCGGTGGAATTGGCGCGCTGCTTTACGTTTTGGTTCGCAAATTCGACGGTACCAACATTGCGCTGCCCACGGCCGCGGAAGTCGTTTCCTACTACTGGCATTTCATGGATGTACTTTGGATTTTCCTGCTGGCCCTTCTTTACCTGGGCAAGTGAAATTCTAATTTTCCAAAATTCAACACTTCAGAAATTCGGCGACCGCTTCCACTACTCGCGCGATCTGCTCTTTGCGTAGTTCAGGATACATCGGCAGCGAAAGCACTTCTTGCGCCGCTCGCTCCGCGTGCGGGAAATCTCCTGCCTGGTGACCCAGCGCCGAGTACAGTGGCTGCAGATGTAAGGGGTAAGGATAATAGACCGTGCTTTCGATTTTTCGGTCCGCAAGATAGCGCTGGAGGGCGTCACGCTTCTCCACGCGAATCGTGTACTGGTGGTAGACGTGTTCGAAACTCTCGGGAGCGAACGGCGGCATGACACCGGGGATCGCAGAAAGGAGCCGATGATACTCCGCGGCATGCGATTGGCGGGCTCGCTGCCAACTCGAAAGATGACGCAACTTTACGCGTAGGATCGCCGCCTGGATTTCATCGAGTCGGCTGTTCCAACCCGGCTCGCTGCTCAGATATTTTCCTGCCTGACCGTGATTCCGCAGCGATCGAATGCGCGCCGCGAGCTCCGCTGAATTCGTCAGTACCATTCCCGCGTCGCCGTATGCGCCCAGATTTTTAGTGGGGTAAAAACTGACGCACCCCGCGTCGCCGAGCGAACCGGTCCGCCGGCCTTTGTGGGACGCGCCGATGGCCTGGGCGTTGTCTTCAATTACCGGAAGTTTGTGTGACTTCGCAAAGGCTAAGATAGGGTCCAGATCCGCTGCGAGGCCGTAGAGATGGACGACCACGATGGCGCGCGTCCGCGGCGTCACGCGGCGCTCCAATTCGGCCGGATCGATATTGTAGGTGTCCGGCCGGATGTCTACGAAAACCGGCTTCGCGCCGAGAGCGCTGACCGCGCTTCCGGTGGCCACAAATGTAAACGGCGGCAGGAGCACATCGTCTCCAGCGTGAACGCCGCACGCGCGCAATGCCAGAATCAGCGCGTCCGTTCCCGAAGCAAGGCCCACGCCGTGAGCGACGCCGCAGAGCTTGGCGAGTTCTTCTTCCAGCGCCATGCCCTCGCGGCCCAGCACAAATTGCTGCGATGCCATCACGCGCTCGACGGCCGTTCGAATCTCACCGCCGATCGCGGCGTACTGCGCGGACATATCAAGCTGCGGCACGGTTTCAGGCTGGAAGGAAGTTTGAGGCTGAGAGGTCATGGCTTTGTGGCGCGTCAAGTATACGACACTTGGGTTTTGGCTTTGGGCAGGGCTCGGTTACAAACTGGCTTGAGGCCCGCCGCGGCGGACGCCGTTAGAAACGCGGCCATTCCCCTATAATGGTGCGGCTTCAAAAATGTTTGCAAAACGCACCAATTGGAATATGGCGCCCAACCGGCTGAGCGAGGCGCTGGTTGCGCATCGCGCGGCGGGGAAGCCGTTGCTCGATCTGATTGTTTCGAATCCTACCGAATGCGGTTTCGACTACGATAGTTGCGCAATTCTGGACGCCCTGAGCAATTCTGCTGCGCTTTGCTATGAAGCCAATCCGAGGGGGCTGGAATCCGCCCGTCGCGCGGTCGCTGGCTATTACGCCGATTACAAAGTGGACGTTTCGGCCGGGGATATTTTCCTCACCACCAGTACCAGCGAAGCCTATTCCTACGTCTTTCGAACGCTCTGCGACCCGGGCGATCAAGTCCTCGTACCTTCACCAAGTTATCCGCTGTTCGATTTTCTGGCGGACATACAAGACGTCACCCTGGTGCGCTATCCACTGCTTTACGACCACGGATGGCAGATCGATTTTCATGCGCTGGAGCGGGCCATCACGCCGCGCACACGCGGAGTCATTGTCGTTCACCCCAATAATCCGACGGGACATTTCACAAAACATGCGGAAATGGCAAAACTGAATTCCATTTGTTCCGCGCGCGAGATGGCCATCATCGCCGATGAAGTGTTCCTCGATTTCCTGCTCGAGGAGAATCGGCCGGCGAGCTTCGCTGCGAATCGCGGCGCGCCGACATTTACGCTAAGCGGTCTGTCGAAGATTTCCGGACTGCCACAGATGAAGGCCGCCTGGTTGATTGCCGGCGGGCCGCAGGAATGGAAAAGGGAAGCACTCGCGCGTCTCGAGGTAATTGCCGATACCTATCTCTCCCTTAACGCGCCCGTGCAACTGGCGATACCCAGGTTTCTCGAACAGCGCCACGCTTTCCAAAAACAGGTGATCTCGCGCGTGCGGCGAAATCTTGCTGAACTCGATCGTCAGTTGGCAGAGCAACGGACCTCTTCCCGGCTGATCGTAGAAGGTGGCTGGTGTACGGTGCTGCGGGTCCCCGCGACGCGCTCCGACGAAGACCTGGCGATTGAACTCTTGACTGCCAAGGGCGTTTCTGTCCATCCAGGTCACTTCTACGAATTCGTGGGGGATGGTTATCTCGTTGTTAGCCTCATCACGCCCGAGCGAATCTTTGCTGAAGGAACCATCAGATTACTCTCATTGTTCTAACCGTTGGCGGAAAACCCAGAGTCTCCAGGCCCGGTGCTCCAGTAATGGAAAAGTTGTAAGAGCAAGCATCGAGGCAGCTCTCTAATACATAAAATGCACAAACAGCCGACCTCCTCGCTCGTTCTTCTAATTTCCATAGGGTCTATGGTCGATGGTATGGAAGTACCAGGGGACGAGTTTAGAAACAAGTTCTGAACTCGCGTAAAGCATAGATAACTCGCCAATTGGTCCCTGTTAACGTTTACATCAACGGCCGGAATCTTTGGAATTTAGATTGCACCCATAGGCGCTAACGTTACCAGACAGGTGTGCAGTAGGTGGGGGTTCGTCGAAATTCTTGAAAATTTAGGAGGCTTCAGTGATTAAGAAGTATCGGATTTTTTTGACGTTGCTCAGCCTCATGGTTCTCGTGCTGGGGCTCGTTGCAGTCAGCCAAGTCAGCGCCCAACTTATCAGCGGCAACTTGGTGGGCACAGTTCTCGACAAGACCGGAGCTGTCGTGCCGCATGCAACAGTCGAGGCAGTAAATACGCAGACGGGGGCTAGGTACAGCACAAAGGCCAATGACGCCGGCGAATACAGATTCAACAACATGGCGGTTGGCACTTACAACATTTCGGCGTCTGCTACGAATCTTGCGACCACGACCATCAATGGGTACGCCATCGAGCTCAACATGACAAAGTCCCTGCCGATCACTCTAGAGATCAGGGGAGCTATTACCACGGTAGAGGTATCCGGCGTCGCGGAGGCGCTGGATACGGCGAGTTCGACACTGGCGACTACTTTCGACCCGAAAATGAACGCGGATCTTCCCAGCACGACCCTGGGCGCAAGTGGAATTCTTAACCTTTCGCTCTTGAGTTCCGGTGTGGCAAGCAGCGGCGCCATTGGTGCAGGCTCGGGCCCCAGCATTGGCGGCCAGCGCCCGCGCAACAACAATTTCACCGTTGAAGGTATCGACAATAACAGTAAGAGCGTAACCGGACCTCTCGTTCCCGTCCCGAACGACTCCATTTCCGAATTCACGGTCCTGCAGAATCAGTACTCGCCGGAATTCGGTCACTCCTCCGGCGGCCAGTTCAATTTCGTGTTGAAGGGCGGGACCAACTCCTTCCACGGCGCCGGGTACATCTACTCGCAGAATCGCAACTTCAACGCCATGGACCAGGCCACCAAGAACAATGGTTTCACGCAGAACCAGCGTTTCGATAACAACCGCTTCGGCGGGAATCTCGGCGGACCGATTCTGAAGAACAAACTCTTTTTCTTCGGTAGCGGTCAATACAACCCAGTGGGTCAGGCCAGCGTACCCGGCGCCGCCGTTTGCACTCCTACCGCTGCCGGTTATACGACTATTTCGAGCATTCCCGGGATCTCATCCGCCAATCTGGGCGTTTTCCAGAAGTACGCAAGCGCTGCCCCCGCAAGCCGTAACTGCTCCGCCGTGTCCGCCACGGATCCGCGCGATACCACTGGTAAGACAGCCAATCTTTTTAACCAGATTTTCATCACCAACGCTAGCGCCCCCGGTGGATTCACGCCGGTCGATGTCGGAGTCCTGCCCGTGTCAGCGCCCAATTACAACAATGCGAAGACCTTTATGGGCAAGATTGACTACGACATCTCTTCCAAGGATCAACTTCGCGGCAGCTATATTTACAATAACTTCTACGCCATCGACGCTACGCCTACTTTGCCGGCATTTTTTCTACCCGCTCCGGCCAATATCAATCGATTGATTACTATTAACGAGTATCATACATTCAGTGCCTCTGTGAGCAACGAGGCGCGGCTCGGGTTTAACCGGTCATATTCCTTGACGCCAACCGGCAGCTTCACTTACCCCGGATTGGACAGTTTTCCGAATTTGACCTTCGACGAACTCAACAGCCTGCAGCTCGGGCCGGACCCGAACGGTCCACAGTTCGGATATCAAAACCTGTATCAGGCCACCGACAACCTCACCTGGACCAAGTCGCACCACACGCTGAAGTTCGGCGTTGAAGGGCGCAAGTATATTTCACCGCAGTCGTTCACACAGCGGTCGCGTGGCGATTATGATTACGGCACGTTGGACCGTTTTCTGAGGGACGTGAACCCCGATGCGCTGGCCGAACGCAGCAGCGGCAATCCCGTCTACTATGGCGACCAGACGGCCCTCTACTGGTTTGCAAATGACGATTGGCGCATCCGCCCGAACATTACTCTTAACCTCGGGATGCGCTACGAATATACAACCATCCCATTTGGCGAGCGATCGCAAGCATTGAACCAGGCGGCGAGTGTGCCCGGCCTGGTCAGCTTTGCTGTGCCGCAAGCCGCCAAGAATAACTGGGGTCCGCGGATTGGCATTGCCTATTCGCCGGGCACCAGCGGGTCGACTTCCATCCGCGCGGGCTTTGGCATTTCCTATGACGTCTTGTATGACAACATCGGCATTTTGTCGCTGCCTCCACAGTTGAGTGGAACGATTGATACGCCGTTTACGCCGGACATTCCGAGTTATCTGGCTAACGGCGGGATCAAGCCGGGCGCGGGAGGCCTTAGATCTTTCACCCCAGCTACTGCCGATTGCGTTAAGGCGAAGGTCGCCGCCGGAGTGCCGTGCCAAATCTTCAGCACGGGCAATCACATCGTCGTCAACCAGTTGGATCCGAAGTCCATCCAGTGGACGCTCGGCGTGCAGCACGTGTTCCAGAAGGACTATACGCTTGAAGTTCGCTATGTGGGCACGCGTGGCATCCATCTGAATACCCAGGAGCGCATCAATCGTCAGCCGCTGACAACCGGCACCGTGTTCCTGCCCACTTACACCGCCGCTCCGAGTCAGGCGACGCTTGACGCACTCCCCTATAACAAAGCGGGCATTGCCGGTGGCGCCTACGGCAATGGAGACAGCTTCGTTCCCGCTTTTGAAAATGCTGGTTTCTTTGGGGCCAACCTCGTTCAGTTCACGCCCAATGGGGACTCGATCTACCATGGCTTGGCGGAGCAGCTAACGCGACGTATGGCCCACGGACTCACTTTTGTCCAGTCCTATACCTACAGCCACACCATCGACAACAGCACGGCCGACTTCTTTACGTCGGTGCTGACGCCACGCCGCGGCCAGGATTTCCAGAACCTGGCAGCCGATCGTGCCAACTCCGCACTGGATCGCCGTCATCGCTTTACCATTGCGGCTATCTATGACTCGCCATTCTTCAAGAGTGGCAGCTGGCTGAAACGAAATGTGCTTGGGAACTGGGAAGCTGGACCCATCTATACTTACCAGTCTCCGGAATGGATGACCGTGCAGTCCGGCAGCGACGTGAACGGAAATGGGGATAGCGCGGGCGACCGGGCGATCTTCAATCCGACGGGCGTGCCCGGAACAAGCTCGAACGTGTCAACACTCTTCAGCACTAACACGTGCGCATCGCTTGCCACTGCTGCTCTGCAAGCCGCCTGCTTTTCCTCACACACGGTTGCCTATCTGGCGACTACTCCTACGGCGCAGTACATCCGCGGCGGAGCATTTGCCCATCCCAACGCCGGCAGGAATACGATTCCGGCGCGCCACATCAACAACCTCGACCTCACTGCTCTGAAGCGCTTCTCGCTCACCGAACAGATGAAGTTCGAGTTCTCGGTCCAGGCACTGAACGTACTCAATCACCCACAGTTCGTGCCGGGATCGTTGAACGATGTTGCGTCGATCGGCTACACCGGAAGCCGGAGTTTCCTGCAACCGGGCAATGCTCAATTCAATGACCCGGAATCCGTATTCGCGAGCAATGCGCGGTCATTGCAACTGGCTTTGAAGTTCGTCTTCTAAGCTAATCCAACTCTTCCGCTTGCGAGAGCGAGCGGGGCTTTGAAGGGCGCCCCGACTAGGTCGGGGCGCCCTTCCTGATTTGTGTGCCGAGCATGATCGACAGCTTGGAGGTGCAAGTCCTCTTCACAACCAGATGGAGGTGAAGTGATAGCGAAGCGCAAGGGCCGAACCGTGAGGTGAGGTCTGAAAGAAGCGTGGAGCAAAGACGCGAGCCGA
>WNFP01000491.1_pt1 | contig 29732 bp, 27 predicted proteins | sample 5400201 | NCBI WGS metagenome assembly WNFP01 (sample SAMN13153355, study PRJNA577476) | soil metagenome | isolation source: 115 cm saprolite under Madrone tree | place: USA:California | collected 2016-06-14 | reverse complement strand
CGCACGTTTCCAGACGCACCGTTCGCGGCGGCGGCGCGCGACGCGCTCGCGAAAAGTCTGACTGCGGAAAATCTCAAACGCGAAGCGGCATACATTCGCGGCGAAGGCCGCGCCAGTTTCGAACGCCCATACGGATTCGCATGGCTGCTGCAATTGTGCGCTGAGCTGCGCGAGTGGGATGATGAGCAGGCGCGTGCGATGTCAGCCAACCTGCGTCCACTCGAAGATGCAGCCGTGGAGCGATTGAAAACGTGGCTGCCGAAACTCTCGCATCCGGTGCGTGTCGGGGAGCACGATCAAACAGCATTTGGGCTCGGCCTGATACTCGATTACGCGCGCTCAACCAAAAACGATTCTCTCGCCAAGCTGGCAACGGAGTCAGCGAGAAAGTTCTTCCTCAATGACAAGAATTGCCCGCTCAATTACGAGCCTTCCGGTGAAGATTTTCTTTCGCCATGCCTGGGTGAAGCTGACGTGATGCGGCGCGTTTTGTCGCAAGACGAATTTGCGAAATGGCTCAAGGAATTTCTTCCGCAAATTCCGACGTCGGCGTCTGCTAATTGGTTGCAGCCCGTCGTCTCACCGGACCCGAGCGATCCGAAGCTTGCGCATCTCGACGGACTGAACTTAAGCCGCGCCTGGATGCTGGAGGGAATCGTGTCAGCGCTTCCCGCCGATGATGCGCGCCGACCCGCGCTGTCCGCTGCGGCTGACGCGCACCGGCGCGCGGGACTGGCAGCCGTGACGGGTGCGCATTACGAGGGCGGACACTGGCTCGGGAGCTTTGCGGTTTATCTTACCACCCGGCGCGGCACGGAGAAATCCCAAGCACCAAATCCCAACAACCAAATAACGTCGCAGGCCGGACGCTCAAAATAGCGATACCCGCGCTGGAGCCTTGAAACTGGAAAGTCCGCCTTATAACTCGGCCGTGAGAGTGCGCTCGGATTCCTTGCGAGGTTTTCCTCCTGCGGGGTCCCATCCGCGCCGCTGCCAGAAATCTTGAAGAGAATTTCGATCACCGCGGAAAATATTAAGCTCCGGCTTCGCAATATTTGCGATCCTCCTCGGAAAAGCGGAGCGCGGAAGATCGCATTTACCATCCCCGCAGTATTGCCACATAGCCCAATAGTTCCACGGCGCTGTCGCGCGCGGCTCCTTATGGTAATTTGCGATCCACAGCCAACAATTCGTCAGCGTTCTTTTCTGCGCAGGAGTCACTTTCGGACTGTTTAGAACCTGACTGAGATGGTATTCGCCGGAATAAACGCCGGGATAGACTCCGGTGCGCTCGCGGATTCGTTCAACAAAAGCAACTGCCTGGTCAGGCCGCATCGTGCCACCGGGGTAATGACCGTTCTTTTCAAAATCGAGCACGAGCAACACGCCGGCGCTGGGTCGCGTGACGGGATTCGCGTGCGACCAGGCGTTTGAAACGACGCTCAGAAAATGATCGGCCTGCCGAACCGGATCACTTGCATTGGCATAGTGGTACGCACCCCAGAGCAAACCGGCCTGGAGCGCTCCCATTTGTCGGTCCAGATATTTCGGGTCGCGTGCGAAAGGCGGGTACGTGGCTTCATGAATTACGCCGATGATGCCCTGGCTTTTCATAGAGCCAAAATCCGGACGCATCATGTCGTAATGCGACATGTTTACGACGCTCGTGGCGCAAAAAGCACCCGCTGGAACAAGAAAAAGTAAAACCACGCCACGCAAGAGAGAGGATCGCATAGAGAAGTGCGGAATCGCAGTCGGGAAATTGCTACGTTATAGCGGATTTGCAAGGGAAGCTTTCATTTGCGGCGAAGATAATACTGCAGCCACGGCCTGTGCCCGGTCACTGTAATCACAGCTTACGCGAACAGAACGGCCCTGGCACCCGCGGCTACAGGGCCCCCAAGTCGGAAAGCCGATTCACGTTTCGGAACAATTTCCTCTCTTGCGAGGTAACAGAGGTCTCCCGCAATTTTCCAGCCGCAAGCAGCCAGTGGACGAGCCTTTGCAACGAGAAATCGTCGTCCACCAGCGCCTCGCGAACCTCGATTTCTGCTTCGTGGGGATAAATCGCCGCCAACGGCTCAGCGCGGTTATCGATCTTTGGAACAACTCCGCAGCCCGGCTCAATGTGGTCGCAAAGAGAGAGCAGAAAATCTTCGGTCATGAATGGCATATCGATCGCGAGTGCCAGCAGATGTGTCGTATGCATCTGCGCAAGGGAAGCAGCGAGGCCGCTGAGTGGCCCCCGTGAAGGTGGAAAGTCTGCAACGAAGCGAACGTCTTCCGGTCGCCACGTTGGATCAGTTCTGGCTGAAATAAATATCTCTGACGGATGCAGTTTTCGCAGCAGTTCGAATTGAATTTGCCAGAGCGGTCTTCCGCGGAACTGAAGCGTGGCTTTGTCTTTGCCCATGCGACGTGATTCGCCGCCAGCGAGTAAAACAGCGCTCATACTCGTTTGCGAAACGCGCAGATACCGCCTCTCCCCTGGGGCAAGGGGAGAGGATTGAGGTGAGGGGTTCGTCACCACACGCAGAGACGGGCAACAAAACCCTCACCCTTCCCTCTTCCTTGAGAAGGGAGAGGCGACTGCGAGGTGCTCGTCTGTTTTCTTTTCGGCCAATCGCGGGCTCGAGCGCAATCGGCCGTCTGTTAAAATTTTTGCGCGCAGACCGCCACGACCTTTCAGGAACTCGTGCGCGCCGGGCGCGATGGCGCGATCCATCCAGTAGCAGGGCCGGCATTCTTCGATGCCGTGAAAACGAACTCCTTGAATTTCGAAATCCTGGCCGATTAATTCGTTGAGATTGACGTTGCGGGTGATCACGTTGCGCCGCACAAAGCTGAGCGAGCAGTCCCAAATTTGCAGTGCGTCGCAAAGCTCATTGAAAACTTCCAGCGAAAAAAATGTGATCTGACCCTTGTAATTGTTTTTGAAATCGAGGTAACGATCGCCGCGAATACCGCGGCCAGCCGTGCATTCAATCATCGGCACTTCAATCATAGGATGCGTGTCCGGCTCGCCACCGTGATGGCCGACAAAATTGTGCCCGGGCGAAATGTACAGGCGACAGATTTCCACCGCCCAATCATAACATCGGACGATTCATTTGGGGTAATTTCTTTCAGAACTACGATTGCTTGGGCTTTGGCAGCAGACTACATTTACAGCGTGAAAAACTATCAGGAGTTCGAGATCAACTATTTTCAGGACGAGGATGGGATGTTCACCGCCGAAGTCCCGGCGATACGCGGGTGCGTCGCGTGGGGGAAAACCCTGATAGAAGCCTATCGAAATGCGATTGATGCCATTGAAAGTTGCCTCGAAGCGCGAGAAATGGTTGCTGCAAAAAAAATCCGCAAGCCGCGTTACGCGGGTCTGAACATCTACCGCCGCCCCGTTCATGCCTAAACTCACGCCAATCTCGCATCGCGAGTTGGCGCGCAAACTTAAGCGGGCAGGCTTTGTGGAAATTCGCACCCGCCGTCATCCGGTCTATTATTTGGCGGAAAAAGATCTCACTATTCCAATTCCGATGCATCCCGGCGACGTGCCGAAGGGAACATTGCGCACCATCATTCGCGAAATGCAAATCAGCGTCGAGGAGTTCAACGCACTTTGATGAAGGAATCCCAAAGCAGCATCGATTCGCAAAAGATCATCCGGCGAAAACAAGATGGCGAGCTGGAGTATTTGCGCGACGAACTGACGATCGAGGAGCCGCTCGAAATTCGCATCGGTGGCAAGACTCTGGCCACCACGATGCGCACACCCGGACACGACGATGAGCTTGCCGCTGGTTTTCTGCTGTCAGAGGCGATTGTCCGCGACCGCAGGCAAATCGTGAAAATCTCTGCTGATGTCGACAACATTGTGACGGTCGACCTCGTCCCAGACATGGAAGTCAGGCTAAACTCCGGGCAACGCTTCGGCACGATTTCCAGCAGTTGCGGGGTTTGCGGCAAAACGAGCATCGATGCGATCCGGCAAAATTTTCCCGCGATCAAATCATCAATTGTTCGGGTCGAGATCAAGAGGCTGCTTTCATTTCCGGAAAAATTGCGCAAGGCACAGAACGATTTTGCGCGAACCGGCGGAATTCACGCCGCGGGAATTTTCGATGTAAACGCCGAATTGAGAATTGTTCGCGAAGACATCGGCCGCCATAACGCAGTCGACAAGGCGATCGGACGCGCGTTTCTCGATGGGTCGTTGCCTCTGGATCGCCATCTGCTTTTGGTGAGCGGCCGCGCTTCGTTCGAAATCGTGCAGAAAGCGCTCGCTGCCGGCATTCCTATCGTTGCTTCGGTCTCAGCGCCCTCGACGCTCGCGGTTGATTTCGCTCGTGAAAACAATCAAACGCTCATCGGCTTTCTGCGGCCACCGAACTTCAACGCGTACTCGCACGTAGAACGAATCATTCTGGAGTGAGAATCGAGTTCAGCGCTGCGAGGCAAAGACAGCTTCGGGATCGCGACCGGACACTTTGCCGACGGCGATCCAGCCGATCCGGCTAATCAGCGCGCCGAGGAGAAATGAAATCGCGGCCAGCGGGATGATGCCGAATAACCGCAAAACAAGCGCGAGCGGGCCATTCAGGATCTCACCGATGCGAATCAGCCAGCCGGAACCATGTTCGTGGATGGCGCGATCAGCCGCGCCATGTTTGTTGAACGCCAGCCAAATTAGAAGCGCTGTTTCAACACCGGCGGCGAAGAAGCCGATGGCGTTCAGCGGCGCAATGCGATGACCCAGTAATTCAAGGACGCCTGCAGCCGAGCCCAGTCCCGCCGTTCCAAAATGAATCGGCAGGAACACGCGGTGCAAAAACCAAGCCGGTATTGCTGTCGCACCAATGAGCACACCGGTATAGGTAGCGAGCAACGTTCCAAAAATCGCCGAGCTGAAAATAAGAATCCCTGTGGCAGTGTGGAGAACATCGTTAAACGCGCCGCTGAAAGCATGAGCAGCAGTAAGCTCGAGCCCGATTAAACCAGGCACAACGCAGCCTCCGAATGCCGTCAAAATCCATGCGCCCATAGACATCGCCGACTGCGGCTTGAACACCCGCAGCATGTTAACGAACAGATGTGGACGGCCCAGATCCAGGATGAGCAGGAGCGATGAGAGCACTACTGCAACTGCTGCCACCCACATTGCCGCGCGCGCCACATCGAAATGGTGAAACAGCAGCGCTGCAAGCGCGATAACGGCTGACATTCCGCCGAGACCGCCAACAAAAAAGTAAATCGGAATTTCCCAGGTCCACACCGGCGGCCTAACGACTGGCTCGCCGTAGTAACCGGGTCTGCGCGGGATCGGCCCGTCGGCGACATCAACACCGCGTCCGCCTACGGCTCCTTTTTCCCAGGCTTGATCGCGTAGTTCGTCGAGTCGCGATTCGTCAGGCATGTTCAACCTTGGTGAGCGCGAGCGCCTCGCTCGCTCTTTTCGGCGCCTCGCCGAAAAGTATCACGGGAATGTCGCGCGCAGAGTGTGTTGTGCGAGGCGCACAACACAGCGGGCGGGGCGCCCGCACTCCCCGATTTTTTTTCGTAGCGACCCGTTTCATGAAAAGAAGGCAAAACTTGCGAGCGTTATCGCGATTGCGCCGATGGCAGTCGCGAATGCAGCCGCCCACGCTGATTTCAAATGAATCGTCGGAATCTGTGGCTTCGGCGGGAGTCCATACGCTTCCGGTTCGCCGAGGATCAAGAAAAACGCGTGAGTGCCGCGTACGCTTGTCTCCGTTGGATCGTAAATTTGGGCGTCTTCATAACCGTGTTGGCGCAACTCTTGGACGCGCTGTGTTGCGCGGGCGCGCAAATCATCAAGTCGACCAAAGACAATCGATTCGGTTGGGCAAACTTTTGCGCATGCGGGTACGAGCCCGCTCTTTTGTCGATCATAACAAAACGTGCATTTGAATGCGCCGCCGGCATCCGGGAGTGGTTGCGGACGACGATCGATCACGCCGAACGGACACGAAACGACGCAATAACCGCAGCCGTTGCAAACATCGTTCTGCACCAGCACGGAACCGACTTCGGTGCGCACAATTGCGCCGGTCGGACATGCTTCGAGGCAACCGGCTTCTTCGCAATGCTTGCAGACGTCGGAAAGAAAAACCCACCGAAACGGATCTTCCCCGTTGCCGGTTACTGAATGTGAACCAACGATCTGGCCTCCTTTTTGTCGGTCCTGTTCAACAAACATCACGTGCCGCCACGTAGACGCGCCGAGGTGACCGGTGTTGTCGTACGAATTTCCCGACCAAACAAAGCCGTCATCCGGGACGTGGTTCCATTCTTTGCACGCGACTTCGCACGCCTTGCAGCCGATGCACACCGTTGGGTCGGTGAAAAACCCAACTTCAACATTTTCCTGCACGTACGCGTGCCGGCGTTGGTTCGTGCTGTGTGTCCCCTCGCCAATCATAAAAACTTAATGAAGAAAGCAGGAACGCAGGAGCTCAATACAGAAGGCAAGATGCCGATGAAACTGCTACTCATTTCTGTTTTGTTGCGTTCTTGATCTACTTTCAATCGTTTCCTTCGCTTCCATGGCCGCCGCCACTTGCGCCTTCACCCGGCGGCGGTTCTTCAGGGTGTAAAGTGACCGGTCCAGTTTGCGGCGCGTATTTGTTGAGAAATTCAGCGAACGCGGGTCCAGATGGCAGACGGCCGGGCACGATGTTACAAGTGCACGCCTTGGCTTCCATGATTGTCACGTTCGGCTCGCCCGAAATCGTGAGAAGATCGTTCGCTGCTCCGCCGCGCACCAAGCCTGCCGTTCCAAAATGATAAGGTACCGCAACCTGGTGCAACGTTTTCCCATTGAGATGCAATGGCCGAATCCGGCGACTGACAAGCGCCCGCGCTTCTATGGCCGCGCGCAAAGTGACAATACAAATATGGTCGCCATTGTTGATCTTGAGCTCGGCCGCCAGCTCGGGCGAAATTTCCGCAAACATCTCCGGCTGCAATTCCGCTAGATGACTGAGAAACCGCGACATGCCGCCGGCCGTATGATGTTCGGTGAGGCGATACGTGGTCAGCACATAGGGAAACCGCGAATCGCCCGGCGGCGCGAAGCGATTCTCGGCACGCGGAAACCAATGCTCCGCTGGATTTGTGTCGCGCGAATAAAGTTCATTCGAGACCGGCGACTCGAGCGGCTCGTAATGCGTTGGGAACGGTCCATCTTTTAAACCTTTCGGCACGTAGATCCAGCCCAGCCCGTCCTCGTGGAGCACGAACGGCGCGTCGCCGGGAATCGCGTCCAAGCCTTCTGCGCCCATCTCAGGTTCGTAGTCAGGAGGTTTTCCTTGAACAAATCCGGCAACATCAATACCGGTCCATTTTTCCGAGTCCCACCAAACCAATTTTTTTCTTTCACTCCAGGGACGCCCGTCTGGCCGCGCACTCGCGCGATTGTAGATGATCCGGCGATCGCTTGGCCACGCGAAGCCCCAGCCGTGCCCCAAATAATCTCTGGACTTCCGCGAATTCGCTTTGTTGACACCATCGCGGCCGAGAACGCCGGAATAAATCCAGCAGCCGGACGCGGTGGATCCGTCGGTTTTTAATTCGGCAAAACCGTTCACCTGCGGTCCATGATGAGGATTGCCGTCGCGATCCAACCCGAACACGACACCCTCTTCAGTTGGAGGTTGGGCGTTGGACGTTCCGCCTTCGCCCTGCGCCTCAGAGGCGGGGCCACGGCGGACAGGCGGGGGTTGGGCGTTTTCTTTTTCCCGGAGTGTGTGCCAGCCGTTGATCTCGGCGAGCACGGCTTCCATTTGCGGATCGCCCAAGTGATCTTCGGGGTACCACCAATCCAGCGCGCGCAGTGGCTCGTCGAGCGGATCGTTTGATGCTTGCGCTTTGGCGATTACGCGCAAAGCGAGTTGGTGCATGAACCACGCGTCTGATCGACAATCGCCCGGCGGATCGACGGCTTTTTCGCGCCATTGCAAGAGTCGCTGTGTATTTGTGAACGCGCCTTCCTTTTCCGCATGACCGGCAGCTGGAAAAAAGAAAATTTCCGTCTCGATGTCCTCCGCCTTCAGTTCGCCCCGCTCGACCTCAGGAGATTCGCGCCAGAAGTTCGCCGATTCAATCTCGACCATCTCACGGACGACCAGCCATTTCAGTTTCGACAATGCTTTTCGTTGCAGCCGCGAATTGGGCGCTCCGACGGCTGGGTTTTGGCCCATCAAAAACATGCCTTCCATTTTTCCGTCGAGCATGTCGTAGAGGTACTCAAAGAACGAGTGGTTACCGGTAAGTTTGGGAAGCCAACCGTAGCCGAAATCGTTTTGGGCGATCGCACGTTTACCGTAATAAGCCTTGAGCGTGCTCACCATGTATTCCGGGTAATTCACCCACAGTCCGGTCTTCTTTGCGTAATTATCCAAATACTGCTGAAGCGTTTCGTCGCCTTTCCGTGGCATGCTCAGATACCCGGGAAGAACGTCATAAAGCGTTGGAATATCAGTCGAACCCTGGATCGAAGCGTGACCGCGCAAGGCGAGAATTCCGCCGCCCGGACGGCCGATGTTTCCAAGCAGCAATTGCAAAATCGCCGCGGCACGAATGATCTGCACGCCTTTGGAATGCTGCGTCCATCCCACGGCGTAACAAATTGCCGCCGTCCGTTCCGGGCCGGACGCCGCAGCGAGCGCATGCGCAACTTTGTGAAAGAGATCGGGCGGAATGCCGCAAATTTTCTCGATCATCTCCGGCGTATACCGGGAGAAATGCCGCTTCAGCTTTTGAAAAACACATTGCGGATCTTGCAATGTGAGATCCCGCTGCGGACGACTCAGATCATCGCCTTTATACAACCAGCTGTCGCCTTCGTAAGCGCGCTTCTCTGCGTTCCAACCGGAAAAATGACCATCGCCGGTGTCCTCCGGGTCGCGGTAGTCGTCGCGCAGAATGCAGGAGGCATTGGTGTAATGCACTACGTAATCGCGAAAGAAGAGTTCGTTCTCAATTAAGTGGCTGATGATTCCGCCGAGAAAAACGATGTCTGTACCGGCGCGGATCGGTACCCAAACGTCGGCCAGCGCGCTGGTGCGCGAAAAGCGCGGATCGACATGGATTATTGTGGCGCCGTGTTCTTTCGCTTTCATCACCCAGCGAAAACCAACCGGGTGCGCCTCGGCCATCGATGAGCCTTCGATTAAAATGCAATCGGCGTTGGCGAGATCTTGCTGTGCAGTCGTAGCTCCGCCCCGGCCAAAGGAGGTGCCCAGACCGGGCACCGTGCTGCTATGTCATATCCGGGCCTGGTTGGACACACAGACCATGCCCAGGCCTCCGGTGAACAGTTTTTTGATGAGATAATTTTCTTCGTTGTCGAGCGTGGCCCCGCCCAGATGACAAATCGCTGTCGTGTGATTAATCGTCACTCCATCTCGTTCGTGCACGAACGTACGCTTCCGCGACTCCCACACGCGTTGCGCCACCATGTCCATGGCCTGATCGAGCGAAATTTCCGTCCACCCTTTGGCGCGCGGTGCGCGATATTTCATTTTCGTTTCGCGGCGCGAATGCGTCAGCAGTTGATACGACGCCGCACCTTTCGGACAAAGATTGCCCTGGCTGATCGGCGATTCCGGATCGCCCTCGATTGAAACGAGCTTGCCATCTTTGTGAAAGATGAGTTGTCCACATCCAACTCCGCAGTAGGGACAAATCGAGCGCGCCACTTTTGCGTCATCAATGCGCGCGTGCATCGCGCGCGTCTTATCCGACATTGATTCAAGTCCGGTTCCGTCCTTGCGTTCGCAGATCTGCCGCATCAGCGGCCATTTCGAAAGGAGCGTCAACATCCCAAAACGCATCGCATCAATATAATGAGCCTTGGACGCTCGAAAGTCGAGCGAACGAAATTCGCAACCAAATCATTTCGAGATCATGATGATGCCGCACGATGTCGAACAAATATGATGCCGTCGTTGTAGGATCGGGACCGAATGGCCTGGCGGCTGCGATTACTCTCACCCGCGCCGGGTACTCCGTTCTCGTTCTGGAAGCGAATTCGACGATTGGTGGCGGCGCGCGCTCAGCCGAGCTGACACTGCCGGGGTTCGTGCATGATGTTTGCTCGGCCGTTCATCCGCTCGCCGCAGGCTCGCCGTTCTTCAAATCATTGCCGCTGGAGCGATTTGGATTGCATTGGATTCAGCCGGAAATTCCGCTCGCGCATCCATTCGACGACGGCACGGCAGCCTGCCTTTATCGCGATGTCGATTTTACTGCGGATTCGTTAGGACAGGACAAGCGCAACTATTGCAAGCTGATGAAGCCGCTGGTTCGCGATTGGGAAAAGCTTTCCGCCGAGTTTCTCCAGCCGATGCTGCATCTGCCGCGTCATCCGATTGCACTGGCAAAATTTGGAATGCGCGTACTCTGCCCGACCACATTGCTCGCCAATTTATTTTTCAAGAGCAACCCGGCACGGGCGCTTTTCGCCGGAGTCGCTGCGCATTCCTTTCTGCCACTCGAATCGCCACTTTCATCGGCGTTTGGGTTCGTGCTTGGCAGTGCCGGACACGCCGTCGGTTGGCCGATTCCGATCCGCGGCTCACAAACAATTTCGAACGCGCTCGCCGCGTATCTTCAGGAACTCGGCGGGGAAATCGAAACTAACTGTAAGATCGACAATCTCGAGCAGCTCGCGGAGGCGAGGGCCGTTTTGTTCGACACCTCAGTGTGGAATTTCGTCCAGATCGCTGGAAAGCAATTGCCGGACCCATACCGGCGGCGGCTGCAGAAGTTTCGACACGCGCCTGGAATTTTCAAAATCGATTACGCGCTTTCGGCTGCAATTCCATGGCGATCGGATAAGTGCAGACGCGCCGGAACGATTCACTTAGGCGGTACGCTGGAAGAAATCGCTGCTGCCGAGCGCGACATTGCCCACGGCAAACTGCCCGAGCGTCCATTCGTGCTCGTGGCACAGCAAAGTTTGTTTGACGAAACGCGTGGGCCGCACGGACAACATACGCTCTGGGCGTACGCGCATGTGCCATTTGATTGCAACGTCGACGTTTCCGAAAAAATCGAAGCCCAAATCGAGCGGTTCGCCCCGGGCTTTCGTGATTGCATTCTTGCGCGGCACAAAACTGGCACCACCGAACTTGAGAAATCCAATCCGAATTTGGCCGGCGGGGATATCAGCGGCGGCGCGGCAAATCTTTGGCAATTAATCGCTCGCCCGGTTTTTAGCCAAACGCCCTATCGGACACCGCTTCGCGGAGTTTATCTCTGTTCGTCCTCGACTCCGCCGGGCGGCGGCGTTCACGGCATGTGCGGTTATCATGCAGCGCGCGCGGCATTGCGCGACATTTTCGCAAAACGCTAGCAAATCCGGGGCCGTTGTTCGCGCGACAGCGTGTCCACCACTCGCGTGCCCCCCAACGCGAGTTTTCATCACGATAAACCCGGCATGTTCATCAACGACTTCGCAAATCTAAAGCCTGCCAACCGCGACGCATCGGGACCAACATTTTTTTCGAGCGCGAGCACCTGAAAAGCGCGGCCGAGCATTTCCGGATGCAGCAACGTTTGCAACTCCCGTTTCATCTTTGGCGAACCAGGTAGGGGTGATTGACCCCAATCGCCCGGAGGCGGTTCAGGCATGCCACGCCGTAGCCAAGCGAAGGCGGGTGAACCAGGCCTCCAGAGTTCGGAGAGGATACCTGTCAAGAAATGGTGCTGATCGGTAAATCCGGCGACGCGCAATCCGTTTGCCTGCGCGCGCTCGGCAATCGTCGACCAATCCACGTGCATCGTGATGTCGGCATGCCCGATCTGTTCGAACGGCGAATCGAGAATTCGATGTCCTGCACGCACCTGAGCGCTCCCCTCACGTTCGTCCCCGACGCGGCCGTAATCGATGGCGATAACGTACCCGCGCTGTAAATTCGCCGCGACGCAGTCAACCCAGTCGAGCGCCGGTTGATTAGAAACAGCGTTCCCCTCCAAAAGCGGGCACTCCACGAAAACAAAATTGGTGTCCTGAACATCGACCATCTTTTCCACGCCGCCCCTAATCAGGCGCACAGGCATTGCGTCGAGCAGTTCGTTTGAAAAATGAACGCCCGCGAATGGTCGCAGCGAGTCGTGGTATTCTATCTTCTCTTGAAATGGCTTCAGTGTCAGCGATTGCCGGTCTCGCAAAATCGGAAATGGCTCGACGATTCGGTACCGCAAGACTTCGAAAAATTCCGGGGCGTGTTTTTTCAAGAACTCGAGAACGTCGCACGCGAACTGGCCATCATGCGCACCCTGTTCGACGATGACGAAATTGTCGATCTTGCCGAGTCGCTCCCAGATTTCGGCAAATTGCGCCGCCAACAGTTGTCCAAACACCGGGCCGATGCTCACGTTAGTAAAATAGTCGCCGGTTTTTCCAATCGCGCAGCGACCGGAGGAATAGTAACCCTGCCGCGGATGGTACAGCGCGTGGTGCATGAACTGCGCAAATGAAATGGGCCCTTGCCTCTCGATTTCTGCGCGAATCAATCTGATTAGCTCGGTATTGCCGTTTTTCGTCTTCAACGCCGAACGCTCAACGTCCAACGTTCAACGTTCAACATCCAGTGACGAAAAAGGCTGTAGTGTGCGCTGTCCTCAGCGCACACCCTCGAGTGCGGCCGCGCGCAACTATCCGCTGAGGGCAGCGGACGCTACAGCACTCCGGACCGATGTTGGGCGTTCGACGTTGAGCGTTGGGCGTTTCGCCCTTAAATTCTCCGGCTCTTGAGAAAGTCTTCCACATATTTGAGACCCCCGCCGGGCTATCGTTTTCGGCGGCCTTGGTATTTGAGGCCGTGGTTCTATCTCCCCGTCGCCGTCGTTGCCACCCTGTCGGTTTTCCTAACCGTTTTCATTTTCAGTCTGACCGCAGAGCTCAAGGCGCAGGCGAGAACATTCGATCTCAACAAGCTCGAACAAATGGAATCCGCCAGCGTGATTCTCGATCGTAACGGCAAGATCTTCGGTCAGATCTATGTGGAGAACCGCGAGACGGTCCCGTACGAACAATTACCTGCTGATCTCATCAACGCCGTTGTTGCGGTGGAGGACGCGAAATTTTATCAGCATCACGGCTACGATTTGCTCGGCATCATTCGCGCGGCGCTAAAAAATTTCACGGCCGGCCACGTGCGCCAGGGTGCAAGCACCATCACGCAACAATTGGCGCGCAACAGTTTTTCGCTCAAAGAAAGAACGTTTCGCCGCAAGCTACTGGAGATTTTTCTGTCGCAACGAATCGAAGATCAGTTCGGCAAACAGAAAATCATGGAGCTGTATCTGAACCGGATCTATTTCGGCGGAGGACTTTACGGGGCGGAAGCAGCGGCGCGGGGGTACTTTGCCAAGCCTGCGCGTGAAATGTCGCTGGCGGAATGCGCCACGCTCGCGGGTCTGATCAAGAGCCCAAACAGGTTGTCGCCCTGGACGGATCGCGCCAATTCACGCGAGGTCCGCGACTATGCACTCGATCGAATGCGCGATCTTGGCTTCATCAGCCGCGAACGGTGTGCAGCTGCGCGAGCGGAACAGATCGCGATTGGCAACCGACAAAACGCGCAGGGACAAACCTATGCCGTCGATTACATCCGCCAGCAGGTCATTGCCGCCGTAGGATGGAACCGAGCGATGAACGAGGGTTTTCGCATTCGCACCACGATCGATGTCGATCTGCAAAAGGCGGCTGAGGATTCTCTTCGGACTCATCTCGAAGCGATCGAGCAGCGGCCTGATTATAACCATCAAACTTATGCTGCCTACGCAGCCTCATTCAAAAAGGCCAAGGCGAACGCCACCATGTCAGATCAGCCCACGCCCGAGTATTTGCAGGGCGCGATCATCGGCTTGGATAACGCAAGCGGCGATATCATGGTGCTGGCAGGCGGGCGCGATTTTGAGCACAACCAGTATAACCGTGCCCTCCAAGCGCGCAGACCCGCTGGCACCGCAATGCTGCCGTTTGTTTATGCAGCCGCCTTCGAAAAAGGAATGTATCCAGGATCGCTGGTGGAAGATTCGCCGCTTGATAATCGCGCGGTCATGATCGGCGGCACGACAGGAATCCTTGGCGAATGGGGCCCGGAAAGTTCTGACAACCGTTACGAAGGCGCAATGACGGCCAGGCAGGCAATGGCCAAATCAAAGAACGGCGCAACCGTCCGCATCGGAATGGACGCGGGAGTCGATGCGGTCTTACAGCTCAGCACCTCGGCGGGCATTCGTTCCCAGCTTCGGCATTTTCCGGCTACATTTCTGGGGAGCAGCGAGATCACGCTGGCCGAGCTGGCACTCGCATACACGATATTCCCAAATGGCGGCTGGCGGCCAAATGCGCCGCACATTTTAGATCGCATTGAAGAGAAGGACGGAACGCTGGTTTGGGACGCAAAGCAGGAAAACATCCGGAAACTCGTCATGAAACCCGAAACCGCATACGAAGTGCATTCCTGCCTCGTAGACGCACTTCAATCAGGCACAGGAAAAGCTGCTTTTACCCAATTTGGTCTAAAGAAAATCCCGGCAGCCGGTAAAACCGGCACCGCTTACGACTTTACCGATGCTCTTTTCGCTGGATACGACTCCAATTTCACCTGCGCTGTCTGGGCAGGATTCGACAAGCCGCAAAAAATCTATCGCGGCGCATTTGGCCGCGAGCTCGCGCTGCCGGTTTGGGTCGACATCATGAATGCAGCTGCTCAGAGTTACCCGCCGCGAGAAATCAAGCAGCCGTCAAATCTGAAGCAGATTGAGATTTGTTCGAGGTCGGGCTTGCTCGCTACCGACAAATGTTATGACGCGGTAAAAATGCCGAGCGGCGATACGGTTCAACGGCGCAGCACTTACATGGAGATTGCCACACTGTCGCAAGCGCCTACTGAACCCTGCAATGTCCACGGTGAACCGCGCGCTCGCCTTGCTCGCGAGTTCGGCTCCGGCGATTTACCGCGCGCTGCGTTGGCTGTGAACCTGAGTGAGATCACGCCTGTCGTCATAAGAAGTCCAACATTATTAGCCGACAAGGACCCCTACAATTCTCTCAAGCCGACACTAAAACCCCAGCCGACGCCGCAGCCGCCGACGGAAACAGCTGGAAATCAGAACGTGAATAGTGCGGCTGGCGAGAGTGAGGTAAACACGGCAAGTAACTCGTCGGATCGAAGCCAGTCCAGCACTCAAACTGCACAAGCTACGCCCGAGATCCGCAAAGCAATCCCGGTCGCGCCGCAAGAGAAGACACCGGTCGAGATTCGGCGCGCAGTACCGGTCAAACCGCTCGACCAAGAGGATGAAAATCAGACGCTGCTGAGATCGGCAGCACGGCCGCCGGGAAACCCCGACGAATGAGCGGTTGAAACCGCTCATTCAATAACGGATGACATCGCAAAGCGCGGAGCATTTTCGGTTAACCGTTCTCAATCCAGGCGGCCGCGATCGGGAACAGCAATTTCAAACTGTCCCTGCTCCAAGTAAAGGTGCGCATCCGCCGATTAATTTTCATGCTTTTGCTGCGTGCACATTGGGCGCATTTCATCACAATACGCGGCGCGCGATTAGCGAAAACACACCTGTGCTTCTTCTTTTGCGCAGCGACTTTCGCGCTTCAGAGCGCGCATTGGCTGATCTAAAAAAGGCAGGTCGCACAGTCGCTGTGTCGCTGAAAGAAACCGGATTGCACCAGATCGCGCAACAGTTGGGCGATCCAGCAAAATTATCGCGGTTCATGAAAATTGTGACGGATGCCGACGGCTGCATCGCCACGACGCCCGAAGCCGCGGAAATCTATCAGCGCATCCGCATCAAGCGTGATCCGGCGAGTGTAGCGTTCGTCCCAACTCCCTATCCTATCGAGGATCAACGATGGGACTTTTCTTTACCGCCAGCGGAGCAATCGGGAATTTTCATCGGCACGCGCGAATGCGACGTGCCGTCTCGTAATCATTTCGCGGCACTTTTGGTTGCGCGTCATTTGTGCGAAGCGACAGGCGAACGGGTCACCGTTGTGAATCTGGATGGCTACAAAGGCCGTCGATTGCTCGGCGAACTCAATTTTCCCCAGGGAATACTCCGGCTGATTGAGAAATGGAAGCCTTACCCGGATTACCTGTGCGATGTAGCCCGGCATAAGATCGTGTTGCAACTCGACCGCAGCCATGTTCCCGGGCAGGTCGCAGGCGACGCGCTTCTCTGCCGGGTCCCATGCGTCGGTGGCGACGGCGCCATTGAGCGAATTGCGTTTCCCAAGACGACGGGCGAACGCCGGACCATTACGGAAATCGGTTCGATGGCGCTCGATCTGTTGAAAGACGCCGATTTGCGCGCAGCGATCGTCGCCGAATCTCAGGAACGCGCCCGAGAACGGCTCTCGTTTGAGAAAGTACGCTCGCAGTTGGCAAAGTTCTTTGCCATACTCGAAGGAACTCGCGAGGCGCGTGCGCTCCTCGACCAAAATCAAAAGATGATCTCGAAGAGCTTAATGCCGTTCCATTTTCCGGGGTGATCCGGATCGAACGACGTGCTCTCGACCCATGTGCCGTAACGCGCCGGCGCCCACGGATTCAGCATCTGGAGCGGGTTGCCACCAGGTTGAAATGCCCGCGGAGCGACTCCCTCGACGGCGGGTCGTCGTAACATTGGCGGTGGCGTGGCCATCGCTCGCACGGGTTTTTGCGGACCAATTGGTGCTCTGTATTCTTGCGCCGACGCGGTTGCAACCACCGCGGCCAGGATTGCAATAGTAAATGTTTTCATCGTTTTCCTTTCCCTCCAGGCGTGCAAATTCTTGCCCGTCACCACGCCTTACCCACATTATATACTTCGATGGACTATCTTGAAAAGGCCGGACGCGTTTTGGACGTAGAAATTTTTGAGCTCAAACGGCTCCGCGAGCGATTGGATGAGAATTTCGCCCGCGCGGTCGAGCTGATAAAGGAAACGGTGGATGCCCGCGGCAAGGTCGTTGTCGTGGGCGTAGGAAAATCCGGGCACATCGGCGCGAAGATCGCCGCCACGCTCACGAGCACCGGGTCGCCCGCCGTGGTGCTCGATTCCTCAAACGCGTTGCACGGCGATCTCGGCGTTATCGCCGACGGAGATGTGGTTCTTGCCTTGAGCGCAAGCGGTGAGACCGAAGAAATTGTGCGGGTCCTTCCGGCGATTGCGCGGTTCCAGGTGAAAATCATCGCGATGTGCGGTGATCCGAAATCAGTCCTCGCACAAAACGCCCATTTGTTTCTCGATGTGAATATCGAACAGGAAGCTTGTCCGCTGAATCTGGCCCCAACTTCGAGCACAACCGTTATGCTGGCGCTTGGCGACGCGCTGGCAATGGTGTTGCTCGAGGCACGCGGGTTTAACAAGGAAGATTTCGCAAAATTTCATCCTGGCGGAATGATCGGTCGCAGCATGCTTGTGCGCGTCCATCAAATCATGCGACCGCGCGAAGCAATGGCTGTTGTTCCAACCAATGCTCCCATCCGCGACGTGTTAAAAGCGATGACGAGCGTGCGGGCCGGTGCCGCAGTTGTCATTGGTGAAGACAAGCAATTAATGGGCATATTCACTCACGGAGATTTCGTGCGGCATTTTCAATCTGATTCGAGGATCGGTGAACGACTGGTGGCAGACCTGATGACATTGAATCCGGTGACGGTGCACAAAGACAAGCTCGCCGTCGAAGTACTCAATCTGCTGGAACGCCATCGCATCGACGACCTCGTGGTGATCGATGATGACAATGTGCCAGTAGGCATTGTCGATTCCCAGGATTTGACACGGCTCAAGCTATTGTAGGGCAACCGCCTCGGTTGCCAGTGGGAAGCTACAATTGCAAGATCGCCGGCTGCACGTAAACTCGGCGTCCGCTTTCAACGTTTTGACGCTAAACGTTGTAACGATGTAACCTTGTAACGAATCACGTCTTTCTCCATGCCCGCAGCCAACGATCTTCGCAGAGGAATGGCCATAAAATACAATGGCAACGCAGCCATTGTGCTCGAAGTGCATCATCGAACGCCGGGAAATCTGCGCGCGTTTGTCCAGGCGATTATCCGCTACATCAACACCGGCAAAAGCGCTGATGTCCGGTTTAGTTCGACTGATAAGGTGGAGTTGGTCGAGATCGAGCGAAAACAGCTCGAATTTAGTTATAAGGATCGCAACGGATATTACTTCATCGATCCGGAGACGTACGACACCATCGCGTTGCAGGAAAACCTGATCGGCGATGCCAAAGATTACCTCGTGGAAAATCTGCCCTTGCAGGTCCTCTATGCGGAAGGCAAGCCCGTTCAGATTGAACTGCCGGCGTCGGTTAATCTGAAGATTATCGAATCGCCGGAAGGCTTGCGCGGCGATACTGCGAGCAATGTTACGAAGCCCGCCACGCTCGAAACTGGAAAGAAAATCAACGTTCCTCTCTTCATCAAGGAAGGCGAAACGATCAAGATCGATACTCGCACCGGCGCGTATTTGGGACGGGCATAACCGTGGTGTTCTGGGGAACACAGGCTGCCAGCCTGTCCATCTCGGCAGCTTGCCGAGATGGCGCAACTCCGCAGCTAAGCGTCGTGTGCCAAATTTGGCTTTTCCAAATTCGTCGCAATCCGCGTAATCTGCGGACGATTTGAGAAGACGAAACAGAAGGTCGACCAACAATCGCGCAGCGCAGAACTCGAAGCGCGGGCGGAAAGTTGTCCGGAGCGTTGCGCGAGCCAGATCGAGAACCTTCGTTCCTGCGTCGGAGCTACTCACGGTGCCGACGCGCTGGGTGAAATTTATTTTTGCGATTTTCCTGCTCCCAATCTGCGCAATTCTCACCCAAACATTTTTTACCGCTTTTGCGCGCGCGACGGTAACGCAACGCCTCTGGGCGGGCGAAGAATTCTGGTTCTTTTCACTGGGCGCAGTGCTGTGGGTGATTGCGTTCTTCGGTCTTCCGCGCCCCATCGTAATCTATGTTTTCGGACACGAACTTACTCACGCGCTCTGGGTTTGGATGATGGGGGGACGCGTCAGCCGGTTTCGCGTTAGTAGCGAAGGAGGACACGTCATCACAAGCAAAGCCAACTTCTGGATCGCACTGGCCCCGTATTTTTTCCCACTCTACAGCATTCTCGCAATCGCCATTTACGGCGCACTCAATGTTTTCGTAAACATGCAGCCGTACGGGCAACTGCTTTACGCGGTCGTCGGCGCAACGTGGGCGTTTCACTTCACCTTCACATGCTGGATGATTCTGAAAAATCAGACGGACCTGAGTGATCAAGGCACTTTTTTTTCCTTGGTCGTGATCTATTTGATGAACCTGTTATTGCTTAGCGTGATGTTGATCCTCGCGTCGCCACACATCACGTTTGCCAGCTTCAGCGCGGATTTGCTGACGAATCTTGGCAACTTCACGCAATGGATCAGCGAACTGATCCACAGCTTCACGCAGCGCTAGTCGGAACATAGGGTTGTAGCCTGTGCGGCCAGCGGGTTTGTAACCCGCTGCCAGAGCAGCGCACAACATGTGCGCTGGGCACACAGACCTAGAGATCTATGTTCCGCAAAGCGCAAGCGAGGATACTCGCGCCAGTCTCAAAGGTTCGTGATGACCGCGAAAGGCAAGGTCGCCAGGATATCGGCGAGTTTCACTTGTCGACCATGCATCCGAACCGGCCGACAGCTGAACAAATCGTGCGCCTGCGCAAGCGAGATGTTTTCAGGAAATTCGATCGCCGTGTCTTTCCACAAATCTCCGATAGGCGGGAAACCAAGGCGCGAAGAGAGCCGCGGCGCGATGACAGCAATCCATTCGTCTGCCAGGTGTCGCGCGAAACCGACGCAACATTCCGCAAAGATTCCGCCCGCGAGGAGCGGCAGATATTCGCCACGCTGGAAAAGATCAGCGTGCTCGCGGCGAAATCGCAACACTCGCTGTGTCAGAAACATCTTGATCCGCCCGTCCGGCCACGCGTGCATCAGGTCGTCGGGCGTTGCGGTCTCGAGCGTTTCGAGCATTTCCCGGCGCTGGGCGTAATCGACCGGACGCCGATTGTCTGGATCCACCAGACTGTAATCCCAGATCTCGGTACCCTGATAAATGTCGGGAACGCCGGGGGACGTCAGCTTGAGTAATGTTTGCGTGAGCGAGTTGACGGCGCCAAGACGCGCGATCTCCTGGGCAACCGGCAAAAAGATCGGCAGAAACTTGTTTCGCGCTGAGGGGTCCAAAATCTTCGCGACGAAAGTTCCCACCGCTGCGTCCCATTCTTCGTTGGGTTGGATCCAGCTCGTGTTGATCTTCGCTTCATGCAGCGCTTTCGCCATGTACGCCTGAATCCGTTCGACATACTCAGCCGACGGCGCCGGTTCCAGTTCACCGGTTGCCCGCATAGGCCAAGTCCCTAACAGCGTCTGGTACAGCAAACATTCTTCGTTCGCGTCTGGCGCTTCGGCGTCGTTAATCGTTCGTTTCCAGCGGCGATTCGCAACGCTCCAGCGCTGCAACGAACGTCGCCAAAGGTCTGGGATTTCCGAAATCGCTACGATTCGCGCGCGCACATCTTCGCTGCGTTTTGTGTCGTGCGTGGAAGTGGCCAGCAACGTCGCCGACCAATTGCGTTGCCGATCGAGATTGCGCTCGTGAAATGCCTCAATGCTCAGTCCAAACTGTTGCGGTTGGCCGCCTACATCGTTGAGGGCTGTCAACCGGTTATAAATATAAAACACCGTATCCTCCAGTCCCTTCGCCATGATTGGCCCCGTCGTTTGTTGAAACTTCAGAACGAAGTGCGTGTGCGCAGCGCGTCCTGCGGCGTCGAGATTTGCTGGAAAACGAAAGAGCAACACGTCGCGCAGAAAATTGAAAATCGATTCGTCCATCGCAGGGTTTCGGCGTTTGGCTCCGCTGATGGCGCGTTCGACGATTTCGCGATCTTCTTCGCTGACGGGCTGACCCGGAGCGAGATAGGTTCGGTAAACAGGGAAACAGGCGATGGTCTCGCGCACAGTACGCGAGAGCGCCTCGAGCGTGAAATCACGGTACCAGCGGCTCCGCTCCGAAAGCCGATCGAGCATGTTGCCGAGCACATCGACGTCGTTCGCCAACGCGAGCTTCATCACCTGGAGCTTTTTCGCATACAGCAGATGACCAAAAGGCACCGAGTGACCGATGAAACGATGAAACGTTTTTGTGATCGCTTCCTCGGCCGAGGAATCGACGAGCAATTGTGTCACTTGATTGGCAAAATCGTAGCCAGTGGTGCCGTGCAAGCGCCAATCGTTACGCAATCCCTCGGAACCCGTGAGGATTTTCTCGGCGACCATGTAAATAGCGCGCCCATCTTTGGGTAGCGCGATTCCGAGCGCTTTCGCGCAGCGCTGCTGGAGCTTTTCGAAATACTCGCCCGGCAAGTAAAGGCCATCCGGATGATCGATGCGAAGGCCTGTGACCGCGCCGGCACTCACCAAATCCAGAAGAAACCGATGAACAGCGTCAAACACCTTTGGCAATTCGATCCGAATCGCTGCCAAATCATTTACGTCGAAAAAACGGCGGTAATTGATCTCTTCGGCTGCGACACGCCAAAACGCCAGTCGATAGGATTGCGCGTTGAGCAATTCATCGAGCGCGTCAAAACTGCGGGCGTCACCAGCTTTCCCGTTAATCTGTGCCAACGCCTTTTCGATCGCCTGTTGCACCTGCGGCGCTTCGGCACAAAGCCGTTCCAGCCGCCGCTTGATGATCTCCCTTTCTCGAATGCGCTCGGTGATCCGTTTGGGATCGGTCTCGGTGCGCTTGGGCAGATATTCGAGCGCAGTCAGAATGCTTTGCAGTTCCGCGTAAAAATCCTCTCCGCCGTGTTCAGCAAGATTTTGTAACGCAATTCCAAGAACGCAGCGATACGTTCCCGGCGCGATCGGCAGTGTTCGCTCGCCGTAGAGCAAATAAAATGTTCCCTCTTCAAACCACAATTGCAATTCACCGCGCTCAAGAACGCGGCCGTATTGGTCGCTCAGAATTGGCAGGAGAACCTTGTCGCGCAGATCAAATTTCCGCGGTTGCCAGTCGATGTCGAAATAGGGCGCGTATCTGGAACTGAGGCCGTTCTCCAGCACCGCCATCCACCAGGCATTGCGCGAGTCGGCGATGCCGACGTGATTCGGGACAAAATCAAGCACCTGTCCTATGGAATGAGCATGCAGTTCCGCGATCCACGCGTCGTAATCCGCGCGCGAGCCTATCGCAGTGTTTAGCTTGTTATGGTCGGTGATGTCGTACCCGTGCAGACTATCGGGGCTCGCCTGAAAATACGGGGATGCATAAACATCACTTACTCCCAGCGCGCCGAGATACGACACGATCTGGCGCGCCTGTGAGAAAGTGAACCAGCGATTGAATTGCAATCGGTAAGTGCACGTGGGGATGCGGGGATGTTGTTGCCTTGTCATGCCGCGCGTGATCGCGACTACATCTTAAATGACGAACGTCGAATGACGAATGACGAAACAAATCCGAACGACGAAATCCAAAACCGTTCATGGCCCATCACAGGCTTCTTGCCATTCGGGTTTTGTCATTCCTTCGTCACTCGACATTGGTGCTTAGTCATTTTGCTATCACATCCTCTCGGGCACTTTGATCCCGAGCAGATCCAACCCGTGCTGCAAAACCCGCGCGGTAAGATCGCACAACGCCAGACGCGAGCTGCGCGCCGGTTCTTCGGATTTCAGGACGGGACACGCTTCGTAAAATGTGTGGAAGCTGTTCGCCAATTCGAAGAGGTAGTTGGCCAAAATATTTGGACGAAACCCGTTCAACACTTGAGGAACAATCTCGGCGAACTGACAAAGTCGTTTGGCAAGATTAATTTCCGCAGCATCGGCGAAGATTAGCTTGCCGATTTTCAGCGGAGGGTTACCGGCTTTGCGAAAAATCGAGCGAATCCGGACGTACGCGTTCTGCAAATACGGCGCGGTATTCCCGAGCAGCGAAAGCATCTTGTCCCACGAAAAAATGTAATCCGTCGTCCGGTACTGCGAGAGATCCGCGTATTTCACTGCGCCGATGCCTATCTTCGCCGCGATGTCGTTCTTCTCCTCTTCGCCCAGGTCCGGATTTTTTTCGTCGATGATTTTCCGGGCGCGCCTACATGCTTCCTCGAGAAGGTCGCGCAAAGGGACATTCTCGCCCGAGCGCGTCTTCATCAGTTTCCTGTCTTCGCCAAGAACATTGCCGAATACTATGTGGCGGAGATCGGCCGTGTAACCTTCACGCCGACCGATCTCGAAAATTTGTTTGAAATGCAAAGTCTGCGGCGCGCCAACTACGTACCAAATCGCGTCGGCTTTCAGATCGTTGACGCGATAATCGATTGTCGCGATATCCGTCGTCGCATAATTAAAGCCGCCGTCCCGTTTCCGGATGATCAGGGGTTTATCAGCAAGTTCGGGAACATCTCGGAAGAAAACGACCACCGCACCTTCGCTGATCTCAGCGATGCCGCCTTTGAGGAGGCGTTCGACCACGCCGGGCAGCCTATCGTGGTAAAAACTTTCGCCGCATTGAATGTCGTAATGGATGTCGAGTAATTTGTAAGTGTGCTCGAAATCCTGCATTGAGAACGCAACGCATTCGTTCCAGATATCAAGGTTCTCCTTGTCGCCGGCCTGGAGCCTTATCAATTCCTGGCGGCACGCTTCGCGAACACCGGGGTCGTTGCTCGCTCGGTGGTTTGTTTCTTTGTAAATGCGCACGATCTCAGCCAGTGGATTGCGCTGCAGCGCCTGCCGATCCAGGAGGTTTTTCCAACCCCAAATGACCATTCCAAATTGCGTGCCCCAGTCGCCAATGTGATTATCGCGGATCACTTCGTGCCCAAGGAACTGCGCGATGCGCGCCAGAGCGTCGCCAAGGAGCGTGCTGCGGATGTGACCGACGTGCATCGGCTTGGCCGCGTTGGGCGAGCCAAAATCAATCACAATACGCCGTGGCGATTCTGTCTCAGTGACACCGAGCCGCTCGTCGCCGAGCACCTCCATTGTTTTTTCACCAACTGCGCCGGGACGCAGAGCGAAGTTGATAAACCCTGGACCCGCCACGCCTGGGGGTTCGCAAAGATCGTCCGCGTCGAAGTGCGCGACGATTTTCTCTGCGACGGCGCGCGGATTTTCGCCACGCTGTTTTGCCAGGACTAGAGCGGCGTTGGTCTGGTAATCGCCGAAACGCGAATCGGTTGCTGGCGTTAATTCGCCAGCGTCGGGCAAATCAGCCGCTTTCAAAGCATCCGAAAGCTTTTTTGCAAGCAGTGACTGAAATGTTTCCATGATTCGTTAGCCACAGATTTCCACAGATGGAACACACATAAAGCTTAGTTTCATTGCACGTTTTTATCGGCGCGATTGGATCATAGATCTCCAGATCTGTATGCCCAACGGAGTTGCACTCCGCTGACACGCGCGAAGCAGCGGGTTGCAAACCCGCTGGGCGCACAGGCTATAAGCCTATGTTCCTTTCACTCTTTTCACGAGCGATCGCGAAAGATCGACAAAATCTCGTCTGCGGATTTCGCGCTGGCGAGGCTCTCGCGCACGGAGCGGTCGTTCAAAAACTTTGCAATGGAGGCTAACGTGCGCAGGTGGGTCTGAAATTGGTTTTTGGGCACGATGAAAAGAACGACGAACTTCACCGGAGCATTATCGAGCGCATCAAACTCGATGCCAGTTGTGGATCGCCCGAACGCGGCGACGACTTCATCGAGCCGGTCGGACGAACAATGTGGAATCGCGATCCCGAATCCGATTCCTGTGCTCATGGTTTCTTCGCGCTGCCGAAGGGCTGCAAGAATGGGATCTCGATCCTGGGGCTTGATTTTTCCAAGACGAACAAGCAAATCGATCAACTCGACGATGGCCGCCCAGCGCTCCGTTGCTTTCATCTCCGGGATGATCTGCTCGGCAGAAAGTAAATTGGCCAAGGACATGCGGATTCCCAGTGCGGGAGGCCAAGCTTAGCGGCAGCGCCTAGGTTGACAAGCGCGTTTTGACACAACGTACCGCTTAAGGCTCGCGCACCTTGTGGGTCAATCGGCGGGAAAGTAGCCAGCGCACGCCGAACATATCGATTGTCGCCCGCAATGCGCGGTTACCGAGTCCATATTTGCTTTGGCCGAATCGACGCGGCCGATGGTTCACCGGGATTTCCACGAGCCGGTAGCCCGCGCCTTTGACTAACGCTGGAATGAAGCGATGCATTCCCTTGAAGGGCACCAACACGGTCACACATTCGCATCGCATGGCCTTCAGCGTACAACCGGTGTCGCGCACGCCATCTTTAGTAAAACGGCTGCGGACCGCGTTGGCTATCCAGCTTGTCAGCCGTTTGACAACGGTATCTCTGCGCTGCGTGCGATAGCCGCAGACGAGATCGGCGCCGTGTGAAATTTCAGCAAGCAGCTTTGGAATGTCAGCGGGATCATTTTGCAAATCGCCGTCGATAAGAACCACCGTTGCGCCGCGCGCTTCTTTAAGGCCGGCGTAAATCGCCGCGCTTTGACCGGCGTTCTTTTCAAACCGGATCACGCGCAGGTTCTTTCCAGATTCAATGCGTTCAACTGTGTGGTCGGTCGATCCGTCGTCGACGAAAATGATCTCGTAAGTGAAGTTCTTGAGCGCTGCGCACAGCTCTGATTGCAGAATCGGAACGTTCTCTTCTTCGTTGTACAAAGGAACGATAACGGAAACCGCGAGAGAGTGCGTCGCCTGCATTATCGGAATTTAAAGCGCTGTAGAGTCCGCTGTCCTCAGCGGAAATCCACAGAGCACGCTCTTATGGGATGCGCTGAGGACAGCGGACGTTACAGCCAGACGTCTGTCGAAATATTTTCTCATAATGGTAGAGTGCGATAATTACGGCAAAGAAACACCTGCCAAACCCGCAGCCGCTTCCCGTAACGCAAAACTTCGATGGTTCCAACCGGCTCAGTTGATTGAAATGCCGCTCCGATATTGTGCGGCACGTGGTCCTTCTCGCCGCTGCGAACAAAGAGAGCATCACGGCCAACGAAACGGTTAATGCCGTTCTCTTCGGTATAGGTTTCGCCCTCTGGCCGCGGCATGCCGGGTTTTAATTCGACGAATTCATCGTAGCGCGGCCAAAACGAGAACTGGTTTACCATGTCCTGCGATTCGGGGATATACGCCGGCGGATGACCCGGTCCTTCGACCTGTTTGTCGCGCAAATAAAAGGAAATCTCTGATGCGCGGTCGCGGGCGTCGGCGATGAGAAAAAGCTTTTCGTCCAATTTCGCTTCCAAATCGCTACGCATTTTTTCAAGCGCATTCGTAGCGCTTTTCCATCCGCGCATCCGATCGCTTGGATCGGTTCGCTCGAACCGATGTCCCGTGACCCGCAGCAAGTCTGTGTCCAGCGCGATCACACTCATGGTGAGCGAAACCAGTATCGCCACAACCGCGCCCAGCCGTAAAATCACGCTAGCTTCGAGTTTTTCCCACCAGAAATGAACCGCCAAAAGACCAAAGCCCAGAAAAGCCAAGCCGTCCCAATTTGGCGCAGCGGCTTTGTTCAATGAAAGAAGCAAGTAAAAGAGAAACACCGGTAACCCAAACCACATCAAGAACAGCACTTTGAATTGCTGATTAACGCGCCGCCAGCTTGCAATGACGCCCCAGGCCAGTGCTAGAAAAAGAAACGGCGAGTACGCCAGAAAATGCTCGCCCAGAAAGGAAAGCACCTCAGCCGGATGAAAACCAAATCCGTGCTCAAGACTTCCGCGCGAGCGCAAATGCGCAAGGGTGATCCAAGCATGCTGCTGGTTCCAGACTATCGGCGGCACCATGCAGAGCGCGAACACGCCAAGCAATGAGTATAGACCAGGGCGTGCAAACTCTTGCCTGAGCCGCGGAGCCAAACAAAGCACCAATACGATCGAGATAAGCGCAAGTGCGTTTGTGTATTTGGAAAGGAACCCGAGCCCAGTCAACAATCCCGTAACAGGCCAATACCACGAAAAACGCGGACTTTTTTCCACAGCCAACCAAAACGTGAACATCGCCGCCAGCCAAAAGAAAACTGACAACGCATCAATGGTCATTAGAAACGCGCCGATGTTAAATATCGGCGTGACGTTCAACGCGATCACCGCCCACAAGCCAGCGGTGCCATTGAATAAACGCCGGGCGAAATAGAACAGCAGCAGACTTGTTCCTGCTGCCAACAACGGACTAAAGAAGCGGACGCCAAACTCGTTCGCCCCAAACAGCGCAGTGCTGGCGCGGATGGCAAAAGCAATGGCTGGTCCCTTGCTAAAGTATGCCGGCGCGAGGCGCTCCGACCACATCCAGTAATGCGCCTCGTCGAATTCCAGATCAGTGGTCGGCAGCATTGACCATCGGATCGCCGTGAGCGCGACGATGAAAATCCAGACCGCGCGCGTGGTGCTCATGCAGGAAATTGCGGCGCGCGTTGGCGAGGGCGGGCGGGCTTTGGCTGGGCGTTATCATTTGAATCGCCAACCAATGTCGGATGGCGCGCAGAAAGCTGCGGCATCCATTTGGGTCCGAAGATCCTCCAGATTAATTCGAACACGGCGAGCAACAACAGCGATTCACCAATTCCGAGGAAAACAGTAGCAATCACATCGCTGGGCCAATGCGAGCCGAGATAAATTCGCGAATAACCGACTGCAGCGGTGACGAACCAGTAGAGCCAGCCGCGCCGCCGATAAAACAGCGTGCAAAAAACGGCAATCATGGTGTTGTTCGTCACATGCCCCGACGGAAAGGATGGTCCTGATTGGTTCCGATCGGAAGAATCGGAAAAGCGAATAGTCGGTCTCTTGACGAGAGTGAGAAATTTAGGGTGCGCCTTTTGCAACTGTACCATCCGAACACTTTGTATCTGTTTCGGTCGACGACGATCGACGGCCGACTTTAATCCGCTGGTCACAAGTGCTCCGATTAACAAGGACAATGCCAGGCAGATCACGAATGCACGCGTTTTAAACCCGTCGACAAAGAGCGCGACAACTCCTACGGCAATAAACAACGGCCTCCAAATCTCGCTGTCGCTCACCGCCGCCATGAACAAGTCCAGAAATGGGCTTGTCCATTGTTGGTTAATCAAAGGAAAAAGAGACTGGTCCATGCGAGTCAACTCGATCGGGTTAAGGTTTAATCGCTACCCGTCTATTAAACAAACGCGGGGCAATCTCGAAGCACGAATGACGAGTGAAGCTAATGACGAATGCCAAGTGTCGAATATCGAAGGAATGACAAATCCCGAAGCCGTAGCAAGTAGACAAAAACTTCGGATGGTGCGTTCGTCATTTGAGCATTCGAGTTTGTTTCGTCATTCGTCATTCGTCATTCGTCGTTTGGTTCTCGCCATTTGTTTGGCCGTTCCACTATCAACACGTGGCCAGTCTCCCCCCTCTGCGAAGGACATCCTCGCTTCTGTGCGAATGATGGAGTCGCGCCAACAGATCGATCTGCAGGGGCAGCTTCGACAAAATGACGTCGTAATTCCATTTCGGCTTGTGCAAAACGGGCCGCTAATTCGTTACTCATTCTCGAATCCGGATGAGACCTTGCAGTTGCGTCTCGGTGAAAATAGTTCGCGGCTTGATGTTGTGAGCGACGCTGGGACCGAAAAATTCGCGGGCTCGAAACTTAATGAAAGAATCCGCGACACGAGCGTGACGTACGAAGACTTGGCGTTCAAATTCCTCTACTGGCCGGCTGCGCGCGTCCTCGGCGAGGAAAAAGTTCGCACTCGCAATTGCTGGAAGCTGCAACTGCGTGCCCCGTCCCGTGAGTCTCAGTATTCAAATGTGCTGCTGTGGGTCGACAAGGCGAGCGGTGCACTGATGCGCATGGAAGGTTATGACTGGAACGCACAGTTGGCGAAGCGTTTTGAAGTAGTCTCGGCGCAGAAGATCGAAAAACGCTGGTTTCTAAAACAAATGCGGATCGAAGAATTCAAGCCAGGCACGAGCCACGTGGAGGCCCGCACGTATCTGGAGATTAAGAAGTAGGACGACGGCGCGGCAGCTTGCCGCGTCCACGACATCACAAGCCAGAGACATGCGCTATCTTAGCGCGTCTGATGCTGATCAGATTTTGCCCCGCTGACAACGAGTCTGCGACCGAGGAATTCCTTGTCGTGCAATTCCTCCACGGCGCGTTTTGCTTCCTCGATGCTTTGCATCTGCACAAAAGCAAAACCTTTCGAGCGCTGGTTGTGCCGGTAACTTACGACCTCCGCATTCTGCACATGTCCGACGCCGTTGAACAATTCAAAGAGATCGCTCTCAGTTGCGTCGAAGGACAAGTTCCCGACGTAAAGACGGGGCGAAGTCACGTCTATTCGTTCAGGCTTCCGCGCCGCGCGCGCTGGCTGCGCCCCATTGCGCGGCTGTACTACCGTTTTCTTTTTGTCTGCGCTGTTTCCGAAAAATTCGGCAACCCGCTGCCAGAATGTCTTTTTCTGCGTTTTCGCTGTTCCCTGCCGGTCCCGAAAGCGTTCGTTGTTTCCTCTGCGTCGGCCCCCACCGCGCGAGCGGTGTGAGCGTCTTCCGGATGAATAAGAGTTCATGTTGGTCCTCAAGTTTTTTCCAATTGTTAAAATGGCGGAGCGCCCCGAAAAGGTTCGGGACACCGTCCGCGGCGTGCGAATCATC
>WNFP01000490.1_pt1 | contig 29748 bp, 19 predicted proteins | sample 5400201 | NCBI WGS metagenome assembly WNFP01 (sample SAMN13153355, study PRJNA577476) | soil metagenome | isolation source: 115 cm saprolite under Madrone tree | place: USA:California | collected 2016-06-14 | reverse complement strand
AAGGCGAGCTCCAAACCGAAAAGGACTGGAAAGTGGAGCCAACGCTGGTGAAAAGAGGCGCTTCCATTGGTTCTGGAGTAACAGTTCTATCGAACCTGATCATCGGCGAAAATGCTCTAGTCGGCGCAGGAAGCGTCGTGACTCATGATGTGCCTGACAATGCGATTGTGGCAGGAAATCCAGCAAAGCTGCGTCGCTTGGTCGCGCCAGGGCTGAGGGTGGCGTCATAAGCGGCAACGGCAGAATTCCTTTCTTGGACCTGGTTACACCTCACGTGGAACTGGAAGAGGAACTGGTCTCGGTCTTCCGAAGTGCGCTGAAGACCGCCGGATTCGTCGGCGGACGGAATGTCCCACGACCTCACTGAGGCTTTGTATTTTCTCTCTGCCTCTGTTCTTTATAGATCTTCAACTGGAAGCGAGCAACCAGGAATATCCATTCGCGAGGTCCCTTTTGCAGTTCAGACCGGGCTGACAGTTGCCGCTCCGCTAGTGCATGTGTTCCCTTCGGGAGAGTAACCTCAATGCGTTCATCGAATTCTGGTTCTCATTCAGCGGCATTGGTCTACGCCAAAATGCTGTGTTGCATATGCGCGACCCTTATCATCGTGCTCGAAGTTTTGTCTAATTATCTGCTCAAGCAATACTCCGGAACGTATCTTCGTGTTCTCCAGCAGTATGCCGAAGCCGTTGCATCTCGCCACGCAAATCCCGGCGAACCAGCGTCAGTACTGATGGTAGGCAATTCGTTACTTCTCGCGGGTGTCGATGTAGACCGACTGCAACATTTGACGTCCAGCAGCCTACGGATCTACCCCATCTTCCTGGAAGCTACCACTTACTATGACTGGTTGTATGGGTTGCGCCGGCTATTCCGGGAGGGGGCAAGGCCGCAAATAGTGGTCGTGGGTCTCCCAGTGAGTAGCTTTCTCGCAAACGGCGTGCGCCATGAGTACGCTCCATTGATGCTATTTGATGCCCGGGAAGTCCTTGATGCAAGTTCAGACTTGGGGCTGGATCGAACGGCAAAGAGTAACCTTCTGCTTGAACATTGGAGCACATTCTGGGATACGCGGAGCATCTTTCGAGCGCAAATTCTCCGTCACTTGATCCCTCACTTTCAAAACTTATTCTTGCTCGCAAGGGGAAAGCCGACCACTCCGGAGGGCGTCGAATTTGACCAGATTACAATTTCCCGATTGCAGAGACTGCGTGAATTATGCGAGGAGCGCGGAGCCAAGTTGATTCTTTTGATCCCACCTACTCCGTCGTCAGACAGTGCTGCCCGCCGAGTGGCCACCGCTTCAAGAAAGGCCGGAGTAGAGACATTAGTACCGATCGATTCTTCCTTGCTCGCCACGAGCTATTACCAGTCCGATGAAACGCATCTCAATTCCAAAGGCGCGGCCCTCTTTACATCCGCATTAGCAACTTCCCTCCGCAGGAAGATCGTGACGGCCGAACCCGTGACGTCACTGGATTAGCAGGCTGAGCTGAAGGCGCAAAATGACAAGGAACGGCAAGATTCCTTTCTTAGAGTTGGTCGCGCCGCACCTTGAACTCGAGCAGGAATTGGTGTCGGTGTTCCGAAGCGCCCTGAAGACAGCTGGATTCGTCGGCGGATCGATGGTGGACGGGTTCGAAAGGGAGTTTGCACAGTTTTGCGGCGTTCAGTTTTGCGTCGGCGTGGCGAGTGGCACAGACGCCTTGCGGTTCGCCTTGATTGCCGCTGGAGTTCAGCGTGGCGATACCGTTCTTACTGTTCCGAATACATTTATCGCGACCACAGAGGCGATCTCCCAGGCCGGCGCGGGGCCGGACTTCGTGGATATCGACGAGCGCACTTACAACATGGATGCGCAGAAACTTCAGGAGTATTTGGAAACGCGATGCCACCTCGATCGTGCCACTGGAAAACTATTGAACCAGAGCACCGGAAGACCTGTCACAGCCATCGTTCCGGTGCACCTATACGGTCAGACAGCAGACATGGACCGCATTCTTGAGCTCGCAGAGCGACACAGCTTGATCGTGATCGAAGACGCTTGCCAGGCTCACGGCGCTAAATATTTTTCGAGAACAGGGAACCGATGGAAAGAAGCGGGTTCCATGGGCCGAGCTGCTGCCTTCAGTTTTTACCCAGGAAAGAATCTGGGTGCGTGTGGAGAAGCGGGCGCAGTGACCACCAATGACGAAGGAATTAAGGAAAGGATCCGGATGCTGCGCGACCATGGCCAGGTGCAAAAGTATTATCACGACGTGGAGGGATATAACGGCCGATTAGATGCTATTCAAGCTGGGCTCTTGCGTGTCAAACTTCGGCATCTGGCGGATTGGAATCGTAAGAGGCGCGAAGTCGCCGCTGGCTATCATAAGTTGCTCTGTCCCGTGGCGGAGAGTATCACACTACCTTACGAGCCTTGTTCATGCCACGCAGTATACCACCTCTACGTAATTCGCTCAAAACACCGTAGGGCACTGCGAATGCACCTCGCAGAAGCCGGTATTGACACCGGGATTCACTACCCAGTGGCGCTCCATCTACAAAAGGCTTATTTCGGTCTGGGGCATAAGCAAGGCGACTTTCCGATCGCCGAGAGGGCCGCAGGCGAAGTTCTTTCTTTGCCCATGTATCCGCAGCTTCGACCCGAGCAACAACAGCAGGTGGTCGAAGAGATTTTTGAATTCTTCGGGCGGACAGTTGCTGCCTAACGATCGATGGGGCTTCCGTTTGATGCATGAAGCTTTGGTATCCCAGCATCGAGGCGGGACCGTTGTTTCCATAACCGCATTGCCCTTAAGAAATCTCACTTCGGAGTGGATGAAGAGGACCACATGACTCCCTATGTCTCCCTGCTTGAAAAGCCAGAACGGTCAGTCCTCTTGAGCGAGTCCACGATGAAAGAAACTGGAAACCGACTGTTCACCGACAAGGGGAAGATCTGGATCGATTTGGATAACTCACCCCACGTTCCATTGTTTGTCCCAATCATCGAAGAACTCCAGAAACGCGGCTATTCGATCGCGCTCACCGCGCGCGACTGTTTTCAGGTGCGCGAACTGGCAGACCTTTTTCATCTGGACTACAAGCTGATTGGGCATCACTCCGGCAGAAGCAAGATCCGCAAGATGGCAGGGTTGTGTTTTCGCGCATTGCAGTTGATTCCGATCATCCTTCGGGAGAGGCCGGTTCTCGCAATCTCCCATGGCTCGCGATCCCAACTCATCGCCTCTGTATGCCTACGAATTCCATCTGTGTTCATGGGCGATTATGAGTTTGCGACCGGGTGGGCTTTCATTCGTCCCACGTGGCATATGTGCCCAGAGCTAATTCCGAACTCGGCCTTTCAATACGATCCCAATCGAATCTTGAAATATCCCGGTATCAAGGAAGATGTATATGTCACTCGATTTGTGCCGAACCCCGGGATCAGGGGCGATCTCGGCCTCCAGGAACAGGACATGATGGTGACCATCCGTCCGCCCGCGAGTGAGGCGCACTATCATAATCCGCAGAGTGATGAACTCTTCGAGGCAGCAGTCACGTTTCTAAGCAAGAAGCCCGAACTGAAGCTTGTGGCGCTCCCTCGGAATGAGAAGCAGGCGATTTGGTTAAGGAAGCGTTGGCCCGACCTCTTCTCGAAGGGGACGATGCGCATCCCGGAAAAAATCGTGGATGGTCTCAACCTGATTTGGCATTCGGACTTCGTCATCAGTGGTGGCGGCACGATGAATAGGGAGGCTGCGGCCCTCGGGGTCCCTGTCTATAGTATCTTTCGTGGCAAGATTGGCGCTGTCGATCAGTATCTGAGCAAAACGGGTCGGCTTGTCCTGCTCCAGAGTTTTGAAGACTTGCATACCAAAATCTTGCTGGTGCGGAGAGAGCGTCCGACAAAGACGCAGAACAGACACGCTGACGCCTTAAGCAGCATTGTTGAACAGATTGTCGCCACAGCGGAGTCGCCATATTCATTTTCGAACCGCTTAGAGGCGACCATTGACCGAGGCCTAATGGAAAGGTGAGGTCAGGGGATGAGACGGTTTGATACTTGCGAAATGAAGATTCTTACTGTTGTCGGTGCGCGTCCCAATTTCGCGAAGGCCGCGCCGATCATCGCGGCTATCACCGCGCATAATGAGGGGCTATTGGTAGAATCTACTGACCGTTCGGAGCATCGGGTCGAAACGATCCGACACATCCTCGTTCACACTGGTCAACATTACGACGAATTCATGTCCGGTTCCTTCTTCAGCGATCTGAACCTTCCAAAGCCGGATATTCATCTTGGCATTGGTTCTGGATCGCATGCGGTCCAAACTGCCGAGATTATGAAGAAGTTCGAACAAGTGTTGTTGGCGGAGAAGCCCGACGTTGTGGTACTCGTCGGCGACGTGAATTCGACCCTTGCTTGCGCGTTGGTAGCCTCTAAGATCTCCTTCGACTCGATTGGTTCTAGACCGGCAATCGTCCACGTGGAAGCGGGATTGCGCTCTTTCGACCGCTCGATGCCTGAAGAAATTAACCGTATTCTTACCGATCATGTTTCCGATGTGCTCTTTGTGACGGAGGAGAGCGGGGTTCATAATCTCCGTAATGAAGGGGTTTCCCTCGATAAGATCCACTTCGTTGGCAACACGATGATCGATTCCCTCCTCAATTTCAAGGAGAAAGCCGAGGAATCGACCATTTTGGAAAAGCTAGCGCTTTTGCGCCAAATGGGAAAGAACGGAGAGGCGAAGTCAGTCACCCAATATGCTCTCCTGACGCTCCATCGGCCGTCAAATGTGGATCGTCCGGATGTCTTTCGGAACATTTTGGCGGGACTTGAAGAACTCTCAACGGATTGCCCCGTCGTCTTTCCCGTGCATCCCCGAACGCGGCGGCGAATCACGGAATTCGGACTCGAATCCCGCCTCGGAGCAACTGCGGGGGAAGATAGTGAATGCGCAAGAAGTTCCGGAAACTGTGGCCGGGGAATAATCCTGATCGACCCCCTGGGCTATTTGGACTTCCTCTGTTTAATGAAGCACGCAACGCTCGTTGTGACCGACTCGGGCGGCATCCAGGAAGAAACAACCATTCTGGGGATTCCTTGCGTTACGGTCAGAGAAAACACTGAAAGGCCAGTGACCGTCGAGAGCGGGACAAACACGATTGCGGGAACAAAGCCAGACACAATTAGGGATGCCATCTGCCGTCAGATGAGCAGGAAGAGGAACGACAGCGTGCCAAAGTACTGGGACGGGCAAGCCGCCGCACGCATCGTTCACTTTTTGGTGCATTGGCACAACGCAAAACTTTCCCTTCGACCGTCTTTTATCCCGCCCGCTGTGTCGCTTGAAGACCGATGCACATGCCGCTAGCCCAATCTCTGCCAACAGACAATCAATTGGAAGCTAAGATTCTGAAGCTTTTGGCCTACTGTCAAGCCAACGATTGGGCAGGTTACGACCCCTATGACGCCGCAAACAGCAAGGCTTTTGTCGCCCTGCCGTTTCTTAACTCGAGACTTCCTCGGCTGGTTCTCACCCAGGCTTTGAAGTGGAGTCCAATAAACATTCGCCGACTTTTGCTTATTCCAAAAACGCAAAACCCCAAAGCAATCGCCTTGTTCCTCTCGGCATTTCTCAAGCTCTCGAGAATCGGTGTGCTGAAGACGGGGGACTTTGTCGAGTTGATGATCGAACGGTTGATCGGCCTTCGATCGCAAGGAATTTCTTACTGGTGCTGGGGATACAGTTTTCCCTGGCAGACGCGCACAATCGTGGTGCCGACAGGCGCACCCAACCTGGTATGCACAACATTTGTAGGTCACGCGCTCGTGGATGCCTATGAGCAGCGTCAGGACACGCGCTCCCTGAGCATGGCGGTCAGTACAGCCGAGTACATCCTGGACAAGCTTTACTGGACAGATGGTAAATCAATTGCGGGTTTCAGCTACCCTCTCCCCCACCTTCGGAATCAGGTCCCCAACGCGAATTTCCTCGGCGCAGCACTGTTGTGTCGTGTGTACAAGCACACAAGCAAGCAGAAATTCCTGGGTCCCGCGCTTAAGGTTGCCCGCTGCACGGCCGCGATGCAGCATCCAGATGGCTCGTGGGACTACGGAGAGGCGCCGTCACAACGATGGATCGACAACTTCCATACCGGTTACAACCTGTGTGCGCTTCAGTCCATTGGCCGCGATGCCGAAACAACCGACTTCGAGCCGTGCCTACGGGGCGGGCTCGAGTTCTACCGAGCACACTTTTTCCGCGAGGACGGCGCACCTAGATATTTTCATAACCGCACGTATCCGCTGGACATTCACTGCGTGGCGCAAAGCATCATCACCCTTCTTTCGCTCAGAGATATCGATCCAACCAATGTACCGTTAGCCCGCTCGGTGTTCGAATGGGCCATAAAGCAGATGTGGGATGAGCGCGGCTTCTTTTACTATCGCGTCCTTCGCTGCTGTACTATTCGAATCTCATACATGAGGTGGGCCCAGGCCTGGATGCTTCTAGCAATGTCCACCCTCCTTTGCGACTCAGACGTGCGGGTGAGATATCCAGAAACCGAGGACTCAACAGCTTTTGTCGAGGCGTGCTGACGCCTGCCGCCTACGTTCTTGTAGCGTCGGCAAGGATTGAGGCAGAGTTCATTCACACGAACATTTCCGTAGTTGGCGAAAGGGAATGAAGATCAGGCAGCGGAAAATTCCATAGTACCAGAGAATAAGACAAACGCTATCTTGAGTTTTTTCGGACAACCTTGGAAGTGAAGTGGCAATGACAAGGTGCGATGTGGCGATCATCGGTGCTGGCCCTTACGGACTGTCCGCGGCCGCGCACTTGGGCAAGGTCAAGGGCCTGGAAGTGCTTGTGTTTGGCGAACCCATGTCCTTTTGGGAGCGCCACATGCCGGCCAACATGTTTCTCCGCTCGAATTGGACCGCGACGCAGATCGCGGACCCGAATCACTCGCTGACACTGGAAGCGTACCAGGCGCAGAACGGCAATCACCTGTCCCATCCTGTGCCACTCGACCGCTTCATCCAGTATGGGCTGTGGTATCAGCGTCAGGCGGTACCTAACCTCGACCAACGCAAGATTGTCCGTGTTGAATCCGATCCGAAGGGGTTCCGAATCATCCTCGAAGGGGGCGAGGAGGTCAATTCACGCCGAGTAGTTGTCGCTGCTGGCATCCGTTCGTTTGCTTGGCGTCCACCGGAGTTCCAAGACCTCCCATCTACTCTGGCGTCCCACACATCTGAGCACCGAGACCTTCGCCGGTTCGCTGGAAAGCAAGTGCTCGTGCTGGGCAGTGGGCAAAGCGCACTCGAGTCAGGCGCGCTGCTGCATGAAGGCGGGGCCGAAGTTGAAATCGTCGCGCGGGCGCGCCGGATTCACTGGCTTCAAGGTTGGCTTTCTAAGAGGCTGCATCATCGCTCCGGCACACTTATTCGCAATCTGCTCTACGCTCCGACCGACGTCGGTCCGGCCGGGCTTAGCCAACTGATGGCGAGGCCCGATTTGCTCAACCACTTGCCCCGTGGACTCCGGGACAAACTCTGGAAGCGATCGGTTCGGTCGGCAGGCGCGGGCTGGTTGGTGAATCGGCTCCGGAATGTTCCGATTAGGCTCGGACGATCTGTTGTTTCCGTGGCTCCGGTTGGCGAGCAATTGAAAGTTCGACTAGACGACGGAAGCGAGCGGACCGTCCACCATGTTCTTCTGGGAACCGGGTTCCACGTGGACCTATCCAAGTACGACTTCCTCGCTCCAGAACTTGTGCAATCAATTCGCCGCTTTAGCGGTTACCCTTGCCTTAAGGAAGGGCTCGAATCATCGGCGCAGGGTTTGCACTTTCTCGGTGCCCCAGCGGCTTGGAGCTTCGGCCCGCTGCTGCAATTTGTGTCCGGCACACATTACGCTTCGCGCTCCCTGGCCCGCTTCATTGCCCGAAAGGGTGCGCCACAAATGAGGGATGAAACAACCACATGATCTTCGGAGGGCCAAATCGATCAGAGGCAGCCGGGGCTGTTGCTGAGCCCTCGCAGAAGCCGATAGGTGCCGTCGTGGTTGGTGGTGACTACCAGGGCCTCGGAATCGTTCGCAGCCTCGGACGACGGAAAGTGCCCATCTGCGTCATTGACGACGAGCACTCCATCGCTCGCTTCTCGCGGTATGCCACCCACTCAGTGGCCGTGGCGAACCTGCGCGATGAGCGGCAGACCATAGACGCAATTTTGGAGATTGGCCACCGACTGAATCTTAGGGATTGGGTTCTTTACCCGACGCGAGACGAGACGGTGGCCGCCTTCGCGCGCTACAGGCCAATGCTGACAGAGTGGTTCCGCGTTCCCACGGGTGATTGGAATACAATTCAGTGGGTCTGGGACAAGCGGAACACCTACCGACTAGCGAATGAGCTGGGGATTCCCGCGCCGCAAACCTGGTATCCACGCGACATCGACGAGCTGGAGCAGATATTGTCAGATCCTCCCTTCGCACTCAAGCCAGCAATCAAGGAGCACTTCATTTACGCAACTAAGGCAAAGGGGTGGCGAGCAAACAACCGGACGGAACTGCGGGAACTCTTCCAGCGCGCAGCCGCGCAAGTTGGACCCGGTGAAGTGATGATTCAGGACCTGATCCCTGGTGATGGCCGACACCAGTTCGCTTATTGCGCCTTTTTCAAGGAAGGCCGTGCGGTCGGGAGCATGGTCGTCCGGAGGAATCGCCAGCACCCGCCAGAATTCGGCCGGGCCAGCACGTTCGTGGAGACAATTGAGCTCCCCCTGCTGGAACAATTGTCCGAACGCTTCTTGCGTGCGATCAACTATTACGGGCTGGTGGAGCTGGAATACAAACTGGATCCCCGCGACGGGCAATACAAGCTGCTTGACGTCAATGGACGCACTTGGGGCTACCATACTCTGGGTCCCGGAGCTGGTGTTGATTTCCCTTATATGCTCTTCGCAGATCAAGTTGGAGAGCAGGTGGAGCCTTGTCGTGCGCGGGCAGGAGTAACTTGGATCCGCTTGGTCACCGATCTACCTACTGCAATCCTTCAGATTCTAAACGGCCAACTAGATTGGCATGCGTACTTGCAGTCGCTAAGGAATTTCCAAATTGAGGCGGTCTTCAGCCGCGTGGACCCGCTACCCGGCCTTGCCGAACTCGCCCTACTGCCGTACCTTTCCCTGAAGCGAGGTTTTTGAACTGCGCGGACAAAAAAATTGCGGATGGGTGGCACGCCCGGCTGGTTCCTATCTGAGAACCTCCTACGTCGTGATGGAGGAACTTCGCAGGGCATGATCCACAAAATCCTACGGAAGACGAATGTTTGTTTGCCTGAGATCGGACTCGGGACATGGAACCACGACGAAGGTGTCGATCCTCTCAAGCGAGGGATTGCGTTGGGTGCTTGCTTGATTGTTACGGTCCAACTATGCGTTTCGTTGCGGGAGCCAATTTCGCCGCGCCTGCGGTATCCCAGTCGGTGGTAAGTGCCCGCGCCGCCGTTGGCCGGCCGATCACGGAGCCACTCCAGACGCGGCACACAGTCGCAGTGGTACGTCGCCCCAAGGGGCGTGAAGACCACTGATACCCTGCAAGGTCCACTTCCTCAACCCAGATCCTAAGGCACGCAGATGCCAGTAGTAACTTTTTTCTTGGGCGGAAGGGCATAACTGGATCCGTTGAGCTACTGTCATCACACCTTCCGATTCTTGAGCTCCACTCAATGAATCAAACATTCATCGATTATTATCGCTGTCCTGAAGAGTTTGCTCGTTGCTCGTTAGGTGGCGAACTGTCGCGGGATTTGGGCCATTTCCGGTTCGGACCCGAAGCGATTTGTTATGGTTCGATCAGCAAGGGTGCCGTACACGGCAGCCCGGATGGAGAGCTCCACGACGCTTTAAACGATGCGGTCGTGGAACGCGGGATGGTACGCTTATTTTTCGATCCCGATCAGGTTATCAACAATCTCCGTTATGAACGCTATTGCAGCAGTTCGCGAAGACGCTCGCTCCTCTCCAGGGGGGTCGCCAACAAGCTGTACTACCTCGCACGGCCGATTTTGGATGTGAGCGTCCGCCGGCACCTCCAGAAGCTTAGACTTGCCGGTTGGCGGTCGATTGCGTTTCCGCGATGGCCTGTGGATCGAACCGTCGAGCAAGTGCACGAGACGATGCTGCGGCTCTGCGTGCAGGCCCAAGATGGCAGAGAAGTGCCGTTTATCTGGTTTTGGCCCGAGGGTTTTCCAAGCTGCGTGATTGTTACTCACGACGTGGAAGCGGTCAAAGGGCGTGATTTCTGTCCGGCACTGATGGACGTCGATGAAAACTTTGGAATAAAAAGCTCGTTTCAACTGATCCCCGAGGAACGCTACTCACTCGGTGAGCCGTTTATTGAGAGCATCCGTTCGAGGGGTTTTGAAGTCAATGTTCACGATCTGAACCACGACGGACGACTGTTTGCCAGCGAAGCCAAGTTCTTGGATCGGGCAAAGCGCATTAACCAATACGGCCGTGCGCTTGGCGCGCAAGGGTTTCGCTCAGGGGCGCTTTATCGCAATCTCGCCTGGTACGGCGCGCTTGAATTTTCCTACGACATGTCCGTGCCAAATGTGGCACATCTGGATCCACAACGCGGTGGCTGCTGTACCGTGATGCCCTATTTCATCGGCAAGATACTGGAGTTGCCCGTCACTGCAACACAGGATTATTCGCTTTTCTATATCCTCAATCAGTATTCGATCGACCATTGGAAGCGCCAAATTGCCCAGATCATGGAGAAGCATGGAGTGGCCAACTTCATCGTTCATCCGGACTATATTCTGGAACCGCGGACACGAAATACCTACAAATCGCTATTGGCTTATCTCGCTGATTTGCGGTCGAGGGGGAAGACCTGGATCGCTCTTCCACGAGAGGTCAATCAGTGGTGGCGAGCGCGGACCCAGATGAAGCTAGTGCGACAGGGGAACAGCTGGGCGATCGAAGGACCGGATAAGGATAAGGCTCGAGTTGCGTACGCGGCAATGGATGGTAATCGATTGGTATACGAACTCGCCTGAACTCCAGAGCTTCTGACGTGGTACATCGGAAATCTGCCCGCGTTTTGGGCTCCTGGGGCAGATGAAACCGAGTAACGCGTTTTAAGTGGAGTGCCAGGCACCGGGGTGTAGGTCTGATTCCGCGTATCGGAGAGCGCTTGAAGAACTCGCGACCCATGTGGCGTACCGCGGGAAAAGAGTCATTCGGTAGCCCGGCTAGGTTCAATATCGGTTGCAACTTCGAGGGCGGCCCGCCGTAATTTTCCTCGAAGCATTTGAGGTATTCGCCGGATTGTGCAGGACGTCGAGCATTGATAGCGTCTGCGCTGCTATGAGCCTCGAGGGTTTAGGGAGAATGAAAAATTTCATCTTCAAGCTAGGCGCACGGTCGGACGCCGCCTTGATTTGGTCAATTCAAAAGTATGAATTAAATGCAGGATATGGGTGTGCTTTCGCAGCGAGTAATCACGGGCAGCGGCCGGTAACCGCAGCAACCCTATCCCACCATTGCTCGCAAGCAGAGGAGAAACAATGAAAAAGCTTAATGCTTTACTGTTCGTGTGTTTTGCGGCGGTTTTTGCTTCGACGGCCCGAGCTCAAACCTCGGGAGTGAACAACGCCGAGTTGAATGGCAACTATACGTTCAACTTTAACGGGTTTTCGGTGGGCGTCGTGGGAATTGCCAGTGGCAGGTCGGTTGTTTTCGACGCCGTTGGGAGGTTCACGGCCGACGGCGCGGGAAACTTGACGAACGGCGAACTGGACGGCAATGGTGTTGGCCCGGGTACCGTGTTCACGCGGCAACCTTTCACCGGGACCTATACTATCGGCGCGGACAACAGGGGGATGATGACTGTAAGTATCGCGGGCGTCGCATATCAGCTTGCGTTCGCTATGAGGGCTGACGGCAACGCGCAGTTCATAGAGTTCGATCCTCCCGGAGGGTCGATCGGCTCGGGAAGCATGGAGAAAGCCGATACGACTGCGTTCAGCACGGCGAAGATAACGGGTGATTATGCATTCGGACTAGTTGGCTTCGACGTCTCGAGCAATCGCATGGCGTTCGCTGGTCGCGTCACATCGGACGGGGCGGGCAATCTCACCAACGGAGCCGGTGATATCAACGCGCACGGTACTCTTGGTTCGGCGATATTCACAAGCTCGATATACACGGTTTCCGACACGACCAACGGGCGCGGCACAATGACCATGGGGTTTTCCTTTGGCGGAACGGCGTATACCCGCAATTTCGTCTTTTATATCGTGAACTCAGGGAAGCTGTTTGCGATGGAGACGGACCCTCTCATGGGCTCGACTCCTCTCCTAAGCGGCGTTGTGTTGCAGCAGCAAGCGCCTTCAGGCGGTTTCTCCAACGCGTCGCTGCAAGGAAGTATGGTAATTTATCTTACAGGGCAGTCCTTCTGCAGTAACGGATTCAATCTTTCGGCCGACGTGATGGTAGGCTCGCTCGCCGCCGACAGCAATGGCGCTCTCACGTTAACCTTAGATCAAAACTGTGGCGGGATTGCCAGTTCCGGCATTGGCCTGCCCGGGACGTATAGCGTAGCCAACAATGGCCGGACGTCGATCGTTGTTGGCAACGGTGCTATTGCCTATCTGGCTAACAAGAACGAAGCATTCCTCATTGGGAATGATGGGAGTGTGCTGTTCGGGTTCGGCGAACCACAGGCAGCGGGACCGCTGTCGAATAGCTCAGTGTTGGGTGGCTATGCCGGCTTGGCGACCAACCCAGCGACGTCTAGTGTCACCATGTTCTCGGGCGAGTTCACTGCGGACGGTGCCAGCCCGACCGGCAACCTCACCGGCACCGAGGATATCGATGGCGCGACGGGACCACCAATTTCAGGAGTGCATTTCACTGCCTCATACTCGATATCCTCTTCACCCGCAAGTGGAAGAGGAGCCGTCACAATGATCTCCCAGTCCGGACCGAGTGGCGTCGCGTACGTAATTTCATCATCGAAGTTTGTGATACTGCCGTTGAATGATCCGAATCCCTCGGTATGGCTCTTTGAGCAGTAGGCCCCACCGCCTCCAAAACTCAACTGGCTGACGATGAACTAGGCGCCTGTTGCTGACAGGCAATCTTCAGTGGGCACGATGAACCTGAGCGGGATAGCTCCGTCGGGTTGGTGCGCCAGTTGCGTGCCAGCGTAACTTCCAGCGTGACTGTTCCCGGTGGTCACAACCGCTAGTCTGCCAGCTTTACCGCGAACACCAGTATCGTGCACTCTTCCCTAACCAAGACTTGAGGAGACGTTCTACCTGTACAATGTGACCTCGACTCATCTCAAACGAGAAACCAGGAACACGCGGCTGGGTTCAGTGATTGAAGAGGGAAGAGTTCTGTCTCGTGTAACGGAACTCGTATAGGAATCAAGCTTTTCCCCGATATGCTTTTGCTTGTTTGTACTACATGGAGTGCACGTGTTTACCTGATTTTGTTTCCCTTGAAGATGATGCTAAATGACCTCTGGTCGGGGCGGGTACATGTGACCCATAGGGCGGAGCTGTCAACAGGCGTAGAGGTTCCTAGCAATGTGCATCCAAGGAAACGAACTGGAAGTGCTCCGCGGGACCCATCTAAATTTGCATCCAGGCGCAACCGAGGAGAGCGCTCAGCGATGAGGAGGACTCTGGGGACAGAGGTTAATCGGACGCCCCTCGTACGGCCTCAAGGTGAAGGGCAATGAGCAGAAATTTCGAGTTGATGGACCAACGCGCGCATGATTCCATGGCAGTCCAGCCTCCCACGCGAGGTGTGCCCTGGCCTACGCCAAGCCTGCCAAGCCATTACTCCCGACGGGTGGCAGATGAGTCAGAGGAAACTTTCACAGCAGGTCTATGGCGCATCATCCGGCACCGCAAGCGCACAATCGGCGTATTTACGCTCGTTGTCGTCGCAATTGTTGTGACTGCGTCGTTCCTGATGAAACCACAATACGAAGCTGTCGGACGGGTAGTGTTTCACCGCGAGAACGACAGTGGCGTGCTGGGGTTCAAGGGCGTCGATACATCGCTGCTGGAGGATCCAGATGACCGTGCGGCCATTGACACGCAGATCGGCATCCTGCAGACCGACGCATTGGCCATGCAGGTCATCAATGATCTCCATCTCGACAAAAAGCCGATGTTCGCCGGTAGTGTGGGACAGTCCGGCAACGAAGACCGGTTGGTGAAATCGTTTCATAAGAACCTCACGCTATCGAAGGTGAAGGGTACAAGGCTTATAGAAATCCAATTCCGAAGCAGAGATCCGAAGCTGGCCGCCGATGTCGTGAACGATTTGTCAAAGGCTTATGTCGATCAGTTCTATAGAAGTCAGTTTCAAGTGAGCACGCAGATTTCCGAGTTCCTCGCGGATCAATTAAAGGAATTGCAGGCTAAGGTTGAAGAATCGCAGCAGAAGATGGTCGGCTACCAGAAAGAAAATGGAATCTTTGGCATGGACGACAAGCAGAACATTGTGACTGCAAAGCTCGACGACGTGAACAAAGAGCTCACTGCAGCGGAAGCCGACCGGGTCGAGAAAGAAATTAACTACCGATTGGCGCGTTCGGGCCAACCGGAGCTGATTGCGAGAGTGGGGCCCGACCCCGACAACCTCATCTCGAAGCTCCGCGCGCAACAGGCTGACCTGGAAAATCAAATAGCGCAAGCATCAGTTCAGCTGGGCCCCGCACACCCCAAAATGAGCGAATTGTCAAAGCAACTCGCCCAGGCGCGACAGTCGGTCGATGCCGAAGTCCGGAGAATCGATGAACGCATAATCTACGAATATAAAAGCGCGGCGGAACGCGAGCGCATGCTGCGGAATGCGTTGGAAGCGCAGAAACAGGCGGCGAACAAGCTGAACGCAAATGCACTTCAGGGCAACATCCTGAAGCACGAGTTCGAGACGAACCGGAAGCTCTACGAAGACCTGCTGCAAAAGCAAAAAGAAGTGGGCATTTCAGCCACTTTAAAATCGAGCAACATTTGGATCGTCGATCCAGCCAGACCGCCGAGACTGCCCGCCGAGCCGAATATTCTGCGGAACTTCGCGGTTTCTCTCCTGTTTGGTCTTTTCGGCGGCGTGTTATTGGCGTTCGGCTTGTCGAAGGTGAACGAAAAGATTGTCACTCTGGAACAAGCTGTTATTGCGTCGCCGCTACCTTCGCTTGGCGTCGTACCGCAGCTAGGAGCGCTGAGCAAGAATGGCTCGTCTCCTCAACTCAATGACGTCGACGGCAGCGTGAAGCCCGAGTTGGTGAGTTGCCTTCGGCCAATGTCGCTAGCTGCGGAATCCTACAAGTCCATGGTGACGTCTATTTTGCTTTCGCACAGGGCTCACCCTGCCGTGATCCTGGTGACGAGCGCGCTCTCAGGGGATGGTAAGACCACAGTCAGTACAAACCTGGCAATTGTACTCGCGCGGTTGCGCAGGCGTGTGCTACTCGTCGATACCGACCTCCGGCGTCCCAGCGTCCACCGGGCTATGCGATTGAAAACTAACACCGGTTTGGCCGCGCTACTACGGAAGTCTTCGCCATTCGATGAGCTTGTAGTCAGCTGCCCCGATGTACCCAATCTGTTCGTCCTGCCGGCAGGACCCATCAACCTAGCGGAGGATACTGAATTGCTCGTGTCGGGCTTCAAGGACTTGGTAGACCGATGGCGGGAACAGTTCGATCACATCATCATCGACACGCCACCCGTACTGGCGATGACCGACGCGGTTCGCATGTCGGTCGAGGCGGATTCAGTGATCCTGGTCATTCACGCTGGTCGGGTCGCAAAAAAGGAGTTCTTGCGCGCTCAGGAATTACTGCTGAGGGTAAATGCGCGCCTTACTGGCTTCGTGCTGAATGGTGCAGAGCTAGACTCGTCAGATTTCCAGTATTTTTACAGCTACCACGGCCGGGATAACTTCAAACACCTCGGCGATGGCGCGTAAGGATTTCGAATCTCCTTTTGTTTCTCGCTGATGAATTATGTGCGAAGCGCAACTTGTCGTGGACACTCGGAATGCCACGCGCAGTAGCGATTCGCCGAAAATCGTGCGGTGCTGATCTTCCCTAATATGAGAGTGTGCGCCGCGAGTAACTACGAAGGACCCAGCGATTGCGGACGGCCCCTTATGGGCTTGACGCAATGGAGGGGACTGAATTCCTCAGGTGCTGCGACTTCGTTGGTGGTCCTGATCCATGGAGGTTGTTATGAATTTCAAATCTGCTTCTCTCGCCCCGCTTGTGTTCCTAGCTCTGCCTTCGGCCTATAGCTTCGCCCAGGAACGTGTCGGTTCACCAGAAGTGCGCCCAGAAGCGCCGTCGTCTGCACCTCAGACCACGTCTGTCGCGGCGCGCAGCACCGGCTCGCCGCAGGACCTGCTGATAGGTGCCGGCGATCTGCTCGAGGTCAGCCTCTACGGCATGCCTGATTTCAAAACCGACGTGCGCGTTAATTCTGGCGGCGAGATCTCCTTGCCGATGCTGGGCGCAGTAGCCGTGGCTGGACTCTCCGTGGAACAGGCTCAAACGCTGATTGAACGCAAACTTAGTCAAAAGGGTCTTTTCAATGATCCACACGTTACGGTCTTCGAGAAGGAGTACGCGACGCAAGGGATCTCGGTGCTGGGCGAGGTACAGAAGCCCGGCATTTATCCATTGCTGGGTTCGAGGAACCTGTACGACGTCATATCCGCTGCCGGCGGCACTACCCCTAAAGCGGGCCGGTACTCGCTGATTACACGCCGCAATGATCCGCAACATCCGGTTCGGGTGCCGCTTTTAACCGGTGCGCCGGAGTCGATGGAGAATAACGTCTCTGTTGAACCCGGTGACACAATTGTGGTGAGCAAAGCGGGCGTCGTTTACGTCGTCGGCGACGTCCACCAGCCCGGCGGTTTTGTCATGGAAAATGGCAACGACATTACCGTGTTGAAGGCCATAGCCCTCGCTCAGGGCACCAACCCGAACGCGGCTCTGAATGCGGCCAAGCTCATCCGCAAGACCCCAGAAGGCCCGAAAGATGTCCCGCTCTCGCTTAAGCAAATTCTGGCCGCCAAGGCTCCTGATCTTCAACTCCAACCAGACGATGTTGTCTTTGTTCCTGGAAGCGCAGGGATGAGCGCTGCCAAACGCGGAGCTGAGGCGATCCTGCAAATGGCAACCGGCGTGGCGATATGGCGCATGCCCTAACGCCGCTCCGGCCAAGGAGAGGAACAAGGCCGCTAGCAAGCCAAAGCTCAATGGATAGAAACCCGAGGAACTCATGCGCGCACTCTTGACGGATAGAAACTCAGGGGAAGTATTCGCTTCCGAAGTTCCCCCACCGGAGCTGCGCCCGGGCGGCGTGCTGGTACGCACCGAATATTCGGCGATCAGCGCGGGCACCGAGCGCGCCACGCTGGAGCTGAGTTCCAAGTCGCTCTTCTCCAAAGCGAAAGCACGTCCCGATCTGGTCAAAAAGGTGATCGCCTACGCGCGGCAGAATGGTGTGAGAGCCGCGTACGAGAAGGTCAGCTCCAAGCTCAATACGCTGACCTATCTTGGATACAGCTGCGCCGGCGAGGTCATTGCCGTGGGGGAAGGAGCCGAGGAGTTCCATCCGGGAGATCGCGTCGCGTGCGCCGGCGGCAGCTACGCCAACCATGCGGAGATCAACTTTGTTCCCCGCAATCTCACGGCACATATTCCCGCCCAGGTCTCGACCGAGGCGGCCTCTTTAACTACGATCGGTGCCATTGCGCTTCAAGGATTCCGGCAGGCCGACTTGCGCATTGGTGAAACTGTGGCGGTGATTGGTGCCGGGCTTGTAGGGGTGCTGACGATGGGGATCGCCCGTGCCGCCGGATGCCGAGTGGTAGCAATCGACCTTTTGCCCGAGCGCGCCGAGCGCGCAGCGGAGTTCGGCGCGCATCTTGCCATTGTTGCGCAGGACCCGGCGCTGGTATCCAAAATCGAGGAGTTCTCCGGATACGGCGTCGATGCCGCTATTCTAACCGCGGCGACCGATTCTGCGGAGCCGGCTGAGACGGCCACCAAAATTCTGCGGGATCGTGGTCGCATGGTCGTCGTGGGCGCCGTGGGCATGGGAGTGTCGCGGACAGACATGTACGGAAAAGAGCTTTCGCTGGTGCTTTCGCGCTCTTATGGTCCGGGAAGGTACGACCCGCAATACGAGGAAGGGGGCATCGATTACCCCATCGGATATGTCCGCTGGACCGAGCAACGGAACATGGAAGCCTTCTTGGCGCTGCTGGCTACCGGGCAGTTCGATGTCACCCGTCTCGTCGAACATCGCTACTCGATTGATCAGGGCGCGAAAGCCTACGCTGACCTGGCCGGTGGCCTCTACACAGCAATTCTCGAGTACAACAGCGGTTCCCGAGCTGCGAAGACCAGCGCACCCGCTGTGGTGGGGACGCGGCCTCGCCCGGACAATCGAGTTAGGGTCGGCTCGATCGGGGCGGGCAGTTTTGCCACAGGCGTAATCTTTCCCATCCTGCAGTCCATCAAGGGCGTGCGGCTCCAGTCCGTCAGTACGATCTCGGGCGCTGGTGCAGCTTCGGCTCAACGCGCCTACAAGTTTCAAACCGTGGGACAACCCTCGGAAATAGCTAATGATCCCAATGTCGACGCCGTGTTCATCTTGACCCGCCATGAGGCGCATGCGGCGCGCGCGCTCCAGGCGCTCAATGCCGGCAAGCCGGTGTTCGTCGAGAAGCCACTGGCGGTCGATCGCGATCAATTGGACCAACTGCGGGATGCCTATTCTGCCCAGCAGCAGGCTGGCCGCGCGCCCTTCGTCATGGTCGGCTTCAATCGCCGGTTTGCGCCGTTCACTGAGAAAATTCGGCAGTTCTTCGCCGGCCGCCGGGAGCCCATGCTGGTCCACGGACGCGTCAATGCTGGCCTCACGCCCCTGGACCACTGGATTCGCGCCGAGGGCGGCTGCATCTTGGGCGAGTTCTGCCATTTCGTCGATTGGGCGCGTGCGGTGATCGGTTCTCCCATCAAAAGCGTTGCAGCGAGAGGGTTGCCAGACGGCCGACAGTGCAGGGCGGATAACATCGCAGTCACGCTCGAGTTCGCCGACGGCTCCCTCGCCAACCTGCTCTACTTGGCGAACGGTGACCGCAGCGTCCCAAAGGAATTTTTCGAAGTGTTCTGCCAGGGCACGGTCGCGCGGCTGGAAGATTTCCGAAGACTCGAATTAGCGCGAAACGGGAAGGTCAAGAAGTTCCGCGACCTCGCGGATAAAGGTCACCGCCGGGAGATCGAATTGACGATCGAAGCGATCCGCTCGGGCGCGGAATCGCCGATCCCGTGGGACGAACTGGTAGAGGTCACCGCAACAACCTTTCTGGTCGAGCAGGCTCTGGCCTCGGGAGAAGTCCGACGGTTGATCGAGCGCGCGCCCACCAGTTCGCCCGACACGCCCGTGCTTGCATTGCCTCGAGCGGTCGGGCAACACCATGCTGTTACGGAGGGCAGCGCGAGTGCCTGACCATAAACTCGAAACCCCTCTTCCTTCACGCCCCATCGTTCTAGGCTTCGTCTGGGCTGATTGCATGGATTTCCGTCGTATGCTTGGTCGCATGGCCATGACGGCGGAGCAGCGGACCCGCCTGTGGGAAGCGGCTCTGATCGTTGCAGGCGGGCTTGCGGTTGCGAGTTCCATCCTCATGCCCCAGGTGGCCTTGCTGGCAGTCATCACGTGCGCGACCCTATGGTTCTTGATACTGGTCGCTAAGGCGTTACAGGGCAGGTTCGAGGGAATCGTGGTGTGCTGGGTTGCTGCCTTTCCGCTCAGCTATTACTTGGCATTTCCCAACGAACATGTGGCATTTCCCAGCGAACATGCGATTGTCGACCTGGACCGGGTCGTCGTCCTCGCGGCCTTCCTGGGATCGATTCTCTCGAAGCCCAGCGCGCCCTTCGCCGTACCGAAAAGGATGCGCCGCGCCGGACTCTTATGGACGGCCTTTGGTGTGGCGGCGTGCGCGAGCATTGCAAAATCGCCGAGTTTTCTGAACGGTGCAAGGGTTGCGTTCGACAGTGTTCTTCTGCCGCTGCTGCTGGCCTGGTGCGTCATTGCGTGGTTCGATGTTCGCCGTTGGCTTCCGGCGATACATACGGCCGCGTGCATCTCCGCAATCATTTCCGCAACGGTGGCCGCCGCCCAAATCATCACAGGACAGAGTTTACTCCAGGCTCCGGGCGCCGCAGTGTATTACTATAAAGAATGGATTGTTCGACCCTCCGGGCCATTTGTGACTAATGACGCCCTCGCGCTGATCGGTGGTGTCAGCCTTTTTTTTCTGCTCTTCCTGCGCACAACCCTGGGTCCCCGGGTGAGCCTAGCTCGCAGGACGCTTCACTGGATCGGTGTGGTAGCGGCGACGGGCATGGCGTTGATGCCGATGTTCCGGTCGGTTGCGCTCACCCTGCTGCTCGTGCTGATCATCGATACCTTTTGGGAGCGCGGAACCACTCGCCGTGCCTGGCGCGGCGCACTTATTGGCGCCTTGGTCGGGCTCGTTCTCCTGATTTCCATTTGGGCGCCCGAACTGTACCGAGATCGCAGCAGTTCGGAGAATGTCGATGGGCGTGTGGCCCAGCTTGAGCAAAGCTATCGGGTGTTCGTGGATCACCCTTTGTTGGGCATCGGGTTTTTGAATTTCCATAATTTTGTGGCGGGGGACCCCAGTTACTTTGCATCTTACCGCGGCGTGCTTGCACCGGATTCTCCGCATAATAACTTGGCTCAGATCGTCACGGAGACGGGCATTCTCGGCTTCGTGCCGTATCTGATGACCCAGCTCCTGCTGCTGGGAGCGATGTGGCAGTTGCGCCAGTTCTCCAGTTCCGGGTACCTGGCTTCGAAATATTTTGTTTACTTCTTCCTTACCTATTGGATAACCGGGTTCGCCGAGTCCTCCGGCTATGATGGCCAATTAAACCTGTGGTATATCTTCGCGACGGCTGTGGTCTATAAGTACGTCTTGACGGCACCGGATTTCATTTCACCCGTGGAAGAGCAGGTTCCAGCCGGGGCTTGGCGAGCGCCCGCCGAAGCTCCCATGGCGTTTCGCCAATGAGCCAACCTGCAAAAGTTTTCCTGCTCGTTCTGGCGGGTGAGGCAAGGGATGCGCTCGCATTCGTCGGGCGCCACTACCCCGCGTGCCAGACGGTGATTCTGTCGAAGAAGGAGCTGCGCGAGAGCCGTTGGAGGAGCCAACTAGAGAAATTGCGACAGCTCGAAGGCGAAGCATTTGTGATCTTCACGGATTCGCTCGAATCGCTCAGGGAGCCGATGCTTTTCCGGTGGACAACGCTTGTGCATCGCTGCCGGGAAACCGTCCTGGCGGACTCTGCCGGATCGTTTGAGGTGACCACCCGAGCCGGGTTCTTCGCCTTATTGCCGCGAACCCTCGTTGCCGCCCTGAGCGACGCGATCGTGCTGGCTTTCACCTGGATCGGCTTGGAGTTATTTCGGTTGTGGCTCATGCTCGCGACTAAGCCGCAAGCGCGCCAAGGCCAGCTGGACCTGGCCTACCTCTACCCCTCACCAACAGGTCTCGATGCCCCAGGCGGAGCGCTGACTCACGTCACCGGTTTCCTTTCAGGTCTGGTTCGGGAAGGCGCGCGCTTGACGGTATTTTCTGGGCGGCCGGTAGAGACCGCGTGTGATGTGCACCACGTCCAGGGCTCTCGCCGCCTCTGCCTGTGCCGCGAGGCGGCCATCTTGTCCTACAATCTTCGGTTCGTGGCCGCGGCACGCAGGTTGCTCGCCGGAACGAGGGTGCGCCTGCTGTATCAGAGGCACGGAAGATTTCTGTTTGCCGGGGCGCTGCTGTCGCGCTGGGTGGGAATTCCTTTGGTGCTCGAATACAACGCCTCAGAGGTTTGGATGGCCAAGTACTGGGACCCGGCGCGCTTCTCCCCGTGGCTCAGGCTGTGCGAGAAGGTGTCGCTCAAGGCAGCGTCGTTGATCGTTGTTGTCTCCAAGCCGTTGAAGCAACAACTGCTGGAGATGGGAGTGCCGGGAGAACGCATCCTGGTGAATCCGAATGGGGTCGATCCCGGATGGTTCCATCCCCACTGCGGCGGCGCCGAACTGCGCGAGGCCTTAGGGCTACAGCCAGAAGACATTGTCGTCTGCTTTGTCGGCACATTTAGTTACTGGCACGGAGTCAGTGTGCTCGAACAGGCGATTCGGGCGTTGCACGACGAAGACCGGCCCGCGGGCATCCAATTGAAGTTCCTTCTGGTGGGAGACGGGCCGCTGGCTCCCGACTTGCGGAATGCGCTTGAGCCATACGTGCACCTCCGCCTGGTCAGCTTCACCGGAGCGATTCCGCACAACACTGTCCGTAACTACCTCGATGCCGCCGACGTTCTGGTTTCGCCGCACGTTCCCATGCCAGATGGCAGCCCTTTCTTTGGCTCGCCCACCAAACTATTCGAATACATGGCGATGGGCAAGGCGATTGTCGCGAGTGCCTTGGACCAAATTGCTGATGTGCTAGAACACGGTAGAACCGCGTTGCTGGTCAGGCCGGGCGATCCGGGTGAGCTGGCGGAGGCCATCCAGCGCCTTGCCGCCGATACACAATTGCGCAGGGAACTCGGACGCAGCGCCATGGAAGTCGCTCTGGCGCGTTACACGTGGCGACAAAATGCCAAACGTGTTCTCTCATATCACCCTGATAATCCGCTGGCTCCACCCGGATCCGCTCTGCGTACCCATGTTGCTGTGGGTCCGCCCCCATCCCGCACTACAAACCTTGCAAACCAGGATCCTTGATGAAAGCTAAACTATCGGCCGCCTTAGCTCATCTGTGGCGGCTAGCCGCAGGCTCCGAGCTTCGCCGCGATGTTTTGGAGACCTACGGCACCCGCGTGCTGATTGTAGCCATAATGTTCGCCACCACGGTCGTCATCGCTCGAGAACTCGGTCCTACGGGGCGCGGGTTCTATGCAGTGGCCGCCACCGTAAGTGCTCTCGGCGTGCAGTTCGGCAATGTTGGCTTGCATGCGTCCAACGTCTACTATGTTGCAAAAGACCGGTCCCTGCTTCCCGCGCTCATTGGCAACACGTTAGCAGTCGTTTTGGTAGCTTGCGTACTCGCGGTTGTGGGCGCCCTTGGCTTTGCGTTTTGGCCGAAGTTGTCTCCCCTCCACGGTACGCTATTGTTGCTCGCGCTCGTTTCGATCCCCGTCAGTTTGGGTTACATGCTCACCCAAGGACTGCTGCTCGGTGTCAACCAAGTAAGAGCGTATAACCAGATTGAGTGCGGCGGCAAACTCCTAGCGCTCCTTTTGATGTGTGTCTTCGCATTGAATCACACTGGCGCCGTGGAAGTGTTTTTTGGCATCACTTTGTTGTCTGTCATGCTCAGTTTTCTTTGCGCCCTGCTGAGCCTGAGACGGGTTTCGGTGAAACCCCCTGCGCCGTCTTGGTCGGCTTTTTGTCAGACCATCGGAGTTGGGATGAATGCATACATGATTGCATTCTTCGGTTTTCTTGTGCTCCGAATTGACCTGCTCATGGTCAAGTACATGCTCGGCGCTACAGAAGCCGGATACTATTCGATCAGCCAAGTCCTCTCCGAGAACACCATGCTATTTCCAGTCGTCATAGGATTGCTGTTGTTCCCCAAGCTGTCTGCCATAAAAGAGAAAGAAGCGAAGTTGCGGCTGGCCAACAAGGCCGTTCTCGTGACCGCCGCTCTGATGCTGCCGGCAGTTTTGATCGCCGCGTGGGCCGCCTCTCCCATCATCTCTATCGCATTCGGACGAAAATTCCTCGCAGCAGTCTCACCTTTCGTTTGGCTCATGCCCGGGATCTATTTCTTGGGAATTGAAACGGTGATGGTTCAACTGCTGAACAGCGAGGGCTTTCCACGGGTCATCGTCGTGGCTTGGATCGTGGATACAGTCATCAACGTCGCTCTGAATTTCTGGGCCATCCCGCGCTATGGAATAGCCGGCACGTCGGTTGTTTCCTCTGTTTCCTATTTCCTGATGTTTCTAATCGTTTGCGCCGTCGTTTGGAAACGTTTCTATGCCGCACAACCGGCGGCGGTTCGTGCCCCGAACTTGCAGCCAATGTGATTTCCAGTAATGCAGCGAGGCATTGAAGCACCAGTGGCGGCAGCAGTTAAGCGACTTAACGCAAGTTCCGAGGATCTGGAACAAGGGCAACGATTGACAGAACCTCCCCTCAATTCACGCCGGCAGCTGAGAACCTAACGGCTGAGCGGCGCATTTTGCTCTTTTATTAGTTCGGAAGCTCAAGGTCGGCCATGCATCGGACGCCTTTGAGTCGGCGCACGTGCTCGGGAGTAGGTGATTTCGCCTTGGGCAGGATCTGACTCGCAACAAGACAGAGAGCGGCTCTGATCACGAAGGTTTCTGCGTGAGTCGGATACATCGGCAGTTTGTTCAAATCATGATTGCGTTTGGGGAAACAGGGAATGAAGATCGAATACGTGAGTCACGCCTGTTTGTCGATTGACACTGGAGACTTGAAGATCGTGACCGATCCCTGGTTCCACGGCCCCGCCTACTGCGGCCAGTGGAACGTATTTCCTAGGCCCGTCAACACTAGAATTCTAGACGATTGCCAGGTAGTTTTGTTCTCGCATGGGCACGAGGACCACTTCCATCCTCCGACGGTCGAGAAACTTCCCAAGTCGGCCCGTGTGTTCTATCCATATATGTGGTATGGAGGCATCAAGCCTTACTTGAACGAATTAGGCTTTCTGGATGTGACGGAAGCACCCACGGACAAGACTATCCGAGTCACGCCAGACACGACAGTAACCTATGTCGTAAACAACCTCGATAGCATTATCATAATCGAAAGTAATGGTCACGTCTTAGTAAATGTCAATGACGCCCTACATTCACACCCGCCGAGAATTGCCGATGTTTTCGTCCAACACATTCTGGAGCGTTGGCCCCGCATAGATACTGTGTTCTGCGGATTTGGCGGAGCCAGCTATTTCCCCAACACAATTCACTGTCCGGGGAAGAACGACCTGGAGATTGCAGAAGCGAGAGAACAGATGTTTGTTCACTCATTCTGCCGCATCGTCCATGCCTTGAATCCGAGGGTTGCGGTACCGTTCGCGGCGGACTTTGCCTTACTACGCCCCAATCAGAGATGGATCAACGGAAGGCGCTTTCCGCGTTCTCGGATTCCGGAGTATTATCGCGAGATCTACGGCGATTCTCCAGAGACGCCCCAGATTCATGTGATGTACCCAGGAGATGTTCTGATCGATAACCAGCTGAAGCCGTTTTCGCCTTATCGCGCTAAGTTGCGGGCGGCCAGTCTTAGTCACTTGATAGAGGATCAGTACAAGGAGGAAATTGCGGCTCTCGAAAAGGAACATTGGCTGACAGAGGCCGAAGTCCATGTCCTCGAAAAAGAACTCCTGAAAAATCTCGAACTCAGGATGGGAGTCTTCGACCCGCAAGTTTTGAGCAAGATTGAGTTCTCGCTTAGGGTTTCCGATATCCGAGAAAATCCCTACTTCACCATCAGCATGAAATCTGCCACTCCGCGCGTCCAGCGCTGCGCAGCTCCTAGCCAGGAGTCCATCCTGCAGATCGAAATATCGAGCAGCATTCTTCGTCATTCCTTTGCCAGCGAGTGGGGCGGCGATGCAGTCACCATAGGTTATGGTTGCGAAATCCATGTTTTTCGCCCCGAGATAATTCAGGGCAACCTGGACGTCATCTGCGTCCAGCTGTTGACCCGCATTCCTTCTGCGAGTCGACACTGGAAACGCGAGCCGCTCCGCCTAGCGCGGTTTATTTTTTCCAGCACGATCACTCAGAGCTGGGTGGCGCAAGCCACTTGGAATCGTTTGCGGGGGCGGCGCCCTTTCCCTGACGACTACAATGAGAAGATGCGTCCGTGGCTTTTTCGAACCAAATGTGAGGTCTGCCGCGCTTGTGATCTTCCCATGTTGGACGAAAGGTTTGCCGAGACATTGTGAAAACCGTTCTCTGAATCAGAACGGTATTTAAGCCAACATAGTTATGCGACCCTTGTCCCAGATTCTTGAAATGGGGCCCCCCTTGTTGCTGGCACGGGAGGCGGCGTGGCGGATTCGGAAGAGATGGGGAAAGAGACGCATTCTAGCCCAACTGGAGCTGCGACCTTATCCGGTAACGTTTCGCAATATTCCCTATTACATGCCCAACGTTTCCACTCTCAGTAGCACGAATCGAGAGCTTTTGATTGCTTTTGCGGATCAAGTCTGTGAAGGACGGTTTCCATTTCTGGGATATGGAACGGTGGACCTGGGTCGGCAACCGATGTGGAATGTTGATTTCGTCTCTGGTTTGAACTGGCCCCAGATTCCATTGGAAGACCACCATCGCATGCGGTTCGATGGCTCGGATGCGAAGGTTCCGGATGAACTGTCACGCCTCCAATTCTTGCCCGTGCTTGGGAAGGCCTGGGTACTGACCCGTGACGAGCGATACCGCGGGGCCGTCAAAGAGCTGGTTTCCGATTGGATTGCCAAGAACCCCGTCGGGGTCGGCATCAATTGGACGATTGCCATGGAGGCGGCGCTGCGCGCGATGAGCGTCTGTTTTCTATTGAATTTGCTTTCTCCGTTTCGCCGTGAGGAGCAACCCTGGCTCACAACCGTCACCCGTTCCCTCGGCCGGCATCTGCTTTACATCGAAGCGAACATTGAGTTTTCGCACTTATTGACCAGCAATCACTATCTGAGTGACATCGTCGGGCTTTACTGCCTTTCTATGTTCCTCGATGGCGAGGGCATGACAGCGAGGCGCCGCGAATACCGGCAGCGAATCGAAGCCGAAATGGCAAAGCAGGTATACGAAGATGGCGGGGATTACGAGGCCGCTACTGGTTACCAGGTGTTGGTCACACAGCTTTTTACGACCGCGCTGCTGCTGATGCGCACCGAACACCCTGCTCCGGCTACGGCCTTCATCGAGCGCCTTAGGATGATGTTCCGGTTCCTCAACACAGTCGCCAGCGCTTCCGGCCAATTACCGCAGGTGGGCGATTGCGACGATGGCCGCACGGAACTGCTGGTTGACGACATCCAGCAGATGATCCATCTCCCGGTTCCAGAGAGGAATTCACTGAGGGTTCCCAATTTGCTTGGACTAGGGCAACGGCTTTTCGGCGAAGGTGCCGGAGACGGCGACGATGCCGCGTGGTACGGTTTCACTGACTCCACGCGAATCTCCTACCCCGACCCTCAGATCAACCCCGGATCGGCTTGCCCGATGAGAGTTCTTCCGAAGTCGGGCATTGGCATTCTGCGACACGGGTCAGCCGAAATCCTGTTTTTCGCCATTCCGAACGGGATCTTCGGCAAAGGCAGCCATACCCACAATGATAAGCTCAGCTTCGTTTTGCGAGTGGGCGGTCAAGAAGTCCTCTGTGACTCTGGCACGGGCGGCTACGGACGCGACGTAACAACACGAAACCGGTTCCGCAGCACCGCCGCGCACAATACTCTGGTGATCGGTGGTACGGAACAAAATCGCATCGATACCGGCCCGCGCGGGCTTTTCATCCTCGGAAACGAAGCGGCCGTCAGTCAGATACAAGAAGGCAGAGAAGCGCGGGGGTGCTTCCTGCGCGCCTCCCACACTGGATATCGTTCGCTTGGAGTAACGCACACGCGAACCATTCGCGTTGTTGACGACGAACGTGCCTTTGTCATCGAAGACGAACTCGAGGGCGATGGCATTCACGATTTCGAATTCAATCTTCAACTTGCGCCCAATCGAAGCGCAGAAGTAGCCGTGGCAGAAAACGGGGTTTTGTGCCGCATACTCGGCGATCGGCAAGTTCAGCTCACCGTCTCTAAACTTAGTGGTCATCAGGGGTCAGTCCAGCCATCGCTCATCAGCACTACGTACGGCGTAACAATTCCAGCGACGAAGGTGCGCATCCGGGGAAATACCGCAATTCCCGCGCGCATTACCACTCGTATCTCGTGGGCGGATGCGACCGCCATGACAAGCGACCAATCCGAATTCGCAAAGGAAGCCAAGATTCGAGGTGCAGTCGCTGAGGGGGTCTGCTAGGCATGAACTCCACTCCTTCCGTACTCAGGCCTGTCCCGGCTGGAGGGGATGTCGCAGCCGGCGCACAGTCTGCCGACTGCCCGCTTTCCGGTCAGTCGATCGTGTGTTTTGCGGGCGAGGACTGGTGGTACCACCATCCCCATTCGAAGAACCACATCCTTAAGAGGTTGGCCAAACACAATCGCGTGCTGTTCGTGAACTCCATCACCATGGGCCTGCCTTCGATCGGCAATCCGGATTTCTTTCAAAAAATTCGGCGCAAGTTTCGCAGCTATCTGCGCTGGTTGCGCAAGGCGCCAGAGGGACTATGGGTGATGACGCCGATAAACGTGCCGCTGTACGGCTGGTCAGTGGTACGCGCCTTGAATCGCCTGTTGCTTGTCCTCCAGCTCCGATTGGTGATGTTCTTTCTCAATCTGAGGCGTCCAATCGTGTGGGTCGCCATTCCTACAGCCGCCGACCTCGTGAACTCGCTCGGCGCCAAGTTGTTGGTTTATCAGGTTTCCGACAAATACGATTTCAACGAAGACAGCGCGCTGTCGCGTGCCGTAATTCGCGACATGGACGCTCGTCTGAAGCAGCGCGCCGCGGTGGTAATGTATTCTGGGCGCAAGCTGTATGAAGAAGCCGAGGTCCACCACCGGTACTTCCTCGAGCAAGCAGTCGACTATGAGCGCTTTGCCAATCTGCCATCGGAGACACCTCCGGATATCGCCGCAATTCCTCGGCCGGTGCTCGGATACGTAGGCGCTTCCGACTCATACACGATGGATGTACCCCTAATAGAGCACGTGGCCAGGGTGCGTCCCGATTGGCACTGGGTTTTCATCGGTTCGAAATCGAATGTAATCCAGGTGTCCGCGCCTAACATACATTTCCTCGGCCCCAAGCCTTATTCCGAACTTCCCCGCTACTACCGTCACATTGACGTGTGTGTGTTGCCCTGGAATCAGCACAACGTATTTACCAGCTACGGAAGTGCAATTAAGGTGCGTGAATACCTCGCAACCGGCAAGCCCGTCGTCATTTCTCCGCTTTACGAGTACCTGCAAACGCCGGGTGTGAGAATCTACCGCTCGATCGATGAATTCATCCGATTCGTTGACGAAGCACTTTCCTGCGATACGCCTCGCGAGCGCCAGTTGCGACAAGACGCTGTTCGGGACTGCACATGGGACGTCCGCGCCAGAGAAGTGGCCAGTCTCTTTCGTCGCCTGCTCGATGGTCAAGACTTTGGCAAGGCCATGTTGCCCTGCGCTGGGCACAGACAGATTCGAAGCGCGATTGAGTGAGTCGTCTGAAGAATTAGTTTAGCTATCAAGTTCAAGGGAGCCGTCTTCCAAGTTCTCTCCCGACTCGAATCGAGGATCATCGCGGCAATGTGGGAGCGCTCGGAAGCTTGAGGAGTTTCTAGGATCTAGCATGTTGTTTGAGGAGGGCTGCTGATGTGCGGAATAGTCGGAGTAGTTTCTTTCACTAACAGTGCTTTCCGGGTCTCGGAGCCCTATCTGACGCGCATGCGGGATGTGATGGCACACCGCGGCCCGGACGGCGCCGGAATCTTTGTCTCGCCTGATCGGCGGCTTGGCCTGGGGTT
>WNFP01003158.1_pt1 | contig 29796 bp, 32 predicted proteins | sample 5400201 | NCBI WGS metagenome assembly WNFP01 (sample SAMN13153355, study PRJNA577476) | soil metagenome | isolation source: 115 cm saprolite under Madrone tree | place: USA:California | collected 2016-06-14 | reverse complement strand
AATTCGGGTTTCGTCACTGCCTGACCGGGTGTTCACCGCGTATGCGCCGAAATCGAGCGCACATTGCCTCGACATTCGTAAGCAAAGCATCGCCCGCGAATTCGAGGCTCGCAATTGAACGTTCTGCCGCATCGCGATGACCGAAACCACAGGCGTCCTTAACAACCACTGGAATGTAACCAAGATCAGCGCCCTGCCGCACCGTAGGTTCAATGCCGATTTCCATGGCGACACCGACAATAGCAAACGCGCTGATGCCACAATCGCGCAGCGCAATGTCCAACGGTGTACCTTCAAACGCTGACATGGCGATCTTGTCGAAGATTGCTTCGCTTGGCAGAGGACTCATCTCAGGAATCAGATGGAACCCCGGTGAGTCCCGCAAAAACCAGGGCTTCACCTCGTCAACCGATTTCACCCGTTGCCAAGCCATACCCATGCGTAATTGAAACACCCCCATCAGCTCCTTCGGTAGTGACATGTGGCGCGTGAAGAAGATGCGAATTCCCGCTTTGCGAGCCGCTTCGAGAACCTGAACGACTCTGTCTGTGATCTGGCGACCATTCTCGATTTGGTTCACAACTCCGACTTGCATGTCGTACACAACCAAAGCCAAACGCGCCGGATCACAAACTTCGTCCAGAGTTTGCGGAATGTCTAGGCCGAACGCCCGCTGCATCATCGATTCCACCTCGGCAAGGAGTCGAGCTCCCTATTCTACTGAAACACACGCCTTAGCTCAGTTAAGCAGACTGCAATAATCCGATGCGCCCATTCTTTATTTCAAGTGGCTCTATCCGAAGGCGGAAATTCAGGACCTTTGAACCAATCCCTACAATCTTCGCCGTCTAAAGAGAAGTGTGACCCAAGACCGTAAGGCGACGCGGGCCAGTCAGCTTCCTTCTTTCCACGCTATCGCGTGACGATGAACGATTTCGGCAATCCTAAGAAGCGTTCGGTCTTTATGGTGCATCCTGGAAATATTCTGCGGAGTTTCCTTTTGGGCAACCAAGTGACGTCGTACTCGTACGGGCGACTGAGCAACCAGCCATTGAGAGTGAAGTAACGTAGGACGATTGGTGTCAAAAACGACCGGGGCAACCAATGTAAGAAGAATGCGGACAGATGCGGATCGATCGGAAACAGCCGACACGGCGTTTGACAGTACATTTGCTTGCCAACACGCAGCATCTCCGACGCAAATCGTGCCTGGCTTTCAAAACTGCCCACATGCTCAATGGCTGAATTGGAAAAAGCGAGATCTATCGACTGATCTCGAAAGGGCAGTTGGCGTCCATCGCCAAGCACGTAGGGAACTTCATCACGTTCGGACGGAGCCCACAGGTTTAGTACGATCACTCCGTTTTTCCGGCCGATGAGCGTCCAGAGATTGTGATCACCGCCGATGTCGACAATCGTGCGGCATTCAGCAAAGCGCTCGAGAAACCCTTTTAAACGCCTCTTCCGAAAGAAGGCGCGGAACGGCTCTTGGAAAGAATAAGGATTCCCCACGCGGCAACTCCACCCACCCTAGATTGCGCCAGCACCTGGGTGCAAGGTCGCTTAGTTACGAGGTTTCCTTCCCGAGCTCGGAACGGAAAAGATTCTATCCCAACTATCCCTTGCGCGTAAAGATCGACATAAATCCAGGCAAGGAATACTCTACGCGTGAGTAACGGAATTCAAAGACTTTACCCAGTTGTCTTGCCCAGCGATCGGATGGGTAAACTGCTGCGCCGTGCCTTTCGTCCTCCATCATGCCAGCTGTCCGTACCGAGCCCCAATTTCTGGCACACCTGAGGAGTGAGTCTCTGCGTGAAGAGAATCTAGTTCCGGAGGGAAGAAATTCGTCGTCGAATGTTGGGAGTGTCAATATTGAATTTTGGTTGAGATCTAATTGGTTCGGCAAATGCGCGGGGGGAGGCGCGCTGAACTCCGTTCTGCTCCGCGGCACCGAATTTTAGAAAGCGGATGGCGATTTGCAGGAACGTCGATTAAAGCCTGCGAAATCTCGAGACACTGGATTGCCCTCTACGAGCTTAGGGTGTACCCTTTTTTGCATGGCAATCTGCCACCAGAGGCCCGCGCAGGGTTGTTGTTGTACGTGTTGCGTTTGCGTGTCCTCTGGTAGGGGCGGACTGGATATTTAGACAGCCGATTCAACCTCCGAATTTCAGACCCACCGCCAGAGGTTGACTGGTAGGTGGGTTTTTCATTTTGACACGATCGCAACTCAACGGACATATTGACGGCTGACTCGTACGTTTACCGCATCGTGCAGAGCTTTCCGGCAGATGACGCAGCACCCTCTAGACCCCAGGACGAGCACTTCAATTAGGAGGTCAACTCGAGATGTTGTTCAAGGCTGATCCAACTTTCTATCCTTCTCCCAAACTTGCGATTCAGGCGCCCAAGGAGGGATTGGCCTATGTGGCAGCTCTGAACGCGAATGGTGGCACGAAACCTGACGCATTGGTGGTCGTGGACGTCGATCCCAAGTCAAAAACCTACGGCCAGATTGTGGGCCGCGTGGATATGCCCAATGCAGGAGACGAACTGCACCACTTCGGCTGGAACGCATGCAGTTCGGCGCTGTGTCCTTATGCAGCGCATCCCCACCTGGAACGGCGTTATCTCATTGTTCCCGGCTTGCGCTCGTCGCGCATCCACGTGATTGACACAAAGCCCGATCCTCGCCAGCCCAAGATCGTGAAGGTCATCGAACCCGACGAAGTGGCGGCACGGACCGGTTACAGCCGCCTGCACACCGTGCATTGCGGCCCGGACGGTATCTACATCAATGGTCTTGGCTCCCCTGCCGGTGAAGGCCCTGGCGGAATCTTTGCGCTCGATCACTACACCTTTGAGCCACTGGGAAGGTGGGAAGTGGAACGAGGCCCGCAGTATCTGGCCTACGATTTTGCCTGGCACCTGGGATATGACACGGCAATTACCAGCGAGTGGGGCACGCCAAAGCTGGTCGAGGACGGTGTGAATCCTGACGCCCTACTCGCGGGAAAATATGGGCACAGCTTGCACGTGTGGGATCTGCGTAAGCGTAAGCATCTTCAATCGCTGGATCTGGGCGCGGAACAACAGATGGTGCTTGAACTTCGCCCCGCCCACGACCCGACCAAAGCTTACGGATTCGTTGGAGTCGTTGTATCGCTGAAAGACCTTTCGAGTTCAATTTGGCTGTGGCATCGATCCAATGGAACCTGGGAGGTGAAGAAGGTCATCGAAATTCCCGCCGAACCGGCCGACCCGGACCAACTGCCTCCACTTCTGAAAGGGTTCAAGGCGGCGCCACCGTTGCTTACCGACATCAACCTCTCTCTGGACGACCATTATCTCTATGCTTCGAACTGGGGTACGGGGGAACTGCAGCAGTATGACGTTTCTGATCCGTTCCACCCGAAACTGACCGGCTCGGTGCGCATTGGCGGAATTGTTCGCCGCGCAGCGCATCCCGGACAGCCGAAAAAACCATTGGACGGCGGCCCGCAGATGGTGGAGCTTAGCCGGGACGGGCGCCGCGTTTATTTCACTAATTCACTGTACGCGGCTTGGGACAGGCAGTTCTATCCCGAAGGAATCCATGGCTGGATGGCGAAACTTGACGTCGCGCCCAACGGTGGAATTGCGCTCGACAAAGATTTCGTTGTGGATTTCGGCGATCTTCGCAGCCACCAGGTGCGCCTTGAAGGTGGGGACGCGTCGTCGGACTTCTATTGCTATCCATGAGTACGGCTTGGCCCTGGGTCACCATTGCGTTCCTCGGGGCCTACCATGGCCTGAATCCCGGGATGGGTTGGTTGTTTGCATTGTCGCTGGGACTGCAGGACAGGAGCCGGTGGGCCGTCTTGCGGTCGCTCTTGCCAATCGCTCTTGGTCACGCCGTGGCGGTTTCGCTGACGATTCTTGCGGTCCGTATCGCGCAGGAAGCCATCTCACCGCGAACCACGAAGATCGCCGTAGCCGCCGCGTTGTTTGCAATGGGCTCTTACCGGCTGTTTCGCGCTCGTCACCCCCGCGGCGGGGGAATGAGGGTAGGTTTCCGTGACTTGTTTCTTTGGTCATTTCTCTTGGCCATCGCGCACGGCGCAGGATTGATGCTGGCGCCAGTCCTGCTGGCCCAACCAATGCCGGAGAGGAGTCATTCCGTGCACAGCGCGACGTCAATCGTCGTGGGATTGAGTGTGGGAGTGCTTGGGCTGGCAGTAGCGGTGCACACGCTGGGCTTGCTCCTAGCGTCGGGCACGCTGGCCCTGCTGGCTTATCAATCTTACGAAACGTCAGGGCTTCGGCTGCTGCAGCGTGCGTGGTTTAACTTTGATTTGCTTTGGGCAGCCGCCTTGTTGGTGGCGGGGGTTGCCGCACTATTGTTCTAAGCGACGCCACTGCCAACCGTGATAATCCTGTTGTGATTCATGCGGGCAGCCCATCACCTGGGCCTGGATCCCAGGCGTGAAGAATCTCACTCTGACAAAAATTGGTGAAAGTCCGTCATCGTCGAAAACAATCGGAAAATGCCTCGATTTGCCGCAGTGGACTAAGAGCGATTTACTTTTTCTCGGCGGTATCGCTCTCCACAACCATTTGTGCCTTCGGAGCGGCGGCGTGAGCGGCGCGGGCTTGCCGAGCTATGTCCCCCAGAGGCGGGTTCAAGGGCGGCAGCGCTTTGGGTTGTGCGACGGGAGCAAGTGGCTGTGCAGCGCCACTGGCGACGGTTTGGGTTTTGGTTCCGGCCGCAGAGATTTGTTGGGCCAGGGCCCGTTTGGGCTCTTGCCCGAACCCCTGAGTTAGCAGCACTAAACCCGCCAGGAACAGCTTCAATGATGTCTTCGTGGATCAATCCTCGCTTTGGTGGCTTAGTGCTACCAGCTTTGTCGTCCTTCCTGGATGTTGAAGTGCACGTTCCATTCCATCGGCACGTGGCCGAAGTATGCTCCTATGTTGCAGGAAAGGCACTGGATGACTGGGGTGGAGACGGTGGAGACCCCGCCGTGGAACGTGTTTTCCACTTTTCGTGGAACCCATTTTCCGCCGAGGGGGTCTGGCCCCGCTATCGGCCGATTGGCGGGACGACGACGCTCCGCACTCCATTCTCCATGGGACAAGTTCAGAAAGATTGAGGCTAGTGGATCGTAACCGAGGTTTGGTTGGAAATCGGGCTCTCTTGACCGGTTGCATCCACCGCTCTGACCAAATAGTGATAGGTTTTCCCGCTGCGCACGCCGCGATCGATGTAGGTGGGGGCGGTCACGCCGGAGGCAATCCGCTTGTAAATGCCGTCTGACGGGCTGCGATAAACGTTATAACCCACCACGGTAAAGCCTGGCTTTGGCGGAGGATCCCACTTCAGCAGAACGCTGTGAGGGGTCTGGTCGGCCGCGACCCGAAATAGCATTACGCCAACGATCCCGGAAAACAAGATCGCCAGAATCGCGACAGGCAGGAATGAGGCTTTTCTCAAATCTTGATACCAAAAACAGCCACACCCAGATCCCGATAGCCCAGACCCAAATGGCCCGTTCCAAAAGCCCGAGTCTCGGACTGAAATCCGTTGGTCTTATCGTTGATCTTACCGGGATCTGACCAGCTACGATTTTACCGGCTACCGATTTACCAGCGAACCGGCTTCGGTGATGCTGCCCTTCACCAGGTCGGTCTGAATCTTCAGTTTCTGGTGAGGACGCAGGTCGACGACCGTGTCGAAGGGCAAATAACCGGGAAGAGCAACGCGGACGCTATGCCGTCCTGGCGTAAGCAGCATGGCTTTTCCCGCGCCGTCGAACTCGTCGACGTGGCCGGCGAATTGATTGTCCACGAAGACCGCTGCCCGCGTTGGGGTGGCGGCGATTTTCAATTCTCCGGTTGCTTCCTGGGTTCGCGGATGCGCTGTTCTTATCAGCGAGACGTTAATCACCTGGGCTTGTCCGGGCTCAAGGATGACCTGCTGGGTGTAATCGGTGTACCAAGCCTGACGCACAATCACATCGTGCTTTCCGGGCAGTAGCACGATTTTCTTGTCGCCGGTCAATTCTTTTACGAAGCCGACATACTGTCCGTCCACCCATACTCCGGCGGTCTTTTCCGCCTTGTTGTGACCCACAAATCGCAATTCAGACTGAACCCGGTCCTCGGCGTGCACCAGGCCAACCAGGGCGATCATTGCAAAAAGCGCACGCAACATTCTACGGCTGAACATACTTACCTCCAAAACAGACTACGAACGAGTATTAACGAGTATTAAGGATGATTCTATTCGCCGACACTGGCTAGTAGCCAGCCGGATTCTCTCAGAGTGAGGGCGGGAAGACTCATGGCGCTATGCGCGGGGTCCTTTCCGGCGGTTGTGACTAAAGCTCTTAGCTGGAAAGCTCGCCGAGTCAACACCAAGAGCGCAAAGGAAAACCAGGGCTGAAGGCAGACGCCCGATGACTGACGACTGATTCACCGATTCAGGTATTGGCGCAAACAGCGGACGCAGGGCACGTATCCTTGACGGATAGCCTCCGAGGCTGCGATCAGGCGGATGTTCTCATTCTCATGCTTATGTAGAAACCGGCACCCTGGGACGTGAAACGTTTTGCCATCGGCGGAAACCTCCACCATCATCCCATCATGAACGCCGGATCCGGGCTCGGCGTGGTACGAACGCAGGGCGGACACCGACTTCGCGTCGAGTCGAGCCAGAGCGAAGCTGCCGGAGATCAGGGCTACCGCGGCCACCGCCAACAACCAGCCAAAAGCTGTTCCCCGACCGGGAATATATTCGGCAAGCTTGCTTTGCCAACCGGCGGTGAAGCCGGCAGGCAATGGCAGAGAACGGCGGTCGCCGTACAGGTGGATCACATTCCTGGTGCCATTGAGTACGGCGGTGCAGTGCTTGCATTCGCGAAAATGGGCTTCCATCGCGGCGCGGAGGTCCGGGTTGACCTCGCCCTCGAGATAGTTCGATATCTCCTGCCAAACCCGCTCGCAATTGACTACCATGGCTTACTTCCTTTCCCGAACGGTGTGCGGCTGAACCACCCGTCCGCGAACGCGGGCGCCAGAATGTCGCGCAGCATGAGCCTGGCTCTCAGCAGACGTGTCTTGACGCTGGCCACCGAAATGCTCAACACCTGCGCCGTTTCCTCGATGCTCATGTGTTCGACATCGCGCAGGAGAAATACTTCACGGTACTTCTGCCCCAGGCTGGCGAGCGCCTTGGCCAGAATCGCCCGCACTTCGCCTCTTTCCAGCGCTTCGGAGGGAATTTCGCGCCAGTCAGCGAAGTCCCGCGGAGTGTAGGTTCCTTCTTCATCGTTGTGCGATTCGGCAAGCGGCTCGAACAGCTCCGCGTGCCGCTTCCTCTGCCGCATACGCGCTTCGTTCACCGTGATCTGAATCAGCCAGGTGCTGAAGCGCGATTCGCCGCGAAACTGCCGCAGGTAGGTAAAGGCCTTCAGTATGGCCTCCTGGGCCACGTCCTCCGCGTCGGCTTCGTTTCGCAGCAGAGCTAGGGCAGTCACATAGACGCGGCGCTCGTAAGGCTTGACCAGCTCCGCGAACAGAGACGATTCGCCGTTGCGGATGCGGGTAATGAGCAACTGCGCCCTCTCATCACCGGTGTCAACTGGTTTCGCGACAGCAGTCATGAATAACAGCATTTGGATTCCAACCGGTGCACGACTTCAGTCCAGGCGGCGGGGAAGATATTCGGGATTTTTCTTCCATCCCGTCAGCATGGAAGCGAAATTACTCCAGCCGTGCAGCACGACCATTACGAGATGCCCCAGAAGGAAGAACAGAATCGCCCACATCACCGCAAAATGCCAGATGCGGGCCCAGTGGAAGCCACCCACTATCCACGCCAGCCAGGAAAACTGTACCGGCTTCCACACCGCCATTCCGGTGACCACCGACAAAACCCCCAAGCCTAGCACCGAAGTGTACGCCAGTTTCTGCAGAGGGTTGTAAACCTCGCGGATGACAGGCTTGGGCCCAAAGAAAAAGTAATAATGCATCATGGGCCACACGCCGGGGAGATCGCGGGGAGTGAAAAGCACTTGCCGGTAATTCCCGCTGATCATCTGATAGCCCAGGTAGAAAAGTCCGGTGCCGATATAAATCCACACGAAGGTCAGGTGCCATTGCAAACCGCCGCCCAGCCAGCCTCCCAGGGCGAAGGCTTTGGGCCAGTTCAGCAGATCTTTCTGGGGAATCTTCGCGCCGAAGCTGGGGAAGGCGCGGAATATCTGGAACCCGCTGGCGACCATAATTAGAAGCGAAACCGCATTCAGCCAGTGACAGAAGCGCACCGCCCAGGGATGCTCGTAGGCGGCCTCTTCCACCACTCCCGTTTTCGATGATTCGATCTCTACTACGGCTTCGTGCATCCGCGCTTCCCCGGCCGTTTAAGCCCCACCTACCGATTATCATTCCAAAGGCCTTGAGGCGAGAGGAATCTGCTTTTCCTTGAGTTTCGGAAAAAGCAGATTTCCCGCTTCACTCGAGATGACAAGTTCAACAAGCTCCTAGAGTCCATAGACTAGAGACCATAAAATGAAGAATAGCCCTGGTCTTCCCAGTACCCGACCCTGGTCAGGACATTTGTGACTTTCAGCTCGGTCAAATACTTGGCCTGCTTGTAGCCCACTTTCGTCGGAATTTGCAAACGTAGCGGCGCGCCGTGCTCGCGAGTCAGCAACCGGTCGTACATCTCGTAGCACAGCAGGGTTTGCGGGTGCAGGGCGGTCGCCATATCCAGCGACTCGTAATAATCATCCGCGCACTCGACGTACACGAAGCGGGCCGTGGTATCGGCGCCAATCATTTGCAGGAAATCCGAAAGCCGCGCTCCACCGAAGCGGCCGATGACATCCCAGCCTTCCACGCAAACGTGCCGGGTGTTCTGACGCACCCTAGGTAGGGATTGGAATTGCGCCAGCTTGTATTCTCCCGGCTTCTGTACTGCTCCGGTTACGGTCAGCGTCCACTTCTCGAGGTCAACGCCGGGATCTTCCACGTCGTAACCGTTGATAGGGAACTTTTCAAACGGAGCGACTTCGGAGTCCGCAAAGGTGGTAGCCAGATGCCCGGAGCGAAACAGTTTGGCGGAGGCCCAATCGCTGAATCCCAGGCCGCCTTTGAGCAGTGGTTCCTGAAGTTTGGAAATGGCAAAAACTCCGACCGCAAGCACCGGAGCCAGCTTCAGCAATTCGCGGCGGGTAACCCGTTTGAACTTGCGATCGTCGATTCGTGATTCCATGCAATTCGTCGCTAACTAGGCAGTGTAACCCGAACATATGACTCCTGAAAAAACGAAAAGTTACAGCCCGGCCGGAGCGAGGCCAGTCTGGCAGGTGAGGTCCGGCCCTGAGGAGGATCGGTCGCTATGTCATAGCCAGTTGCATCGGAGGTAATCGGGAATCGACCGTATTGTTTGCCAGTGCGCCTTGGTGATAGCTTCCGTTGGGGAGTTCCCGGCCGCCGGCTTCGCCCATTCGCGGTCCGGGATTGAGTCGGAGCGTTCGTACGACCAGATATGTTTCAGCCTTTCACCGTTTCCGCCACAAACCTGGCGAACTGCTTTACATCCTGCTCAGTAGTATCGAACGAACACATCCAGCGCACCACCGATTGCTGTTCGTTCCACACGTAAAAGAAGTAACGCTTTTGCAGCCGGGCAATCGCACCGCGGGGAATTCTAGCGAAGACTCCGTTCGCTTCCACTTTGTAGATGATCTTCACTTGTGGAATTTCGCTGAGTTTCTTCTGCAGCAGACGCGCCATGCGGTTGGCATGTTGCGCACTCTTCAGCCAGAGATCGCCGGTCAACAGAGCGTCAAACTGAGCGGAGATAAAGCGCATCTTGGAGGCAAGCTGCATGCCCTGCTTGCGCAAATAGAGAAAGTCATGGCTCAGTTTCTTATCGAAGAAGACCACGGCTTCTGCGCCAATGGCACCGTTTTTGGTTCCACCGAAAGAGAGCACGTCCACTCCGAGATCCCGGGTGGCCTGCCGCAAAGTCTGGCCCAGGCTGGCGGCCGCGTTTGCGATGCGCGCGCCGTCCACGTGCAGGAACATGCCCCGCTCGTGAGCAAAGCGGGCCAGCGTTTTGATTTCGCCCGGCTTATACACCGTTCCCACTTCAGTGGACTGGGTGATGGAAATGACGCGGGGTTGCACGTGGTGCGGGTCATCAACGCCATGGTAGGCCTGGGTGACAGATTCGACGGTGAGTTTGCCGTCCCGTGTGGGGATGGGAATCAGCTTGCAGCCAGTGAATTTTTCGGGTGCGCCGCATTCGTCGGTATAGATGTGGGCAGCTTCGGCGCAGATGACCGCGTGATATGAGTTGGTCAGTGCCTTCAGGCTGAGGCAGTTGGCGGCTGTGCCATTGAAGACGATGAAGGCGTCAATATCCGGGCCAAAGTGCTGCTTGAATTTGCGCACCGCGGATTCCGTGTACTGATCGTCGCCATATCCCACGGTGTGGCCCTGATTGGCAGAGGCAATCGCTTGCAAGATTTCGGGATGAACTCCGGCGTTGTTGTCGCTGGCAAAGCTGCGTGCGGGTTTCATGTTCCGAACAATCTAGCAGACATCGGAGCTCGGGCGTCGGACCTTGGACTTCGGTCTTAGCGTGTGGGGCGGACACGCTTGTCCCGCCACTTTTGAATTGGACTGTAGGTATTCAGGACAACTTCAAGGCCGGTGTAAGCAAACGGCAACCAAGATCCCCAACCAAATCAACTTCAAAGGCGGCGGACCACAGTGTCCCCACACGCCCGGCGCCCGACGCCGGTTTCCCGAAATGGCACTTCAGTGGTGTTACTCGGCGGGTACCACGGTGATCTTGGCGGGGTGGGTCCGTGCAATTATGTTGGGCTCATGGCACTCGTTCTCATGATGGTGGTTCTGGCGTTCGGCCTGCTCTACGTTGCAGTCGTAGCCGAAGAGCGGCAGATGCAGGAAGCCACCAAACCTCGCAAGCGTTAGAGAGTCCTCAGAGCCGTCCGGTTGAAGATGACCTGGCTGCTGCCCTGATTTTCCAGATATTTTTCTTTCCTGCTTCTGTCCTTCCGCCAGATTTCGGGTCTAAATTTGATTGAAGAATTTACGAATTTTCCAATTTACGGCTTGACGGATGTCTAAATTCTTCAACGCGTAAATTCGAGGGTCCGCAAATCAAGTCGATCCATCCTCTGCCGCTAGTGCACCCTCTCGAGGGCTGCTCCGAGCACCTGACGCTGACCTGCCTGTTGAATGAACACGATCATCCGCAGATTGGTCAAGTCGGTCTTGGAATCCAGCTTGACGCGAACATCTTGTGAAAAATTCTTTCCCGCCTCGACGCTTCCGATTTTCGTAAGACTCTGCACCACACCCACGTGAGTCAGGCGGCGGCCGCTGTTTTCGCCGCGTAACACTTGTGACTCAGCGTGATTCAGCGCTACCACCAGATAAATATCCGCTTTGCGTGCCTTCGACGCCTCCGGCAAAGCATTGGCTTCCACATGGGCCTGCAGTGTGTGCGGAGGGTCCAACGAGATGCCGGAGATACGGACTGGAACTTTCGGCAGAGTGAGGGATTTTTGAATAGCCTGATTCGCCAGACGCGAATCGTTGCCCACGAACTGGGTGGTGCCGTCGACCACCATTTGGGGTGTGTAAGCGCTACTCAAACCGAAACGATTTGAGTAGGCGCTCTGGCGATCGCTGAAGAAGCGCGATGAGTACGGATCGGTCCAGCCGATCTGATTCCAGTAATCCACATGTTCGCTGAGCGCGATCACTTGCGCGCCGCCGACGGGCTGCGAAAGATCCAGTTGCTGCAGCAGCGCGTCCGCGGGAGGGCAACTCGAACAGCCCTCCGAGGTGAAAAGCTCAACCAGAACCGGGGAGGCAGCTTCCTCGCGGGGTGCGTCGGAGGCGGACAGAAACAGCCATGCGGCAAAGGCAGTAACAAAAACAATTAACAGGGCGGAGAGTCTTGTCATTTCGCACCCATCCAGCGTCGCAAGAAGTATCGCACGCTGGCGGAATTGATGTGCGGGAAGGCAAAAAAGTTACAGCCGCTGGACTTGTAAGTGTGGTCCCCTTTTGGCGTACAGGTTCTGGTCTATAATCGCGTAATTCTCGCCATCATGCGTTTACTCCTCTTGCTGGGTCTTCTTCTTCTTCTTCTTCTTCTGCTTGCGTCTGCCCAGGTGGCAGCCCCGAAAAAGGCATCCCCGGTTCCAGTGCACCAAGTTTCCGCGTCCCAATCTCCAATCCCCAGGTTCAAGGATGTGGCGAAAGAGGTGGGCCTGACCGTTTCCCACATCTCCACTCCGGAAAAGAAATACATCGTGGAATCCATGAGCGGCGGCACTGGCCTGATCGACTGCGACAACGACGGCGAGCTCGACATCATCACGGTGAACGGGTCCACCATTGACCGGTTCCGGCAGGGCGGCGATCCGATGATCACGCTTTACCATCAGGACGCGAATTTCAAGTTTACGGACATCACCGAGGCCGCGGGACTCACGCGCAAGGGTTGGGGCATGGGCATCGCCGTGGCCGACTACGATAACGACGGTCTGCCGGACATTTACGTCACCGGCTTCGGCGGCAACGCCCTCTATCGCAACCTGGGCCATTGCAAGTTTGAGGACGTTACCGACAAGGCTGGCGTGGCCGCCGGCGGCTTCAGCACAGGAGCGGCCTGGGCCGACTACGATCGTGACGGATTCGTAGACCTGTACGTTTCGCGCTACGTCCACTTTGACATGAACCACCTGCCGACCTTCGGCAGCGACGAGAAGAATTGCCGCTTCAAGGGAATCCTGGTGCAGTGCGGTCCCTGGGGCATGATCGGCGAATCGGACCTGCTCTATCACAATCGCGGCGACGGCACTTTTGAAGAAGTGTCCAAGAAAGCGGGCATGGAAGATTCCAACCGCTACTACGGACTGGGAGTGATCTGGGGCGACTACGACAACGACGGCTGGCCCGACCTATGACCAACTTCCACGAACAGCCCGATACGCTGTACCGCAACCTGGGGAAAGACGGATTTTCTGACGTAAGCTGGCCCGCGAAGATCGCGCACCCCACGTTCCTCATGGTGGGCTGGGGCACCGCCTTTTTCGATATGGACAATGACGGCTGGCTGGACATTTTCGTCGCCAACGGTCATGTGTACCCGCAGGTGGATTCCATTCCAGGCGGCATAACCTACCGCCAGCCCATCCAGTTGTTTCGCAACAATCGCGATGGCACGTTTCAGGATGTTTCGAGTGTGCTGGCTGAAGTGCCCGCGGAAAGCCGGCGGGGGGCGGCTTTCGGCGATCTTAACAACGACGGAAATATCGACGTTGTGCTGGTGAATGTGGGAGCCACACCCACGCTACTGCTGAACCAGGGTGGAAATCATAATCATCGTGTGCTGTTCAAGCTGGTGGGCACGAAGAGCAACAAGTCGGCGATCGGCGCCCGAGTGACGGTGAAAACAGGGAAGGTGGCACAGGTCAGCGAAGTTCGAGCCGGAGGCAGCTACATTTCACAGAACGATCCCAGGCTGCACTTTGGCCTGGGCTCAGAAGTCCGGATGACCGGAGTTGAGATCAAGTGGCCGAGCGGCAAAGTGGGAGTTCTGCGCGACGTCCCAGCGGATTTTATCTATACGATTGTCGAAGGTCAGGGCATAAGGGACAAGATTCCGCTACCGTCGCTATCTTCGCCGGCGAAATAGTCCGCCGGGGGATCTTCATCTTTACCTTTTCATCATTCTTCCAGCCACTCGCGCAGCGTCGGTTTGTGCTTGTCTGTCTTCTTTCTTCTCCCATCGGGCACCACGCGCGATCCGGGAGTCATCCCTATTTGTGCTCGAGCCATGGCCTTCACCGCTTTTACCGCGTTGTACTTCTTCGGTTTGCGCTTCTTGTTCGCCATCGGCCATATCTTGCCATAGCTTGTGCGCGGCAAAACTGCAATAATTGGACAACTAGGAATGATCATGGAAGAACGCGAATTTTTCGACGAGCGGCCGGAAAAGAAGATGGCAACGCTGAACTGCCCACACTGCCATCAGCCTGGGGAGTACGAAGTCACCTGGATCGTGCGCACCAAAAAACGGCAATTGGCGGGACGCGCCGACGAACGGGATCGCGCCCGCTTCGCCAAAGCCCGCTCTTACATGCTGCGCAAGGACGACCTGATGGCCTGCAAGAACATGCGCTGCCGCAAACGCTTCGAAATCTCCGGAGTGCAGTCCGTGGTGTTTACGGACTAGCATTCAGCACTCAGGCATCAGCATTCAACCCGTCTTTGCTTTGGACGACGCCAGGGCCCGTCTTGGCGGAATACGGAACGCTGAATGCTGAATGCTCGGTGCTCATTTATACTCAACTGCTTGCCCTTCAGGTGACTGCATGAAGATTCTGGTCTGCATGAAACAGGTGCCGCAGAAGGATGCGCCGCTAAAACTGAACCAGGCTGGTACCTGGATCCGCGAAGACGTCTCCTACGAAGTCAATGAGCCGGACGCTTTCGCACTCGAAGAAGGGCTCCGCCAGAAAGAGAAGCACGGCGGGGAAGTAGTCGTCATCACCGCCGGTCCGGCACGGGCGCAGCAAGTTCTGCGCGAGGCGCTCGCGAAAGGTGCGGACCGCGCCATCCATCTCGAAGATAATGCCTTCGTCGGGCTGGACGCTTCCAATACCGCCCGAGGCCTCGCCGCCGCGATTAAAGAGGAAAAATTCGATCTCATCTTCACCGGCCTGCAGTCCGACGATTACGGCTACGCGCAGACCGGTGTCGTGCTGGCGGAACTGCTGGGTTGGCCGCACGCCACCATTATTATGCAGATCGAAAAGACGGACGGTGGAATCAAAGTCAAGCGTGAGCTCGAGGCTGGCTATTTCCAGTTTGTGGATATGCCCCTGCCGGCTGTGCTCACCATTCAATCCGGCATCAACCGGCTGCGCTATGCCACGCTGATCGGCATCAAGCAGGCCAAGAACAAGCCCCTGCGCAAGGTGGCGCTGGCGGAGGTGCAATCGGCGATCAGCGCCAACATGCAAAAAATCGAGCGACTATATGTTCCCCAAAAAACCAAAAACACGGAATTTCTGGAAGGCGCTCCCGGCGAAGTGGCAAAGAAGCTGGTAGAAAAGCTGCGCAACGAAGTACGCGTGCTGTAGCGACGGAGCGCAAGGGCAAACGAATGGGCCAAACTAAGACACCTCTTTCCTGGATTACGAGGGGTGGAACCCCGTGGCGTGGGATGGGATCTGATGGGTGCCAAGGAACTCCGTTGAGCGTATTGCTGCCGGCTTGATCGGAGTCTTTTTTCCTACTAGGTGGCCTGATCATCACGGCTGCGAGCTTTAGGATCAAACTCGAGATGCGGAGTTTGGTTCGAACCTGGCTTGCTTAAGAGGTCTTCAGTTTGTTTGTAGTGATGGTGGCCTTGGTTGCGGGCTTTTTTGCACTGTGGCTAGGTGGCCGATTAGTGGCAGGCGGCGTGCGCACTCACTGACATGGATCGTCGCCAACGGCGGAATGCGAATTCTGCGACAAAGGAATGGCATGCCGGATTCAATCCTCGTAATTGTCGAACAACGCGAAGGCAAATTAAACCGTGTTTCCTGGGAGACGCTTACCGCGGGGCAAGCATTGGCGGCCGAAACCGGCTGGACGGTCGAGGCTGCGGTCGTCGGCAGCGGCGTTGGCAACTTCGCCCACGAAATTGCGGGCAAGAAAGTCGCGAAGGTTTATGCTATCGAGTCGCCCCGGCTCGAACCCTATGCGCCCGACGCATTCGCCGCCGGTCTGAAGCAGTTCATCGCATCAAAGCAGCCAAAGCTGGTGCTGATGCCCCACACTTACCAGGTGCGCGATTTTGTGCCCAAGCTGGCCACTGCGATGGGTCGCACTGCGATCAGCGACTGTATCGGCTACAAGAAAGAAGGCGAAAAGCTGCTCTTCACCCGCCAGATGTTTCAGGGCAAGCTGGTCGCAGACGTCAGCTTCACCTGCGACGCGCCTTGGTTCGTGACTTTCCAGAACGGAGCGTTTCGCGGGGACAAGGTGGAAGCCGGACCTTCCAGCGCGCCGGTCGAAACCGTCAACGTGGAGATTGCCGACGGCGTTGTCCGCAATCAGCCGCAGGAAGTCTTCAAAGAAGCCAAGCAGGCCGTGGACCTGACGCAAGCCGAAATCATTGTGTCGGTGGGCCGCGGAATCAAGGAGCAAAAGAACATCGAGCTGGCCAAGCAGCTGGCCGAGGCGCTGGGCGGCGAGCTGGCCGCATCGCGTCCTATCTGCGATTCGGGCTGGCTCCCCATGGATCGCCAGATCGGATCGTCAGGACAAACGGTTGCGCCAAAGTTGTATCTCGCATTGGGTATCAGCGGAGCCATTCAGCACATTGTGGGCATGAAAGGCGCGCGGACCATCATCGCGGTAAACAAAGATTCTGAAGCGCCGATTTTCGAAATCGCCGACTATGCTGTAGTGGGGAATCTGTTCGACATCGTACCGCCGCTGATCGAAGAAGTGAAAAAGGCCAAAGCTGGAAGCTGATCTTCGTCGCCACGGATTCACGCCGATGAACACGGATAAATCCCAAGATAACGAGCCAGCGCGGGCCGCTGATTATGATGAATTGATAAAGAGCATCCGGTAACGTCGCGAACGGATTCGGCAATGGCAAGATGTCTCAGACGGCGCCGAGCTGATCCGCGAATAGAGGCCGGTGACCTGATACAACCGCGTAGAATCTTTTCATGGACATGACTCTTGCCGCGGTTTTCGAGGAAGTCTCTCAGTCTGAAGGGGAAGGCTACGTTGCTCCCGCGGAAGAGCTGCCGGGTGCGATCTCCGAGGGCGACACGTTGGAGGAAGCGCGTGAGAATCTGCGTGATGCCATCGCCGTGCCATTTGAAGCAAGCTATTCGTGGACTCACATCCTCGCGCGAATCCCGTGGAGAAAGGAATTCGTCGCCCATCGCTGAATGCTGATCTTCCGAAAACCTCTTGTTGGCATTGAACGCCCCCAGATGCTCGCCGATGTCGTCATCGTCGGCGGCGGCCCTGCGGGTATGGCCTGTGCCCTGCGACTCTCGCAGCTCATCGATCAGCACCACGCACAGAATCCTGATTCGCAGCTCAGCAAGGAAAACATTTACGTGCTCGAGAAGGCCCGCGAGATCGGCCAGCACTGTCTTTCCGGCGCGTTGCTCGATCCCCGTTCCATGCATGAACTCCTCCCTGGTTTCGAGAAAGAGGCGCCCATCGACGCCGAAGTCACGAGGGAAGCGGTTTATTTCCTCACCGAGAAGGGTAAATTCAAGTTTCCCATCACGCCGCCTCCGCTGCGCGATCACGGTAACTATGTCATCTCGTTGAACCGGTTTGTGAAATGGCTGGGCCGAAAGGTGGAGGAAACGGGCATTACAATTTTCACCGGATTCGCTGGGTCAGAACTGCTCTTCAATGGCGAGAACAATAGCCACCTCGTTACCGGGGTTCGCACTGACGACAAAGGCGTGGACAAGCAGAACCAGCCCAAATCGAATTTCGAACCGGGCTACGAGCTGCGAGCCAAGGTCGTAATCCTTGCCGAAGGGACGCGCGGTTCGCTGACCAAGCAGCTCGTCACCCGCTTCGCTCTTGACCGGGATCGTAACCCGCAGACCTACGGCCAAGGCATAAAGGAGCTCTGGGAAGTTCCCGCTGGCCGCATCACGCCGGGCGAGGTGATTTACACCCTGGGCTGGCCTCTCACGACCAAAGAATATGGCGGCGCCTGGATTTACGGCGGCAAGGACAATGTACTGTCGCTCGGCTTCGTCACCGGGCTTGACTATCGTGATCCGCGTCTCGATCCGCAACGCGTCCTGCAACAATTCAAGCGGCATCCGTTTGTGGCCAAGCTGCTCGAGGGGGGCAAGATGACCCGCTACGGCGCGAAATCGTTGCCCTACGGCGGCTGGTGGTCAATTCCGCCGATTGCCGGCGATGGCTGGATGATCCTCGGCGACTCCGCCGGCTTCCTGAATTCGCAACGCCTGAAAGGCATTCACTTGGCGATCAAGAGCGGCATGCTGGCCGCTGAGACCGCGTTTGAGGCCCTTAAGAAAAACGACTTTTCCGCCACCACGCTCAGTGAATTCCAAAGAAGAGTGGAATCGAGCTGGATCAAGGATGAACTCTGGAAGGTCCGCAACTTTCATCAGGGCTTCGAGCACGGATTCTTGCGCGGGATGATCAACGCCGGATTGCAGCAGCTCACCGGCGGACGCGGCCTGCGCAATCGTTATCCATCAACCGCCGGATATCAGCACATGAAGAAGCTGGCCGAACTCCCAGCCGACGGCGGCGACGAAGCTCATCTGTTCGGCCCCGCCAAAGGCGATGGCAAGCTTACCTTCGACAAACTCACCGACCTCTACCACTCCGGCACCAAGCACGAAGAAGACCAGCCCGCGCACTTGCTCATTCACGACACCGACGTGTGCAACACGCGCTGCATAAAGGAATTCGGCAGCCCGTGCCAGAATTTCTGCCCGGCCAACGTTTACGAGATGGTGGACGATGCCTCACAGCCGAACGGAAAACGCATCAGCCTCAACCCGTCGAACTGCGTACACTGCAAGGCCTGCGACATCGCTGACCCGTATCAGATCATCACCTGGGTGCCGCCCGAAGGCGGCGGAGGGCCGAACTACGACGGCATGTAAGCGCCACGGTTCAGGTGGGGACATGCCACCTCGGCTGCCGGGGGAGCGAATCCGACTCGATGTGAGTTGGAAGAAGGAGAGTTATGGCTTTAAGAATGAGTTCCAAGTCATTTTTGCAAGTTGCGATCGTTTGGTGGCTCTGTTGTTGCGCCTCCGCACAGCAGGTGACTCTGCCCCCGACGGGGCATCCCGGCCTGGACCAATACCGGGCCTCGCGCATCGCGGTATACACGGACGATTTCGGCCAACTGGCACGCTATCGTGACGCAAACTCTAGTTTGAAAGCTCCAGCCCCAGGGGAGAATCGCGTCGTGTTCTTTGGCGATTCCATCACCGACATCTGGAAGCTGGAAGACTATTTCGCCGGCAAACCCTACATCAACCGCGGCATCGGCGGTCAAACCACTCCGCAGATGCTGGTCCGCTTCCGGCAGGATGTGATTGACCTGCATCCCCAGGTGGTAGTCATTCTGGCGGGAACAAATGACATTGCGGGCAACACCGGGCCCATGTCGCTGGGGGACATTGAGGCCAACTATTCTTCATTGGCGGAGTTGGCACGCGCCCACAACATCCGTGTGGTTTTTTCCTCGATACTTCCGGTGCACAACTACACGCCGAAGGCGCAGGAGTTTTTCGCCCAGCGACCGCCGGAGAAGATTCTTGAACTGAACCGCTGGTTGAAGGACTACTGTGCGGCCAAAACTCTGGCCTATCTCGACTACTTCAACTCAATGGTGGACGAGAAAGGTCTTCTGAAGCGAGATCTGGCGGAAGACGGCCTACATCCGAATCCGGCCGGGTACAAGATTATGGCGCCGCTGGCGGAACAGGCGATAACCAAGGCTCTGGCTGCCAATCCATAGATTCATCCCGCTGCGGCTTGCGGGCATTTATAATGACATTGAGTTTCCGACCGCCTCAGCCTACGGGATAGCCCAGGGTCGCGGCGGCGTGGGGTGGTTTTCTTTGGATGCAAAGAAAAGCCGACTCCGAGGGTGCAGGTGGAAACGCCTGCGCCTCCCCGGCTTCGCAAGAGGCCATTGGAAAGGAAACGGCTGCGAGCATTTTTGCGCCTGCCGGGTTTCCTTCCACAAGAGCACTCAGCGGTCAGCACTGAGCATTTAGCCACGAATAACGGGCGGTGCAATGGGACTGACAAAGATCTCTAGGGGCTGAGTGCTGAGTGCTGAATGCCGCTTTCCGACAAATTCGGCCGCGCCATCACCGATCTGCGGATCTCCATCACTGATCGCTGCAACTATAAGTGTGTTTACTGCCGCACGGGGAACGAGGGCGCGCTCTACGGCGATCTCCCTTTTGCCGACTACCTGCGCAGGGCACGCGTGCTCACGGGACTGGGAATCCAGAAGGTTCGCATCACCGGCGGCGAGCCACTTCTGCGCAAGGGCGTGGTCGACTTTGTCCGGCAGCTGGCCAAGCTGCGGACCGCGAACGGCGAAGATCTCGACATCGCGTTGACCACCAACGGTCATCTTCTGGCGGAGATGGCGCAGCCCCTCAAAGACGCGGGCCTGCGCCGCGTCACGGTCAGCATGGACGCGGTCGATCCCGGCCGCTTCGCCCGTATCACCCGCGTGCCGGACGGATACGACAACGTCCTCGCGGGCATTCGCGCTTCTCGCCGTGTGGGTCTGTGGCCGGTGAAAGTCAATTGCGTTCTGATGCGAGGCTTTAACGAAGATCAGATCGTTCCGTTCGGCATGTTCGCGCGCGAAGAGGACGTGGTGGTTCGCTTCATCGAGTTCATGCCGTTGGAAGAAGATCGCGTGTGGTCTCCGAACACCGTAGTCCCGCTCGAAGAAATTCTGCTTCGCATGGCCGAATACCGGCCCTTGGTTGAAATCCCGCACGCACGCAGCGAAACCGCGCGCCGCTACCGCTTCGACGACGGTGTCGGCGAAATCGGAATCATCGCGCCCGTCTCGCATCCTTTCTGCGGACACTGCAGCCGCATCCGGATCACCTCCGACGGCAAGATTCGCACTTGCCTGTTTTCGGTGTGGGATCACGATCTGCACGGCCGCATGCGCCGTGGCGCCTCGGATGAAGAGTTAGCGGAATTTATTGGTGGCGTGATCCAGAAAAAAGAAGAGCGCCACCACATTGGCGAGCCGGATTTCGTGCCTGCTTCGCGAACCATGGTGCATATCGGGGGATAGTTATTCGCCGTCAGTCGTCCGTCGTCGGTCGTCAGGATACCCCGGGAGGCAGGTCAGTCGTGCGGCAAAAGCCCTAGGCGACGTTGGCTTCAGCCGCTGAGGTCTGCTGGTCCCAATTTGAAGCCTGCGCACACACAGCCGTAACGGTGGCATGAAGCAAATTGCATGCATTGCGGTGATCGCCGTTGCGATGAGCGTGGTCTTTCCCCAGGGTGCTGGTGTAAGGGCTCAAGCCAAACCCTCCCCCGGTGCGCCTGCCTACCTGGGCTTCGATCGCAACGACTATCCCGGAGACGAGAACCTGGAGCTTCTCCGCCAGACGTTTTCCTACGCGGGTTTCTGGCTCAACCGTCCTCCCGGCGAGGAGGCGAATCCCTGGGCCGGCAAACGGCGAGCGCTGGAATCAGCAGGATTTGGATTTCTCGTGCTCTTCAACGGGAGACTCTTCGCCGGTCTGAAAACGGTCTCGCACGCAGGCAAGCTAGGCAAATCCGATGCCCAGGTGGCCATTGCAGCCGCACGGCGCGAGGGTTTTCCCGCGGGGACGGTAATCTTTCTCGATCAGGAAGAAGGCGGCCGGATGCTGCCGGAACAGAGAGCCTATATCTATGCCTGGGTGGATGAGATAACCGCTACAGGCTTCCGGGCGGGGATTTACGGCTCCGGCATCGCCGCCAAAGATGGTGGTGCGAGTGTCGTCACCGTAGAAGACATCCACCAAAGTGCAGCCGGAAGGAGAATCGTATATTGGGTGACGAATGATGCCTGCCCGCCTTCACCCGGATGTGCTTACCCACGGCATCCGCCCAGCCCTACCGATAGCGGCATGGGCTTCGCGGAGATATGGCAATATGCTCAGTCTCCAAAGAGGCAGGAGGTTGCGTCTGAATGTCCGAAGAACTACGATGGCGACGGAAGTTGCTATCCGCCGGGAATCGATCTCGCCAGGCGCTTGCAAGTGGATTTGAACACCGCGACGAATGCTGACCCTTCGCGGGGAAGGACTCGGTGAGCACCGGCAACCTTCTTTTAACCACGATCTGCGTCTGCAATGCCGGCAAGAGCAATGCCCTTGGGGCGGAGGCGCAAATTGCCACCCGCCGCCGTCTCTTCTCGCTGCGGCCGGGACGCCCGCAGGACAGCCGGGACGGCGGCGCTAGGACTTCACGAACCACTGACTTCCAACACCCGGATGCATTACAATGATCGTAGACCTCTATGGCCGACCGAAGTTTCACCCTCGAAGAAGCCGAAAGTCTGTTGCCGGTTTTGGAATCGCTCTTGCGCACTGCGATCGACGGCAAAAAGCTGATTGAAAGCGTCGACGCCGAACTCCAGGAACTTGCCCACCGCGTCTTTCTCAGCGGAGGTCTGCGGGTGAACATCATTCACATGGCGCGGCGCAAGGCGGAGCGCGAGAAGACCATTCAACGGGTGAAGGACGCTCTCGCCGAAATCGATGCCACCGGAGTCCAGGTGAAAGACATCGATACCGGACTGCTCGACTTTCCCTGCCAGGTGGAAGGCCGAACCGTGCTGCTGTGCTGGAAACTGGGTGAAAAGGGAATCACGCACTGGCACGGCACCAGCGAGGGTTTCGCCGGCCGCAAGCCAGTTGACGAGAAGATTGCGAAGGCGAGAAGAGCGAATTAGTCGTTGGTCGTCGTTCTTTACTCTTCAGCAAATCGAGCGCCAAGCGACACGACTGACGACGGTTCTACGGTTTTCCTCCCTCAGTCCATTTCGGCGTGAATGACGAGTTCACCAGCCAACTGACTGGCCGTAATAGCGACCCGATGGCTGCATCCATGTGCTTAAAATCGATGTGAGCCAGATCGTCGCTGGGCTGGTGGTAGTCGCGGTGCAGTCCGTAACTCGAAACTGTTTGGGCTACCACGCCTTTCTTGGCCAGGACGTAATTGTCGGAGCGGGCAAAGAAGTTCTGTTCGGGATGAGGATCACCCACCAGTTTGGCTCCGCGAGCCGCCAGCGCGAGCACAGCGGTTGTGCCGGAAGCATCATCGTCAGCGCCGTTGTAGATGTCGTCTCCATTCACCGGCCGGCCGATTCCCAGATGATCCAGATGCGCCGAGAGCAGCACCGCGGAGTCGCGCAACTTGGCATCGCTGCCGCGTAGCAGGCCTATCGCGTTCCATGTGTATTTCCTTTCGCTGGTGGAGGAGGAATCAAAATTCAACCTTGTGTTCGCGGGAAGCTCTTCGAGTGTCTTCGCAGCTTCGAGGCTGACCTCCAACAAACTGAAATTATTTTCCAGGCCGGGAGCGGCTCGCCCTTCGATCTGGGTTGGCAAAGGGGGCAAATGTTCGCTCCTCTCCGGGAAACGCCCAGCTTCTTCCGCGTTGGCCGTTGCGATGGCCGCGACCGCTCCGGCCGAGGCCAGGGATTCCGCTCTGGCCCGCAGCTTTCGCCGGTCGCTGCCGCTGCCAACCATCAGGACGATGGAACCTGCCACCTGCGTGTCATCTTCGTCGGGATTGATCTTGTCGGAATTGACCACGCGCAAGGGGCCAGAGAAGTGAGTTTGCGAGAGACGAAGAGCGATGAACTCCTTGCCATAAGTCCACGTGACTTTTTCGCCAGGGTCCCCTGTGCCAGGTTTCGCGAACGTAAGCAGCGGTAGGGCCGCCAACTTTGGCTGTTGCAGCACAGCCCTCTGAATATAGGTCCCAGCGTCGCCGGCGGGAGCGATTCCGTAAGCTCGGAGTTGGGCGCCGACGTACGTCGCCGCCAAGAGTTCGTCTGCGGTGCCGCTGCCCCGTCCGCGCATCGCGTCGGAAGCCAAAAATTCCATGTGCGCCCGGATGCAAGCGGCGCAGAGTCCCGGCGCAGGCGGGGGCGCGGCTCCATGCCGAATGTCTGACTGCGATTGGTTGCGTCCAGCCGGAGCGGGCTGACCTTGGCTGACTGCAGCGGCGGGGCACAGAATTGCCTGCGGGAGGCCGAAAGCCAGAAGAGAAAAAGCTAGAAGAGAAACGGAGAGTCTTTTCATCAATACGGTCTCGAAAAAAAACTCAACAGACAGCGCCAGGCTTCCCGCCGACTGTCTGGCGGGCGTCTCGCCCGCATATCGGGCCGGCCGGAGGCCGCCGCTACAAAGAGCCGGACACCGGCGCTGCAAGTTGGCGAAGGCCATGACGCCAGTAATTCCCGGCCCGGCATCCGACTTTTGGTGCACACGGAAGTACACGCACGCGTCTGAGCTAAAACTTTCTCTGCTACAATTCTCTTACGTCTCTTACGCCACTTGCGGACGAAACTAAAAAAAAAGGCCAGTCTGCCGGGACTCTCTAACATGCCTGGTTTCAAGGAAAATCTCCGACTTTTGGCTGCGTTTGCAGCGCTTTTGATGCTCGCCCTGGCGGCCGGTTGCCGTGGCTTCTTCGTCAATCCCACGCTTACATCGCTGGCTGTAGCGCCTACGTCGGTGTCGCTTATTGAAGGGAACACCCAGCAAATATCCGCGACCGGCACTTACAATGATGGCAGCACCAAGGATCTGACCGGAAGCGCTGCGTGGTCAACCTCCGATTCGGCGGTGGCGACCGTCAAGGCGGGACTGGTCAAAGCAGCCGCTACCATTTCTACCCCTCCCGGGACTGCGACCATTACTGCCACCTCTGGGACCCTCACCGCAACTTCTACGATTACCGTAAACACTGGGCCACTGACTGCCATCGTGATCAGCACTACGACCCCGAATCCGGCCGCAGGTGCGACCGTAACCTTCACCGCGCTGGGAACCTACACCGGCAGCGCCCAGCAGCAGGACATCACCAACCTCGTGGTTTGGAGCAGCAGCAACTCAGCCGTTATCACTACGATAACGAACGGCAGCGGAGCCGTGCTTTCCACCGCCACCTCGGGTGCGACGACCAGCGTCACTGCCAGCCTTAACGGCATCACCAGCGGCGCCTTGACCATCACTGTGCAATGACCGCGATCCGCTGTATCGGCATTTGCACCGGAGGCGGCGACGCACCCGGCCTCAACGCCGTCATTCGCGCGGCCGTAAAATCCGCGTTCCTGAAATATAAATGGAAAGTGATTGGCATCCCGGATGGTTTCGACGGGCTGATCTGGCCTGAGAAATCTTACGAACTCACGCTCAAGGATGTAAGCGGCATTCTGCCCCGCGGCGGCACCATCCTGGGCACCACCAATCGCGGCAATCCCTTCAAATATTGCACCGTCGAAAACGGTAAGGAAGTCACGCGCGATATTTCCGATGAAGTCATTGCCAACGCCGGCAAGTTGGGAATCGATGCGGTGATCAGCATCGGCGGCGAGGGCTCCCAGACCATCGCACTCGAGCTTTTCCGTAGAGGCATGCAGATTGTGGGCGTGCCCAAGACGATTGACAACGACCTCTCGGCCACGGAAGTTACGTTTGGTTTCGACACCGCACTGACCACCGCGACCGACGCGGTGGACAAGATCCACACCACCGCCGAATCGCACCATCGCATCATGGTGGTGGAGGTTATGGGCCGCGACGCGGGCTGGATCGCTCTGGAAGCCGGGATTGCCGGCGGAGCGCACGTCATTCTCATCCCCGAAATTCCTTTCACCATCGAGAGTGTGTGCAAGTTCGTGAAACAGCGCGAGAGCTATGGCAAGCGATTCACTATCATGGTGGTGGCGGAAGGCGTCAAACTACCGTTGGAGCTGAAGGAGAATCGCCGCGCCGGTTCGGTCGGGAACTTGATCGGCCATGCCATCGCCAGCAGCGCCAACAAGGAAGTGCGGATCAGCGTGCTGGGGCACATCCAGCGAGGCGGCACACCCACGGCCTACGACCGCATCCTCGCCACCCGCTTCGGTGTCGCGGCCGTCGATCTGATTGCCCAGGGCGGATTCGGTAAAATGGTTTGTTTGCGCAACGAGCGTATCGAAGCCGTGGACATCGCCCAGGCGATCGGCAAATTGAAGACGGTCGATCCCAATGGCCAGATGGTGCAGACCGCCAAAGCGATCGGAATTTCCTTCGGCGACTGAGCGGGCCTCAGATCGTACGCAGGCCGTTGCTCTCTTACCTTCCAATATCTTGTCTATTTGCCTCTACGATTGTTTCTCTGCGCCGGCTGAGGTCAAGATTTTGCCGATGACTGATGACTCGCGGCCAACGACCAAAGACCAACCACTGCTAATATTGTCCGGTGAGGCTTCGCGTCAAATCTTGTTTGCTGCTGCTCTCGGCGGCTGGCTTATTTTCCGGTTGCAGCCGCATTCGCACCCCGCAGGAGATTGCCTATGTCTCCGCTCCTCAGGCTTTCCTGCGCGATCAGGTGGCCGCGATTTACAACAAAACTGGGACAGTAAAAAACGGGGAAGTCGTACAAATCCTCGGACGCGACCGCCGCTTCGCCCGCGTCCGTACCTCCACCGGAGTCGAAGGGTGGCTGGAACAGCGTTACCTGGTGACCAAACAAACCTACGATGCTTTCCAGAAGCTGCGCGAAGCTATCGCTGTTGAAGCGCGCCAGCAGCGAGAAGCCTCTGCCCGGCGGACAAGCCAGAGCCGTGACCGCCGGAAAAGAAGGACAATCGGCGCCCGCCCCGCCCACGATGGAAGACTGGTGGCTCATTCGCGATGAGCCGGGACATGTGGGCTGGGTTCTGGGGCGTATGTTGGACGTGGACATCCCGCTTGAGATCGCGCAGTACGCCGAAGGCCAGCGCACGGTGGCGTCGTTTGTGCTGGATCAGGTCACCGATGGCGATAAAAAAGTCGCGCAATACCTGGTGCTGCTCACCGAAAACAAGGACGGACTGCCCTTCGACTTCAACCAGATTCGCGTGTTCACCTGGAACGTCAGGCGGCATCGTTACGAAACCGCCTACCGGGAGCGAAATCTCAACGGCGTGCTGCCGGCAACACTCTCGCACGAGACCTTCGAAAAGGAGGGAGACCTGCCGGTTTTTGTTGTGCGCGTAAGAGACGAGACCGGAAAAGTAATCGAGCGCAAGTACAAATTGAACACCCCCATCGTACGCCGCGTGCTCGCTCCAGGAGAACAGAAGGAAGGCGTCAATCACCGGTCGTCAGTCGTCGGTCATCGGTCGTCAGGAAGAGCGAAAAAGAAGCGCTGACGACTTATCACCGACGACTGACAACTACTTGCCAACAACTATTTTCGGCAGCGGTGGCACGGGCGTGCCTTCAGCCATGGCATGCTGCCAATCAGAGATCGAGTGCAGCAACCCCGCCAAATGAATACCACCAAAGCCTTCCGGGTAACGGGACAGATTCCGAAACGCGCGTCTTAGTACAGAACGCGCACCAATAGAATTTCCATTTCCATAGTGGTAGAGCGCAACCGCGACCTGAATGATTCCCTGTAGGAATTTCTTCTCCCCCACTGGTGCGGTTCGCCAGACGTCTTCAAGCACTTCATGCGCGTCAAAAAAATCTGCACGGTTGAAAAGCTCGATTCCCTCACGGTAATGATCGAGATCCACACTGCATTGTGGCATAGGTAAGGCGCGTATCTCTCTGGCGGGCAATACAAAATCTCATAATAAGTCGCGGTGTCAGCTCCGCTTTTCGGGATGGAAGGCCACACAGTCGCAGTAAGTGCTTCATAACGTCAAGTGTAAAGAGACGACTTGTTTTGGAATTAGAGTTGCAGCGTGTACTGGTCGGTAATGTCTAGGCCAAGCGAGGCACAAGCCGCCCTCTATATTTTTGACTCGCCAGCGGATTTGAAAGTCAGGAGAAACCCAATGAAGTTTTCATCCCTCATCTCGGTGACAGCCCTGTTGCTATTTGCGACAGTAAGTGCTTTCGGGCAATCAGAGACCGGATCAATCAGCGGAACGGTAACGGATTCATCCGGAGCAGTCGTGTCCGGTGCCCAAGTTACCGTTACCTCGGTCGGAACTTCGGCGACCAGGGCGACGACTACTGACAGTGCGGGCGCCTATAACATAACAAACTTGTCGCCATCTATTTACGAATTGAAGGTTTCGAGCCAGGGTTTCGGCGACTTCAAGCAGAGATTCACGATTTCTCCCGGCGGCCACAGCTCTCTCGATGCGACTCTGTCGGCTAGCTAGGGGGACGGAAACTGTGGTTGAAGTAACCGCCCACCCAGAAACAGAAGCTGGTGTTTCGATCAACGGCCAACGCTCGGCCAGCACCGACGCCCTGCTCGACGGCGGTGAGAACGTCGACCTCTACACCACAAAAGTCGGACAGACGGTTCCGCTCGATTCGGTCCAGGAATTTAGCGTTAACAGCAATAACTTCTCGGCGGAATACGGACGGGCCCTGGGTGGTGTGATCAACGTGGTCACCAAATCCGGCAGCAACAGTTTCCACGGCAGCGGGTATGAGTTCAACCGCGTGTCCGCGCTGACTACCAACGATGTGGATAGCGCCGCGAACGGGACGCCGAAGTCGAAGTACACCCGCAACCAGTTCGGCTATTCCTTTGGTGGTCCGATTCTCAAGAACAAGCTTTTCTTTTTCAGCAACACGGAATGGACGCGGGTTCGAAGCGCAGCTAACATCATCAGCGCCATTCCTTCCCCTCAGTTTATAGCGGCTTCGTCGCCCGCTATCCAGTCTTACTTCTCAGGATTTTCGCTCCGGCCTGGCCTCACGGTCGTCGGAAACGGAGGGCCGGCGGCAGATGTCGCGGGAGGAACCACTCCGACCTACGCGGCCTATCTGGCGACTGGTCAACCAGTGTTTAATCTTGTCAACTACCTTGCGCCGAGCGATTCCGGCGGTGGGGCACCCCAGAACACCTACAACATGGTGCAGCGCGTGGATTTCAATGTGTCTGACAAGACAACCATGTACGGCCGCTATGCCCGGTTCGACCAGAACGAGTTCGATGGCTTCCTCAACAACAGCCCCTACGTGGGGTTCGACACCGGCCAGAAGCAGGTAAACCAGAATTTCCTTTACTCCCTTACTCACGTCTGGAGTCCGAAGGTGGTTACGGACTCGAAGATCAACGTCAACCGGCTCAATCTTCTGCAGCCCCTAAGCTCCACGCAACCGATACAGCCCAGCTTGTACCTCAGCTATAACGTGGAGCGTACGGTGTCCGGACAAAACACGTGCTTGCCCGGCTATTCCTGCACCACGCCTGGAAATTCAATCCCGTTTGGCGGTCCGCAGAACGTGTTTCAGTTTGCGCAATCGGTGAGCTGGAACGTCGGAAAGCACGATTTCCGCTTTGGTGGTGGTTACATCTATACCAAGGACAATCGCACGTTTGGCGCTTATGAGAATGCGGTCGAAGCGTTCGAACCCAATGGTTTTGGAACGTTCGCCGGCGGCCTGGAAAACATGTTGAACGGAAACATGGGCTGGTTCCAGGTAGTGGTTGATCCGCAGGGCAAGTTCCCATGCTTCAAGGACGCGACGGGCGCGTACATCCAAACACCCGATTGCACCATCAACCTGCCCACGGTGCAGCCGAGTTTCACCCGCAGCAACCGCTATAACGACATGAGTTTCTATGGGCAGGACTCGTGGAAGTTCAATCGCCGGCTCACGCTGAACCTGGGTCTTCGTTGGGAATACTACGGAATTCAGCACAACTCAGACCCCAGGCTGGATTCGAACTTCGTCTACGGTGCCGGAAGCACGCTCTTCGACAAGATTCGAAATGGCCGGGTTGATACGGTCGCCGCAACCGCCAACAGTCCAGCCAGCCCGGTGGGCGGCTTGTGGGAGAAAAGACTGCATAATTTCGGTCCTCGCGTAGGATTCGCTTGGGATCTGTTTGGGGATGGCAGGACCAGCCTACGTGGCGGATACGGCATCGCCTATGAGCGGAACTTTGGCAACGTCACGTTTAACGTGATCCAGAATCCGCCCGCACAGTTCAACTCCAATTTCCCCGCAGACG
>WNFP01000487.1_pt1 | contig 29800 bp, 24 predicted proteins | sample 5400201 | NCBI WGS metagenome assembly WNFP01 (sample SAMN13153355, study PRJNA577476) | soil metagenome | isolation source: 115 cm saprolite under Madrone tree | place: USA:California | collected 2016-06-14 | reverse complement strand
CTCTGGCACGTCATGACCTCCCTCGGACACCCGACCTTTGATTCTCGACAGTGCCAGATCAACGCTCGACAGCCAGAGAAAGAAGAAGTGCACGGCATAACCCTGGTTTTTCAATCGACGAATCAATCTCAAGTAGCTTCTGCCTGAGAGCGTTGTTTCAAAACCAAAATCGGCTCGGCGCTGTGCCAAAAGATCAATTTCAGCGAGCATAAGCTTACCGGCGCGAAAGGCCGCTGTCTCGGGCGAAAACGGGGCGATACCTTGGGCGATAAGGTCGGCGTTGATGAAGTTCCGACAGTTAGCGTAATTCGGCAGGAATTCGCGCGCAAAGGTCGTCTTGCCCACGCCGTTCGGCCCCGCAATGATGTAAATACTCGGACTCATGGGAGAGCCTTGACAATGATAGCGGAGATCGCTCTCGATATGTTCCGAAGCAATCTTTCTTCCCCTCCCAATTCTTTCCACCCTTTTCCATAGCTATGGGCGAGAGCGCCGCCCTCTCCACCACCTCGCTTCGGGAGACCACCGTTTCTCGATGTTTACTCCAAAAGCCGCATAAACAAAGGCTTCTGAGACAGATTGAGATGGCTATGAATGACAGCGTTTAATTTGCCGCTTTGCACGGCAGCCCACCACACAGACACCATGAATGCAAATGAAGGCGGATCAGTGACTTACAGGTATGGCGGAGAGGGTGGGATTCGAACCCACGGTACGGTTCCCCGTACGCTCGCTTTCGAGGCGAGTACTTTCAACCGCTCAGTCACCTCTCCGCGGTTGTCGCAGGCTTAATCGTAGCAGAGCGCTGCGTTGTTCGGCAATCCAGGGGCGGACCGTTTGCAAATGCTTTGCGTAGAGCAAACCTCAGCCTGCAAAATGACCATGGACGGCGGGGCATCGCGAAAACCCCGAAGAGCGCTTGCTAATCGCGGCGTTTAGCGAAGAAAGACTGCATGATGGCGGCGCAGTCAGAGGCCAGAACGCCGGCGGTGACTGCTACCCGGTGGTTGAGGCGCGGGTGGGAGAGGATTTCGAAGCAGGAACGGACGGCACCGCCTTTGGGATCGTCGGCGCCGAAGACAAGGCGCGGGACACGGGCTTGGACGAGGGCGCCCGCGCACATACTGCAGGGCTCAATGGTGACGTAGAGCGTGGTAGCAGGAAGGCGGTAGTTGCCAAGCCGGCGGGCCGCTTCTCGCAGACTGACGATTTCGGCGTGGGCGGTGGGGTCGCCATCGCGCATGGTGCGATTGCCAGAACGGGAAAGGATCTTGCCGTCGTGGACGAGCAGGGCGCCGACGGGGACTTCGCCGGCCTCGGCAGCGGAACGCGCCTCAGCGAGTGCTTCCTGCATGAACTGGATGTCAACATCCATTGTCGGCGAGAGAATAACATGCGGAAACGGGGGGAAACGAAATTAACAAACTGCTGGGTCGAGGGAGGCACCAGGCACGAAGAGAACAAAGAGGGCAGACAACGGAGGCATTAACGCGGAGAAGCAGCGGCATAGAGAAGAAAGAGATAAAAGCAGTTGCTTGACAATTACGGAGTGGGGAAACACACTAAACGCATGCGGGAACTCCTGGAGCGGTTGTTTCAAGTGGATTTTTTGAAGGGCCTCGCGGTTACCTTCCGGGCGCAGCATCCCAAGAATATTGTCACCGAGCAGTATCCGCTGGAACGGCCGATGATTGCGGAGCGCTTCCGCGGGGCGCCGCGGCTCAACAATAACCCCGAGACGGGCGAGACGCTGTGTATAGGCTGCAATTTGTGCGCCTTAGCCTGCCCGGAAAACCTAATCGTAGTGGGCTGGCAACGTGACGACGCCACGCGGAGGAAAGTGCTCACACACTTCACCTACGATACCTCGCGGTGCATGTTCTGCGGACTCTGCGAAGATGCTTGCCCGGTGGACGCGCTGGAACTGACGCAAGATTTCGAGATGGCCTACTTCACGCGGGAAGGCGCGATCTGGGATCGTCACCGCCTCGAACAGGGGCCCACGCCTGCACGCTATACCCGCTGAAGATACCGAATGGAACTTCGCAGAGATCCCATCACACAAAGCTGGGTCATCCTGGGACAGGGAGAAGCACTTGCCGCTGCGCCGGAGGAATGCCCGCTGGAGCCGGCCAAGATCGAGAAGCTGCGGTCCATTCTGACGTGGCCGGCGGAAGGGGCATGGCAGGTGCGCGTGTTGCCCCATCCGCAACCTCTCTATCACGTTGAAGGGGACCCCGGACGCCTGGCCGAAGGCATGTATGACAAGATGGTGGCTCTTGGCGCCCACGAGGTCGTGGTGGAGACGCCGCTGCACGACAAGCGAATGTCGCAGTTCAGCGACGAAGAAATCGAGCGCGTCTTATGCGTGTGGGCGTCGCGTATCGCCGATTTGAAGAAGGACGCGCGGTTTAAGTATGTCAGTGTATTTAAGAATCAGGGTGCGCTGGCGGGAGAAGAATGGTCGCATGCGCACTCGCAGGTGACGGCGACGATTTTCGTGCCGCGGCGAATCAAATACGAACTCAGCTCCGCGCACGAATGGTTCAAGGATAAAGAGCGCTGTATTTTCTGCGACACCGTGCGACAGGAGGAGAAGCAGGGGAAGCGCATCGTGGACGTGCAGGGAGATTACTATGCGCTGTGCCCGTATGCGTCGCGCGTGCCATACGAGGTCTGGCTGATGCACCGGCCGCACAATCATTTGTTCGAGCAGCCGCGGCCAGGATCGAACCGCAGGCAGTTGGCGGCGCTACTGGGGCGGGTATTGCGCCGGCTGGAGAAAATGTCACTGGCATATCATCTCGTCGTGCATACATCGCCCAATACGAAGAACAAAAAGGGTGAATTGGCGGGCTACTGGAAGACGCTGGCGGATGATTACCACTGGCATATCGAAATACTTCCGATAGTCGAAAAGACCAGCAAGTCTTACAGCATCAAAGAGGTGTACTTCAACGCCGAACTGCCAGAGCAGGCGGCCGCGAACTTGCGAGCGTTGGACCCCAATTCATGAAGCATGGCCATGCGAATCCAGGTGCATTAGGCGGAATCATCCTTAACTTGATCATTTTGCTGTTTTTTGTGATTTTTTGCGCGCTATTGTACCTGGTGAGGCGCCCGATTCTCCGCTATACGGCGGAATCGTGGATCATCGAGGATCGTCTCGACAGAGCAGACGCGGTCATGGTTTTAGGCGACGATAATTTCTACGCCGATCGGGCAACGCGAGGAGCAGAATTGTTCAGGGAAGGGAAGGCGTCCGTGATGGTCGCGAGCGGACGACGCCTGCGGCCGAATGCGGGGATCGCGGAGTTGATGGAACACGACTTGGTCGAGCGCGGAGTGCCAAGGGATAAGATCGTGCGGTTTGCCCACGACGCGGATAGCACGCTGGAAGAAGCGCAGGCACTTGCGCGACTCGCGAAAGAGAGAAAATGGCACAGCGCAATCGTGGTGACATCGAATTTTCACACGCGACGCACGCGCTATATATTCCGGCGAGTTTTTCCGCAGGGTTTGGAGGTGCGTATTGCCAGCGCGCGGGACGGAGACTTTGATCCCCAGCATTGGTGGGAAAAGCGTAAGTCTATCAAAGAGTTAACGCGGGAATTCACCGGCATGGTGGTGGCCTTGTGGGAGCTAAGCGGGAGAAAGGAGACAAGTGAGATACCGCAATCGGTAGTGGGTTTGGGGGGACTAATCCCGCAATTAGTGGTATAGGCTTTCAGGAAACACCCCAGATTTGCTATCCGCCATTCTTGTTTACACCCACTAAGTCGTGTACTATGTTCACTCTTCCGAGTCGCAGTTCCAACCAGCCCTGCGATGAGCGGCTTCGAAAATCCAGCTTTCGGTGTCGAGGTGTCTGATGTGGAAAAAAGAAGATTCGAAGCCCGAAGGAGTTTCCGGCGACCCCGTGAATTCTGCGACTCGGTCCAGCAGCGCTGCGGGCAGTTCACCTGCAACGGTGGGTGCGCTTCCTACTTCACCGCGAGCGGCAGCATGCATCAGCCAGGGTATCAGGATCAAAGGCGAAGTAACGGGTAGTGAAGATCTTTTTGTCGATGGTATTATCGACGGAAAACTGAATTTAGCGAACGGGAGTTTAACTATTGGCCCGAACGGACGTGTGAAGGCGGATGTGCACGCCCGCGAAGTCATCGTGCGGGGAAAAATCGAAGGAAAAGTCACGGGGAGAGACAAGGTTCAACTCTGGAGCACCGGTCAAGTCACCGGGGAAGTGCAAACCGATCGCTTGGCCATAGAGGATGGCGCGCTGTTGCGCGGAAAGGTTGAAGCGGGACGGCAGACGAACAAGCCTGCAGAGATCAAGGCTTCAGCGGCCAAGCCGATAGGCAAGACTGCCGACAGGATCGCTGTGAACTCCGGAACGGCGGCGGACTAACAATGAGCTTTCTGCACAAACTGGGTCTGGGAATGGGAAGCGGGACAAGCAGAGGCTTTTCCCTGCCTCTGCACTCGAATTCACGCTCGCGCACGCCCGGTGCGCCGATCTCCGCCGTAGGCGGTGAGCGCTCGGACCTGCCTGGATCGACGCGGGTATCGAACGGGCTGAAAGAATTCTTGTGGAATCTTGACGGTCTTGGGCGGGGTGCGCTGCTTGATCTGGGGCCCGCCTGGCAGACCACTTTGAGTTTCTTCATCGACCGCGGCTTTCGCGTTTCGTCGGAAGATATCCTTCGAGGATGGAAAGCATTTCTCACCGCGGAAGAGACACGCTTGCGCGATGACGCCGATGCATGCGAGACGCTGGACATGACGCCGAGTGGTCGGGCGGCGCGCTTCCTACTCGAGAACCTCCAGTACCAGCGCGCATCCTTTGATGCCGTGCTCTTGTGGGATTTGCTGGACTACCTGGAGCCGACGCTCGTGAAGCAGATGGTAGCGAACCTGACGGAGGTTCTGCGGCCCGGCGGCGTGATTCTGGCGATGTTTCACAGCAAAAAGCCGGAGGGTTTTCAACGCTATCGTGTAGCTGATTCAAATACATTGCAAGTGATCTCCTCCGAAGTCATCTGCCCGGCGCAAAAGGTCTATCAAAACCGCGAGATCCAGGACCTCTTTGCCCGCTGTCGAACAATGAAGTCATTCGTCGGCCGCGATCAATTGCGCGAAACACTTTTCATCAAGTAAACGGCAGAACTTTCCAATCGACGCAAAGAATCATGGGAATTGCGTGTTCACCCTCTATTCGCTTGCTTTCAACGAACCAGAGGAGTACAAGCAAGGTGTGAGCTCAAGGAGCTCCGGAGGGACTATGACTCCACCGGGCTTAGAGCCGCACGACAACTGATCACACCGCTTTTGCGGTGCGCGTCGCTCGCGAAACATACGTGCTTTTAGCGCGCTTCCGAGTCGACACAGTAAAATAGCGAAAGGGGGGAGCCGCCAGGCTCCCCCCTTTTCTTGCATTTGACGCTGATCTTTTCGAGCTATTGTTGCGTCGCAGCCTTGCGATGCTGGTGGTGACGCTTGCCACTGCTGTGCTTACGATGGTGGCGATCATGCGAGGATGCTTGGTTGGCCGCTTGCGGCTGAGCGGAGTTCGCAGTATTGGGTGGAGCCGATTGTATGGCAGCAGCCGGTAGCGTGGGCAGAAAAAGCGCCGGCGTAGACGCCAGCAAGAGGAATTGAACCAATCGTTTCACGGCAATTCTCCCAAAAGAAATGCCTCCCGCATGAATATTGAATCACAGGTTGCAGAGAAAGTCTTGGGGAATTGCGTTCGAGAGGGTATCTAAATTTGACTGGTACAGGCAGGCGGTCTTCGCAGGGTTCTTCTCTTGTTGCGCGGGCTTCGGAAACGCTTAGTTGGTTTTTCTGACCGGCGCGATTAACCGCCGAACTTGAGTTGCTCGAGCCACTGGATGGCATCACGCTGGCTGGCAATGACCTGCGCCTGCCAGACCAGAGCGACGGACATGAAGCTTAGGGAAATAACACAAAAGAGCAGAACGAGGCCGATGTTGGACTCGTGAGCGGGAAGACACAAAACGCGCCGAAACCAAGCCATAGTAGGGGATCTCCTAGTACTCGAGTCGATCTGTGAGCCGCGGCTCGCGAATCCGAGCGGGCAGCGCTGGGGGGCGGGGCGTCTGCCTGAGAATCTCAGCGCAATTGCGGGGCCAAGACTCTCAGGTTGTGCCCGACCTCTTATCCCGCGGAAAATAGATGGTTTGTGAAACCAGGCGGAGGCGATCCCTACGATGATTCGAGTTGTGGTGGGTAATTTTACGCGCATTTGCGCAACATTTTTTCCAGGCACATTTAGTTTCTAGTGATGATCGCCGCCATCAGGCGCTCCCAAATGTCTGGAACCTGGAGCGGCAGACGCCGCGTATGGAGAGCGTCAGGCAGGTCCTGTGAGTCTCCTTCGGACTTGTCGCCGGTAAGAAGGATGGTGCGGTCGCAGAAGGGGAAGAGACTGGCACCCAAATCGGACGTGGCGATGCCGACGGTGTGGGCATGATAGCGGAGTGCCCGGTCGTAGAGCTTCGTAAGGGCGCGAATACACGCCTGGACGCTCGAGCCGATGGCCGTGGACCAGAGAACGCCGTGTTGGCGGAATTGCAAGTTGCGGGTGCGTCCCTCAGTAAGAAATTTCCGGACTTGTTTATCAGAGGCCCCGGCGAAGAAAAATATGTCGTCAAAATCGCGTTGCCGGGCAAGTTCAGCCTCTCTTTGCGGCAGACCCGTGTTTTGTACGAGTTCGCGGGGAGAGAGCGAGCGTAAGGTCACAACGGGCACGCCGGTATCCTGGGAGAGCGTTTGCAGGGCTTCAGCGGCTGCCGGAAGAGCTTGCGCGACGGGAATGCACCTAAAGCGGCCAAGGCGCAAGGTCGCCGCTCCCTTGGTTCGAGAGGCCTCGGATGCGGGCCGCAAGTGGAAATAGTCTTCCGGCAGGTAAACCGCGCAGCCGTCTTCTGCAATGAAGGGATGCATGTGGCCGTATTTGCGGCGAGGATCGTCGAACTGGAGACGCGAACGACTGGTTAGCCAGACGGCAGGAATGCCGTGGTGGTCGAGGGCCGCCGTGAATTCGTCGAGGCCATTAAAGCTGCTTCCCCGGACGGGAATCAGTACATCAACGGCCATGTAGAGGACGCTGGAGGTCTGGCGCAAAGCGAGGCTCCGGACTTGTGAAGCCCATTCTATCGGAGTTTTGAAAGGTGCTGTGTACTTGGAAAGAAAAAAGGCGGGCAGATTGCTCTGCCCGCCTCATGCAGTCTCAGCCAGGATGCTGCTCTAGGTTTTTAGTTGCCAGACTTTGAGGTGGCGTTGGAAGCCGTCTGCGAATTCGCCTTCGGAACGCTGACGTATCCGCTGATGGTATCCTTGCTTACCTTGTTGATGACGATCTCTTCGGGAATGTGCGTGCCAGAGACGTAAAAGAAAATCGGCTCGTTCATGGCGCGGTTCTTCTTTTCGAAACGCTTGTCTTCGACGGTCATGGCGACGCTAAACTGATTGCGCTTTTCGTTGATGCCCTTGAGCTCGACGGTAACGTTGCTCACCTTCTGCGGCTTGTTCTTACCGGTGATGGTGAACTCCACGTAGTCGCGCTCTCCGAGGCGTCGGAGTTGGTCGATTTCGTCATGGTTGCGCGCGATCAGCGTGCCCATTTCGCTACGAGCCATTTTCAAGTCTTCGCGAGTAGCGTCGAGATCGGTCTTGACGCCAACAACCTTGGTGTCCACAGTCTTGACGTCATCACTGGTAGCCTTTGTAGCGAGTTCCGAGTGTACCGAGGTGTCCAACGCCGTCAGCTTCTCGGTGGTCGCATCGTTGAGCTTGGCTGCTTCCTCGCGGGCCTTCTTGAGCTGGCCCTGGGTTATCTTGAGCTTACCGGTGACAACCTTCAGGTCGCCCTGTAGGTCAGTGCTGGCCTTTTCGTCCTGAGCAAGACGGTCCTTCAAAGAGGACATGTCTTGCTGTGCAGCCTGTTGCGCCGTCTTCAACTGGGCGGCAACGGACTGCTGAGTGGCGTCGAGCTTTGAAGAGGCATTCCAGCCAAATGCCAGCCCGCCAATGGCGAGCAAGCCCAGAACGATAATCGCAGGCAACATCCAGGCCGGAGATTCCGTACGTGTTTCCAAAAGTCTTTCGTCCGACATAGTCTATCTTTCTCCTCACCCCGAGTAGGGCAGAAACCTTAAGCCGCAAACCCGTAACGAGGGGATTGCATGCGCCGCGCCAAAGCCGAGAGTCAGGGGACGCTCGTAACTGGATGAAAATGGAGCTGGTTGGCAGAGTTGGGGAAAGGACATGCGGTACTAGTCCTAGCAAAGTTTACGCGAACAGAGAGCGAACAGCGGATTTTTTGCTTGGCCTTAGGTCAGTCGACTTGAATTCCCAGCTTTCGGAGATCGGATTGGAGTTGTGCGGGCGATTGAAAGACGATTCCTGACATTCCGAGCCGTTGAGCCGCTTCCGTGTAGGCGGCAACATCATCAATATAAACGGCTTCCTCGGCTCGGACCTTGCAGGCTTGGAGAGCTTTCCGGTAGATGACTGGGTTGGGCTTGCTCGCCCCCACGCGATAGGAATAGATACGCATGGGGAAGAAGCGAAAAAAAGGGAAGCGGGCCTCTTCATTGGACATGTGGATGGGATCGGTATTCGACAACAAGGCGAGGCGATAGTTCTTGGAGAGCTTTTCCAGGAACGCTTCCGAGTGGATTGGGTTCGGGTCAAGGGCACGATTCCAGACTTCGGTGAACTGATCGAAAGTGAGCGAAGCGCCAAGACGTTTGGTTAAATGAAGGTGCCAGTCGCGGGGAGAAATGCGCCCCTCCTGCCAGTCGAGCCAATGGGGATCCTTTTCGATCGCGGACCATACCTCCTTTGGATTCAGAGACAGGCCTGAAGCCAGCCCGTCCATGGCTCTCGAGACGTCCAAGCGGATCAGAACGCGGCCGATATCGAAAATGATGGCGCGAAACTTGGACTGGGCCACGGCCTATCGGTCCTCTGTGCGGGGAGTGTTGGCGGAGCCACGGTCAACGGGAGCACTGAACTTACGTCTGGCACGAAGGATGCTGATGACCGCGGGCAGGACAGAGAGCACGACAATAACGGCAATCACGTAGTGGATGCGCTCGCCAATGTTCGGGACGGAACGGCCCAGAGAGTAGCCGCCCAGAATCATGGCGCCCACCCAAAAAATCCCTCCACAAATGTCGAAGGCCAGGTAACTGGCGTAAGGCATCTTCGCGGCGCCGGCCACCGGCGGGCAGAACGTTCGAACGATAGGAACAAAGCGCGCGAGAATGACGGCCCGGCCGCCATATTTTTCATAGAAGTCATGGGCGCGCTGAAGGTGGCTGCGCCGGAAGAAGAAGGAGTCTTCGCGGCGGTACAGCGCCGCACCCGCCGAGCGGCCAATCCAGTAGCCGATCTGATCGCCCACGATGGCGCAAAACATGACCGGCAAGAGAAGCCACTTCAGGGGGATGACCCTAGCAGCGGAAAAAATCCCGGCGGTCACCAACAGGGAATCACCCGGAAGAAAAAATCCTACAAAAAATCCGGTTTCGACGAAGACGATCGCACAGATAAGTGGCGCGCCGCCCGAGCGGATTAGTTCCTTGAGCCCTTCCGGGTTGTACAGCGAGTGGAAAAAGTTAAGGATGGCGTCGAGCACTCGATGATGTTCCTCGCGGCCGATGCATGAAGTGAATTTGTTACGGGCACCGGAACAAGCGCACGTGAGCGCAAGCTTGTAAATGCACCCAGTCCTATACGGTAGCAGAAAACACCAACATCCTCTCCACATTCATGCCAGAGGAGGAGTGGGATGGTAAGAACTGCGAGCCAGATGCTGATGCGAATCATCGGAGCGCCTCCGCGAGCCATAAGTAACCTTGGTCTTCAGCTTCGAGCCGGGTCTGGAGATCCTGTTCGGCGTCTTGCTTCTGCTTCAGCAGTTTTTCAATACGCGGGAGAGCGCGGAGCGTGGCCGCGGCGCCCGCAGCGATGGCTTCATCGGCGCGGTCAAAGTCGTCCCAGGCCAAGGATTGAACGTCTGGCCGGAGGACGAGGTCGGCGTCACGTTCCCAGATTTCGAGCTGGTGCTTTTGCGCCGCGTTCACCGCCCGGCTCACGACTTGAAAAATGTTCGTGGGAGCGCCGCGGTGGCCGTCCTGCATGCCGACGGAGATACCGATTACCGCTGCGGCACCAAGGTCGCGAGCGGCGCGAGTTGGAACAGGGGCGACGAGACAACCATCGGCAAGACACCGCGTGCCGATCTGGACCGGTTCGAACAAGCCCGGGAAAGCGCAACTCGCGCGGATGGCGTCCACGAGATTGCCCTGCGTGAACACCACAGGTTCGCCGGAGGTCAGATCCGTGGCCACCACAGCAAGAGGAATGCGGAGATCCTCAAAGTGGCGCGACTCGAAAACACGTTCGATTAAGTTCTCCAGGCGGTGATTGCTTGCCAAGCCGAGCCGGGAGACGCGCCAACGAGCGATGTCCCGAAAGCGGAGAGTACGACAGGTCTCAATAATGCGCTCAAGAGGCGCGCCACTGGCGTACGCAGCGCCGAGGATGCTGCCCACGCTGGTTCCCGCGATGTGAGTGACGGGGATCCGGTTCTGCTCGAGGACTTGCAGAACGCCGAGATGCGCGAATCCGCGCGCGAAACCTCCGCCAAGGGCGAGGCCTATGCCTGCCCGGGTGGCCATGACAACTGAACTTTCGTTCAGGACCTTGCCCGAAACGTGTCCTTGCCTCGTCATACCAGCAGGATCGCAGGGAAAACATCCTGGTCCTATGGTCCGTGCGTCCCGAAAGAGCAGTACTTCTGTACTGCGATGGAAAATGAGTGTGAATTGATGTTCGAATTTTGAGCAGTACCTTCTTACTAGTCCGCTGCCCTCTCTGTACCATTGTGACCGGCAAGGCCGTGCGCGATTCTCTCTCCCGTCAGGCTGAATCACTGAGGGGGCCACGAATGGATGACGCGTTCAAAGCTTGGATCGGGCAGCCGGTAGTCCTACAGGTGGCGCTGGGTGAGATCAAGGTGCCGCTGCGGGGCAAGCTGCTGAAGGATGGCGCCGAAACCGTGCGGATGCGGATCGGGGAAGGCTGGGACGTAGACATCTATAAGACCATGATCCTGGCTGTTGAAGAAGACTCCATGGTTCTTCTTCCTGCGTGAGGGACACGGGCATGAAAACGCAAGAACTCAAATACGTAACGCGACGCCGCGCGGCAGTACTGCTCGGCCTTTCGGAAATGGAATTGAGCCGCATCTCGAGCGCATCGGGATTCGGACACAAAGAGGTCGCAGGCGAACAGGAAGAGACGTATTTCACTTACGAAGAACTGCGACAGATCTGCATGCTGGCCGTACACCAGGTGCACTAGACAAAACGAGTTTCCTCCGGCCCCCCTCAGCAACACCCCCCCACCCGGGTCGCTCCCCCCAGCGATCCGGGTTTTCTTTTCCGCTGAAGACTCCAAGTGAACGATTCGAAGTCGTTGAATCGGTTTAGAAAACCTTTGACAGACGGAGTCCACACGAAGAGACTTAGCGCCACACGGGGGCACCGGCCAAATGTCAAGCTCCAGAGTTGGTGGATGGCGGAAGTGGGCAGCGCCGGTGGTGTTACTTACCGCCATTGTCGTGATCACCGCCGGAAGCGGCGCAAGCAATGGAACAGAAACCTATGACCTGGTGATCGCCAATGGGCGAGTGATGGATCCGGAATCGGGACTGGATGCGGTGCGAAACATGGGAATCCGCGGCGGGAAAATCGCGGTGATTTCGACCGGGCCGCTTGAGGGGAAGCAGACCATGGAAGCGCGCGGCTTAGTTGTTGCGCCAGGCTTCATCGACCTACACCAGCACGGGCAGGACGCGGAGAACTATGCCGTGAAAGCTGCCGACGGCGTGACGACGGCGCTGGAACTAGAAGTCGGAGTTGCCGATGTCGATCGATGGTACGAAGAGCGGGAGGGGAAGGCGCTCATCAACTACGGAGCGAGCGTGGGGCACATCGCCGTGCGAATGGCGGTGATGCACGACCCCGGTGGATTACTGCCGAGTGGAGAGGCAGCTCACCGAGTTGCAACAACGGTCGAAAGGGAAGAGATCAGCGGGCTGCTGGAGAAGGGATTGAAGCGCGGCGCGCTTTCCCTGGGACTTGGGCCCGCCTATACCGAGGCGGCGACAAATCAGGAGATCCTGGATGTGTTTCGCTTGGCCGCTAAGTATCATGCATCGTGCCACGTGCACATTCGCGCCTCAGGGCCTCCGATCCAGGGAAATTTCAGCGGGTTTGAGGAAGTGATAGCGGCTGCGGCGATCACCGGGGCTCCGCTCCATATCGTACACATACAAAGCACCGGGGGACCGAACGTGACGCAGGAGCTGCAGATGATCACGGACGCGCGCTCCCGCGGCATGGACGTAACAACAGAAAGCTATCCATACACCATGGGTATGACCAGTATTCAAGCGGCCATGTTCGATCACAAGGAAGAAGAACCCGCCACGTATTACGCTTCGCTCTTGTGGCCGGCGACGGGGGAGCACCTGACGAAGGAGTCTTTCTTAGAGTACCGCAAACAAGGCGGCATGGTGATTGTTCCGGGGAATACGCCGGAGAATGTTCATGCAGCGGTAGTGAGTCCGCTGACGATGATCGCGAGCGATGGATTTCTTTCGAAAGGTCAGGGACATCCGCGAACTGCGGGCACTTACGCGCTGGTTCTGGGACGCTACGTGCGGGAAGAAAAGGCCTTGGATTTGATGACCGCTCTGAAGAAAATGACGCTGATGCCCGCGCAGCGGCTGGAAAAGCGAGCGCCGATGTTCAAGGAGAAAGGGCGGATTCGCCCGGGGGCAGATGCGGATATTACGGTGTTCGACGCGAATCGCGTCATTGACAAAGCGACGTATGAAAAGCCGGCGCGATACTCAGAGGGGATTCAGTTTGTGCTTGTGAACGGAGTTCCCGTCGTTAAAGATGGACAACTCGTTGGTGGTGTTTTTCCGGGCCGGGCGGCTCGCGCGTCCATTTTGCAATGAACGAGAAATCGACGCCCTAAGGATTTCCATCAGGAGGGGGAAGACACCTTGCACTTAACATTCGCCGATTGGACCGCCATCGTTGGCTATCTATTGATTACTCTGGTCCTGGGGTTGTATTTCCGGCGGCGGTCGGGACAGAGCACGGAGGACTACTTCGTCTCCGGCAGAAACGTGTCGTGGTGGCTGGCCGGAACGTCCATGGTGGCGACCACGTTTGCGGCCGATACGCCGCTGGTGGTGACGGGACTGGTTTATATCAACGGCGTCGCCGGGAACTGGCTGTGGTGGAGTTTCTTGCCGTCGGGAATGATGACGGTGTTCCTGTTCGCGCGCCTGTGGCGGCGCTCCGGGCTAATCACCGACGTTCAATTCGCTGAAATGCGCTATAGCGGGAAACCCGCGGCGTTCCTGCGTGGATTTCGTGCTGTTTATCTTGGCCTGCTAATGAACTGCCTGATCCTCGGGTGGGTGACCAAGGCGATGGTGAATATCATCAGCACGGCGATGGGTGTGAGCGATGCGAAAGCGCTGGCCATCTGCGTGTTCTTCCTGATGCCTTTTACGGGGATTTATGTTTCGCTCGGCGGTTTGTGGGGCGTGTTGTGGACTGATTTGTTCCAGTTCGTTCTGAAAATGACGATTGTGACCTCCGTTGCTTGGTACGGAGTTCATGCCGTTGGCGGGATGCCGCAACTCCTTGCCGCGCTGGCCGCGCGGCGTGCTGCCGCCGGGGCGGGGGCCAGCGACATCACCGCTCTCCTACCTGATTTTTCCCGGGGGTTCAGCAGCGAAGCTCTGTGGACGCTGCCGGTGATTACATTCGTGGTGCATCTGGCGGTGCAGTGGTGGGCTTTCTGGTATCCGGGATCAGAACCAGGCGGCGGTGGATATATCGCGCAGCGGATTTTCAGCGCCAAGGACGAAAGAAACGGATTGTTGTCGGTGCTTTGGTTCAACCTGGCGCACTACGCACTGCGACCCTGGCCTTGGATTCTGACCGCGCTCGTAGCAGTCGTTCTTTATCCGGGCTTGGCGCAGCCGGAGCGTGGCTACATGCTTGTGGCGACCCGGCAGACACCGCATGCGCTACTCGGAATCCTGCTCGCGGGATTCATGGCGGCGTTCATGTCTACGGTGGCGACACAGTTGAATTGGGGTAGTTCGTACCTTGTCGAAGACTTTTACCGGCGCTTCCTGAAGAAAAACGGAAGTGAGGCACATTACGTGAACGTGTCGCGTCTGGCGACGGTCTTCCTGGTGATTGCCGCTGCGCTTGTGGCGTTGCAGCTTGGCTCGGTTGGCGCAGGATGGAAGATCGTGCTCGAGTTAGGCGCCGGGACGGGCGGCGTGTATTTGCTTCGCTGGTACTGGTGGCGCGTGAATGCCTGGAGCGAAATCTCCGCGATGACGGCGGCCCTGGCGACGACACTGGCGCTGCATTCCACCTGGTTGTGGACCGCATTAGCGGGCCGAGCGCAGCCCTTCAGCGGCTCCGACCCGGTCATTTTCGCGAAGACAACATTGTGCACAACGGGGGTAACCACGCTGGTTTGGATCGCTGTCACGCTCCTGACGCCAGCGGAGCCTGGCGACACACTCGTCAAGTTTTACCGGAAAGTGCGCCCGCAAATCACTGGATGGCAATCCGTAGCGAAGCTCGCAGGGGATGAGCCTGTCACGCGCGACCTGGGCCGGAATCTTCTGAGCTGGCTGCTGGGCTGTATCCTCATCTACTCTGCGCTGTTCTGTATCGGGGAGTTCTGTTTTGGGCGGTATCGGGCCGGATTTGTTCTGGCCATTGTCACCGCAATGTGCGCGTTTGCGATCTCTCGGTTGATGCCTAGGCAGGTGGAGTGGCAATCGCACTGACATGGATGGTGAGAAGCAATCCTCCCCGTCCGGTCCGCGCAACGCTATCCTCGCAGGATTTCTTGGCTGGACGCTCGACGCATTCGACTTCTTCATACTTACGTTCGTGCTGGCTCCCATTGCCAAAGAGTTCGGACAAACCATCCCAGCGATTGCGCTGACGATTACCGCGAGCCTGGCTACTCGCTGGATCGGCGCCATTTTGTTCGGCTTGTTTGCAGACCGCTACGGCCGCCGAATTCCACTGATCGTCAATATTTTGTACTTCTCCTTGATTGAAGTCTTGTCCGGGCTGGCTCCGAATTACAGGGTTTTCTTTTTCCTGCGCCTGCTCTACGGCGTAGGAATGGGGGGTGAGTGGGGAGTGGGAGCGTCGCTGACAATGGAATCCGTTCCCACAAAATGGCGCGGACTTATCTCCGGGCTGTTACAGGAGGGTTACGCACTGGGATTTCTGCTGGCAGCTGCGGTTTATCGCCTTGCCTACCCGCATTGGGGCTGGCGGCCGTTGTTCTTTATCGGAGGATTGCCGGCACTGCTTACCTTGTTCGTGCGCGCAAAAGTAAAAGAACCCGAAGCCTGGCACCGCTCGCGCACGGATTGGACGACCTACCGACGCGCCATATTCCGCAACTGGAAGCGCTTCGCCTATCTCGTTCTGTTACTGGCTATGATGAATTTTATTTCTCACGGCACTCAGGATATGTACCCGACTCTCTTACAGCAACAGCATGGCTTCAGTCCGCAGCGCACGTCGGACTTCACCGCAATTTCGATGATCGGGGCGCTTTGCGGCGGGTTGATGTTCGGATTCATATCTGACGGTCGCGGACGGCGGCGCACCATGGTGACAGCGGTGCTGCTAGGAATTGCAGTTATTCCACTATGGGTCTTTGCGCCAAATCTCCAGTTGATTCTGTTGGGCGGATTCCTGATGCAATTCATGGTGCAGGGAGCGTGGGGGGTGATCCCCGCCCACCTCAACGAGCTCTCTCCCGATCAGTTGCGGGGATTCTTTCCTGGATTGGCGTATCAGTTTGGTGTGTTGATTGCCTCCGGGAGCGCGTATTTCGAAGCGCGAATGGCACATGTCATGAGCTATAGCCGGGCCATGGGGCTCTTCGCGGCCGTGGTGCTCTTCACCGGGGCAGTGGTAATCTCCTTCGGCCCGGAAGAGCACCGCGCAGAATTCGGCCGGCAAGATTCAGCGGAGGCGTGACGGACCCTAACGAGAGCACTTGTCGGATGTCAGTGGTCGATGAGCGCGTTTGACGATCCGGGTACCAGGCACCGTTAAACAGGATTTGATGGAGGTCGGAACTCATAACGGTAGCGGGCCGCCGGACGACCCGCGGGTCGAATAAGTCGGAGCACCAGCGAATTTAACGCGCCTGCACTTCGACGGGGTCCGGCAGGTACACGGAACCTTTCATCAGCTCTCCGATCGTGAGATTCTGCCCATGCTGGACGTACCGCCCGAGCACACCGGGTTGCATCCATTGAAAGCCCCAGGCATCTTCCACCGCGACGATGGTGTACGATCCGGGGATTATGCCGCGAAGGACGAAGCTGCCATCGAAGTCGCTCTGGTCCCTGCGGAACATTTCCAGATGCGATTCGGGATCTTTCGGCACTAGGGCAACCATCACGCCAGCAACGGGTTTGTCTCCTCGCTTTGCGAATCCCTCCACGGTCACGACGCCATCAACCAAGAACACCGCTAAGCTGAGAGACGCGCCTGGCGTTACGTTGAGGTCGTGTCCGGAGATTTCGACTCCCGCAGACGAGGCTCGGATTACGGAATATCGCTTGGTCGGAGAAAAAACGAGGAATGCGTATTTGCCCGCCGGAAGGTCCTCGAATGTCGCTTCACCCGCCACGTCGACGGGCTTCAAGGCCACCGTTTGCCGCCGCGAATTCTGCAGTGCCAGGTAGAACTGCTTCGGGAAGGGCTCCTGCCGCGGCATCTTCACCGACAATTTGACCCTGACGGCCGGTTCGCTGCGGGAAGTATCCAATTCCTGGACATCCTGGACCAGATTCATCTCACTGGATTGCTGGAGTTGGCCAGACTTCGGTTCCTGCAACCGGACCGAGTATCTTCCCGCGGGCACTCCGGTCACCTCGTAAACACCAGGAGCCACCGATTGCGCACCTTCGCTCTGAACATATTCCAGGGAGTCAAAAACACGTTTCTGAAACACGGGCATGCTGAAGCCTTGCTGCCCGTCAACGGGAACATGAAACACTAAATGAAGGGCCGGGACAGGATTGAGGTGGATATCGGCCTGCAAGTGATCGCCACCCTGAATGGGGATAGGCGTGGCACTGTCGGCATCGGTTGCGCCGTTGTAGTACGTGGTCGGATAGGCAACGTCCAGAGATCGGGCAACGGCAAAAGCATTGTCCGCGCCTTCGCCGAGAGAAGAAACAGGATGCACGGCATACCAGGGTCTTGCTGCCACCGACAGGTAGTAATTCCCGGGAGCCAGAGCTGCAAACTCGTAGGAACCCTGATCGTCACTCAAACCGTTGCCGGCTCGCGTAATCCGGTTCATGCCGGCCTGGTGGTCTTCTACGTAGAGCATGACACGTGCATTGCGGACAGGATCGCCCGATTCATCGATCACTTTGCCGCCAAGGAGGGCCAGCGGCGTGAGACGCAACACCAGGTTTCCGGTATCGAAGCCGGCACCGGTCACAATTGCCGTTGAGAACTGTTCATGCTGCTCGTAGGCGGCGTGGATAAATCCACGCTTCGCTCCTTGCAACGAGAACTTGCCCGGCTTAAGCAAACCAAACTCAAAGTGCCCATTCTCGGAGGTGATCATCCACACGACGTCGGCGGGATTTCTAGTATCGAAGAGGGAAACGCGAGCTTTCCCGAGTGGCGTGCCGGTCAGTGAGCTCACGATCGTCCCGGCGATCTTGAATTTCACCTCCGGAGTTGCGCTGCGATCGGGGAGCGGACTCTGTCTGCCAAGTAGCGCACACGAGTGCAGCGCGGCCAGCCCAAGCACCGCCACCGAGAGTCGCATCGCACTTGTCAACCTCAACATAGCTACTCGCTCGCAGTAATCAGCGGCAATTGCAAATGCTCTTTCTGACCTACGACCACGCGGATGACCTGCGCCTTCGAATCATATTGATTCATGACTTCGTCGCTCGCGTACTCCAGGTCCGGCTGTTGGCGATCGAAGGCAAGTACGCGGTAGGCGCCTGGGGGGAGCTGCTGAAGGTGGAACTTCCCATCCGGTGAAACCCAAGCCTCGCTGAACTGGCCACCGCCATCGGCCATAGGCACGAAATAAACATGACCCGGGGATTGGCCCGGTGAGTCGAATCCCGCTCTACGAACGTCCGTGGTAGTTGTACCCTCGATCGTGCCTTCGACCTGAGCGCCATCGTCGCGCACGGTAATTTCAATTGGCGGGATCGAACCTCCCAGGCCAACCACGAGCGGCTGGCGCTGCAAATCCCTACCTCCGGAGGTAATCGATGAAACGAATCCGATTGATGTGTTTACGCGCACACGGTAGTGGCCTGGCTTCACATTCTCAATGACCAGCGAATCATCTTCTGGACCGGTAGGCGGACGCAGCGGAGCGTCTGGCGCAGGGCCGAACTCCTCGGCTGAAACCAACGTCACTTGCAGATAATTGGGGCGCCGTCCGTTTTCGGGAGACGGACGAAGACTGCCAAATGTCATCGTCCTCGGAGTGACGGTTTCCGTGCGCTGAAATTCTTCCTTCACGCTCACAGTAATTGAACTGTTCGGTAGCAAGGTGATGCCCGGCCCGGAAAAGGCGGCGCCGCTCACGGTGAAGTTCAACATTCCTGTCATCGCATTCGGCCCGTAAGTCGTGACCTGGACGGTGTAGGCGCCATCCGGCAGCAAACCTTCGATCAGCTCATCTCCGACATTGTATCCGAGAGAGTACCCGGGGCCGGCGTGTCCTTGTGGCCATACCTGAATTCCGGTCTGGAGGCTGGGTGGGGCGTTCTTGACTCCCAGCTTTACTGGATAATATTTTCGCTTTGCAGGCGAAACTCTTGCCTGGAAGGTTTCGCCCGGCGATAACCGAATAACGGCGGCCGTCGCAAAGTCAGGCGCCGCAGGATAGTAGACCGGGGGGTAGCCAAATAACTGTCCGCGAGCGTTAAAGGTTAGGGGATCACGATCGAGTAGTTCGTGAGTGAGCAGTTTGTAAGAACCTGCGGAAAGCTCGGCAAAGCGGAACTCCCCGTTTGATCTAGACATCGCCATTCCTGCCGGATCCCAATGCTCGCGGCCCTCCCGCACCTGACGTCGAAAAAGCTCGACCTGGATTTTGTCGGAACCATCGGACTCAGGCAGAATAACTTGGCCCACGATGCGAGCTTCCGGCGCGAGAGAGATTGTGAGCTCCTGCTGCAGTGGGCCTATCTGCAAGCTACCCTGCTCGTTATTGCGGGAAAGAAATCCCGTTTTGCGGGCCATCAGCATGGTGGGACGATTGGTTCTGGCAAGTTGGCGCTGCGATGCTTCCAGAGAGTGTATATCTGAGTTACCGGCGAACCCGGCAGTCTTTTCGCTTTCCCCCCGTGGAAATGTGAATTCAAAATGGCCTCGATCGTCGGTCATTGTGGCATAGCGGTTGTCTGGTGAGAATACAAGCGCACGGGCAATTGGTTCATGCGTCGCGCTGTTCACAACCGTGCCGCGGAGGCTGTCGGGATGTTCGATACCAGCGGTGCTGCTCTGCGCGGACAATCGCGCAGGACTACCGCAACAGGAAAGAGCGAAGCCAACGGTAAGCGCCTTGAGAGAGCGTGGCGAATGCATATACTTCTCTGTCCACCGGAATTTTCCGGGGGTAGACGGCCGTGAGCCCCCATTATGGCATGTGTCGAACGTCACTGGTCTATAAAGGGGCCTTTGCGACGAGCTTTTCGCTGCCCGTACAAGTGCCAGTACTCAGCATGTCGATTCGAGCCACCACGGATAAACAAAATTATCTTGCCGGCGAACCAGTATTCGTACGATTGAGCAATAAGGGCAGCGATCCGCTCCGGGTCGATTTCAAATCACCTGCTGTGCCTTGCTTTGTCGCGACTTTGCCGTCAAAGTGACTGGGCAGAGTTAGCGCCGGAGCAAGGGGGCTGTGGATCTGCTGGAGGTCCCGGACGCCGTTTTAGGGAGATCCCGTCCGGCATGACTATCGGACGAGCGCGCAATTCGGATATAGTCCCCGCGGAATCGAAGCGATTACGTCTACAATCACGTAGGCTTGTTTGACTACGCCTTTCCTCAAAGGAGTCAGCTCCGTGCTATCCATTCGCAATCTGGCCAAGACATATCCTGGGGGCGTTCGCGCCTTGCGCGACGTTTCGCTGGAGATACCGCCTGGGATGTTTGGGCTGATCGGCCCGAACGGCGCCGGCAAGTCCACATTGATGAAGATACTCGCAACGCTGTTGGAGCCGGATACGGGCTCGGCAACCCTCGACGGGCTGGACTTAGTGGCAAACAAGGACGAGACGCGCCGGTTGCTGGGGTACTTACCGCAGGAGTTCGGCGTCTATCCGAAGATGTCTGCGGTGGATATGTTGAATCACTTGGCGGTAATGAAGGGAATCACGAAGAGTGGAGAACGCAAGGAGACTGTCGAAGGGCTGCTCCAGCAGACGAACCTGTGGGATGTACGGAAAAAGGCGCTGGGAGGCTATTCGGGGGGGATGAAGCAGCGATTTGGGATTGCCCAGGCGCTGCTGGCCAATCCGAGATTAATCATCGTGGATGAGCCGACGGCGGGGCTTGACCCAGCGGAGCGAAACCGCTTTCTTAATTTACTGAGTTCGATCGGACGGAATGTGGTAGTGATTTTGTCAACACACATTGTTGAGGACGTGCGGGAGCTTTGTTCCCGGATGGCGATCATCAGCAGCGGTGAATTGCTCCTCGAAGGAGTACCAGTCGAAACCATTGATGCCTTGAAGGGAAGAGTCTGGCGGAAGGTGGTAGCGACCGAAGCGGAGCGAGAAGCGATCGAGAAAGCATTTCCCGTCATCTCCATGCATTTGGTGGGCGGACTGCAAGAGCTGCGGATTTACTCCGAGCAATCTCCAGGCCGGGGATTTGCCGGCGCCGAGGCAGACCTCGAAGATGTGTATTTTCATCACCTGACGCGGCATCGGCCGAACTGAACGGGAGAGCGCGCCATGTTCAAAGATTTCTTCCTTTTCGAGCTCAAGCTGAGATTCCGCAGCATCTCCACCTATGTCTTCTTTCTCATGCCCTTTTTGATCGCTTTTTTTGCAGTCTCCACGAGCGACTTCGGTCCGATCGGCGCCGGCAAGGTTTTCAAGAATGGCCCGTTCGCGCTGACAACCATCTTCCTTCAACTGACGGCGTTTGGATCGATCCTGATTGCGGCGATTTTCGGACCATCCATTTTGCGCGATTTTCAAGAAGACACTTATCAGCTGTTGTTTACTAAACCAATCTCGAAGTTGGCGTATCTCGGGGGGCGCTGGGCGGCATCCTTTGTGACCACGGTGTGGGTGTTCTCTGGGCTCGTTTGGGGCGCGATGGCGGGAGCCTTCATGCCATGGGCGGACAGGACGCGTCTAGCGCCCATTCATTTTTGGTGGTACTTGCAGCCGTTCTTGTCAGTGACAGTCGTACAGATTTTTTTTCTGGGAAGTCTGTTTTTCTGCGTGGCAGCACTTACGCGACGAATCGTGGTGGTTTATCTGCAAGGGGTGGCGCTGTTCGCACTGTATTTGATCGGGCTCGTGAGCGTAATAGCAACGAACAAGCTGGAACGATTCTGGCCTTCGGTGTTCGATTCGTTGGGGCTCATCATGTTTCAGAACGTGACGCGATATTGGACGGTGGTGGAACGAAACACGCAACTGGTGAAGTGGTCGGGAGAATTTCTGTACAACCGGGTGGTGTGGACCGGCGTCGGTTTTCTGGCACTCCTGGCTGCATTCGCACTATTTCCGATGTCAGCGGAAGTGCTGGGATCAAGACGCTCGAGCAAACACGCTAAGGAGGCGCGCGAAGAGGAAGCGGCGGAATCCGGGAGGCCGCCGCGAAGGTTTGGTGTGGAATTGCCGCGCGTGACGCAGGTGTTTGGCAGCGCGACGACCTGGAAACAGTTGATATCCATGACGCGATTGCGCTTTTTCAACATCGTGCACGAAGTCCCGTTCTGGGCCATCGCGCTGATCATGATCGTGTTTGTCCTTGTCAGCGGGCATTTTGCAGGACGCAGCAACGGCGTAGAGGTCTGGCCGGTCACGTATTTAATGGTATCGGTGGTCTCCGGGCAGTCGGGGCTTTTCCTGATCATCATCGGGGCCTTATACGCAGGCGAACTGATTTGGCGGGAACGGGACGTGCGCTTCGAGCAGATTCACGACTCATTGCCTTTGCGCGATTGGGCCGATTTCGTGAGCAAGTTCCTTGCGCTGACCCTGGTGGAGACGGTGCTGGCTTCAGTGGTTCTGGTCTGCGGGTTGCTCTCCCAGGCCATGGAGGGTTACTTCCGGTTTGAGCTTGGGCAGTATGCGAAAGAGATCTACTTAATCTACTTGCCTCAGATGCTGATGGTGATTCTGCTAGCGCTGTTTCTGCAGACGGTTTTGGGAAATAAATTTGTGGCTCAGGCCTTCGTGGTTGGATTCTTTGTCTTGATTCCGGTTTTGTATCAGTACGGAATCGAAAATCGGCTGTATTTGTATGGCGAGATTACGCCGTACACATACTCGGACATGAATGGGTATGGACATTTTGTCAGGGGCTTGTTCTGGTCGATCTCGTACTGGATTTGCGTGGGCGGGCTGCTCGGAGTCCTTGCAACGTCGTTCGCGAGACGAGGAACTGAGCAATCCTTTACATTCCGGCTGAAGGCCGCCTGGCCGCGGATGGCGAGACTGACCCCTACGGCCACAGTGTTTTTGCTGCTCGGGGGAACGAGCGGCGGGGTGTTCTACTACAACACCCATGTGGTGAATAAATTTCGGACGGCGGAACAGAACCGCCATCGCACCGCGGAGTACGAGCGGCGCTACAAGAAATATCAACGGCTGGCCCAGCCCAAGGTCACGGCAGTGGACGCGGAGGTGGATATCTATCCGGAGCGCCGCTCCTTTTCCGGTAGGGGATACTACACCCTGGTAAATCACACGAATAAGCCAATTGACGAAGTTCATGTGACCGATAGCAGAGAATCGGTAGAGGACGTCAAATTCGACCGTCCGTTCCGGCAGACCTTGGGCGACAAGGAGTACTTCTACGCGACCTATCAATTGGACCAGCCTCTTGAGCCCAATGAGTCTATGAGGATGGATTTTCGCGTGGCATATACATCGCGGGGGTTCAAGGACGGAAACGAGCGGCCCGAGTTTGCATATAACGGAACGTTTTTCGACCGGGATTATTTTCCTTTCGTGGGCTACAACCAAAGTAACGAAATCGATGATCCCGTGCGGCGGCGCGAGGAGAAGCTCGCACCGCTCGAGGAAATGGCGGCGCCCGGCGATCCTTATTATTCGAACATCAATCTTTTCACGTCGGATTCAGAATGGGTCACGTTTCACTCGATTGTGAGCACATCGGCGGACCAGATCGCCATGGCACCAGGTTATTTGAAGCGGGACTGGACAGTGAACGGCCGAAGGTACTTCGAATACGACATGGGAAGCACGCGAATCAATAACTTTTTTTCCTTTCTTTCGGGACGCTTCAGCGTGAAACGCGACCAATGGAGAGATGTGAGGCTGGAAATCTACTATCAACCAGGGCACGAGTACAACCTCGACAAAATGATGGATGCCTCGAAGACCGGGCTGGACTACTACGAAAAGAATTTCGGTCCATTTCAATTCCAGCAATTCCGTGTGCTGGAATACCCGAGATACCGTCAATTTGCGCAGTCGTTCCCGAATACGGTTCCGTTTGCGGAAGGCATCGGGTTCATCGAACGGCTAAAGAAACCGGATGACATCGACTTGCTCTACTTCGTGACGGCACATGAACTGGCGCACCAGTGGTGGGGACATCAATTGATTGGGAGCCAGACGCAGGGCTCGAACATGATGAGCGAATCGCTGGCGGAGTATTCGGCGTTGAAGGTGATGGAAAAAAAGTACGGCGAGGATATGCTGCGCAAAGATTTGCGATATGAGCTTGACCGATACTTGCGGGGTCGAGGCGGTGAGACTCGGCACGAGCCTCCGCTGGTGCTGGTGCAGCGCGAGCCCTACGTTTGGTACCAGAAGGGGGCACTGGTGATGTACGCGCTAGCGGACTACATCGGGGAGGATAGAGTAAACCTGGCATTGCGGAATTTTCTGGAGAAGAACCGCTATGCCAAAGGGCCGTATCCGGATACACGCGGTTTCGTAGCTGCGCTGCGGGAGCAGACACCTCTGGATTTGCAGTACGTGATAACGGACATGTTTGAGTCCATCGTGCTGTACGACAACCGGGCGGTAACGGCGTCCTATGTCGAGACACCTGAGAAAAAGTTCAAGGTCACGCTGAAGGTCAGCGCCCAGAAGAAGAAAGCAGACGGTTCGGGCAACGAGACTCCGATGACGATTCATGACTTGATTGATGTGGGAGTGTTCAGCGGGACAAAGGAGCAATTGAAGCGGCTGAATTTGCACAAAGAGTGGATCACGCAGGAAACCGGAACTTTTGAGATGGTCGTGGATGAGAAACCGACTTTTGCCGGGATCGATCCGTATAACAAGCTGATTGACCGAAATCCGGCCGACAATTTGATCGAGGTCGAGAAGAAGTAAGAAAGAGCTGAAAGGGAAAGTCAAAAGAAAGGTCCAACTGGCTGAGCCTCGATTCCCAAGAGGAAGAGCCGCGTAACGACTTTCCTTGCCAAGCAGACGCAAGACCAGGAAATTTGGGAAGACTTTGCGAGGCAGGATTGGACAATGAAGGAGTTGTGGCCACGAAGAGACTGAGGATAACCAGGTAACGAGTCAGAGGCTGATTTCATAGTCCTCTCCAGAGCCTAAGCTGTAGGGCATTTCTTTGCACTTACGGATACCGCAAGAGGAAACGGTGGCGGCCAGACCAAGGACGAGAACTGCTGGGAACATGATCTTTCACCAGCTAGAGGATCCTGGTAAACGCAGAGAAATGGATTCGCCTGGCCGATAGTATAAAAGGATGCCGATCGAACAAGTGCTTTTCACCTGCCGAGTCGACCACCAACTGCCTCAGCTTTGCGCCGCATACCCCATGCCGGCCATCACGCCTCGCATATAAGCAAAGCTGCCGATAACACCCGGCATCGGATCGTCGGGATGAACCTCATACTCCAGGTCGACGAAGCCCTGGTACTTTATGACGCTAAGAGCTTCAAAAATCTTCTTCACCGGCATGATGCCTTCTCCCACCGCCACCTGGCTCTCCTTGCTCTGGAAGGTCGTGAGGTCCTTCATATGTACGTTAAACACCCGCGCGCCCACCTCGTGGATCGCCTGAACCACGTCCGTGCCCGCACGAGCGGTATGTCCGACATCAATGCAGCACCCGATGCGCGGATCCATGCTCCTGACCGCCTTCAATACATCCAGCGGCGAATGCCACAATTTATCTTCCGGCCCGTGATTGTGGATCGCCATACGGATGTCGTACTCCTTTACGAACTTCTCAATCCGCGGCAGAGTCTCCGGCGCCGGGTCGCCCGCGACGATCACGCCAATCCCCGCCCGCTTGCAGTATTCGAGTTTGCTCCGGATGTCCGCATCTTCATCTTTCGCGAAATAAATGGTTCCGGCAGCATGAAGCTTGATGCCCGCCGCGGCATAATCTGCCAGCGCGGCCTGCTCCTCCTGGGTATCCATGGGGAGATGATCTTTGACGTCCTTGGCATTCAACGCCAACACGTTGAGTTGCTTCAGGAAGCCGATCATCTGCGGCCGGCTGAAATTACGGAACGTGTAGCTGGCCACCCCCAGACGAATCGCCGTTCCTTCGTCAGCCGGTGCTCGTTCCGCAGCCACTGCGAAAACTTCCTTCGAAGCAACGAACCCCGCCGCAAGCAGTGCACCGGAGCAAACGAAATTGCGGCGAGAAAAGATGTTTTTCATCTGTATCCCATCGCCTGGCGGGCACTGCCGCATCTTAGACATGCGGCACCCACTCCTTCTCATACTCCCGCCCCCACATCCTCATTGCTTCAGGGTCGTCCTGAATCCGTCCGTCTTTCGTGTCGAGATGCAACTCCCGGTTGACTTCCCACGCGATGTTGGAAAGCTGTAGCATCGTCACCGCGATGTTGCCCACCGAGATCGGAGCGTTAAGTCTCTCGCCTTTCCGGATTCCCGCGATGAAGTTCGCGAAGTGAGCATCGGTCATGGAATCGGCGCCGAGGAGGTCCGAAGACGACGTCGTGCTGCCGGCCTTGAACTCGCTTGCCTTATTCCCTTTGAGACCGTAGATCTCGTAACCATCGCGATCCACAACCACGGTGCCAGTCGTTCCCATGATTGCCGAGCCACGGTCACGGTCGTAAAACTTCATTCCCTGGCAGCTCTTGCCCTCCCAAGTGAGCATCTTGTCTTCGTATTCGAAGCTTGTCACCAGGGTGTCGTAAAACTGCCAGTCGTCTTTGTATTGGTATCTGCCGCCTGACGAAGTGACCCGTTTCGGATAGTCGACGCCTAGTGCCCAGCGGCACACATCCACCTCGTGCGTTCCATTATTGAGCGTTTCGCCAGTGCCGTAGTTTCTAAACCAGTGCCAGTTGTACGGATGCACGTTGTCCCTATAGGGACGGCGTGGCGCCGGGCCCTGCCATAAGTCCCAATCCAGTTGCGCCGGCACGGGCGTTTCCTTGCCCGTGCCAATAGACTTCCTCACATTGCTGTACCAGGCTTTCGCGAGGTAGGGCCTACCTATAATGCCCCCCTGAATCTTTTCGACGATCTCTATGCTGTGTGGCGAAGAGCGCTGCTGCGTGCCCATCTGCACAAGCTTTCCATATTTCTGCTGCGCCTCGACCAGCATCTGTCCCTCAGCAGGATTGTGGCTGCATGGCTTTTCCACGTAGACGTGCTTGCCCGCCTGCAACCCGGCGATGGCCATCGGCGCATGCCAATGGTCGGGAGTGGCAATCGTGATGGCGTCCACATCCTTCTGCTCGAGAATCGCGCGAAAGTCTCTGTCCATCGCAGGGGACTCGCCCGTCTCGCGCTGCACTGCGTCAGCGAACTTTCTTAGAATGTTGTTGTCCACATCGCACACATGCGAGATGCGAGCAGCGCTCCGGTTCGCCTTGAGCGCCGAGAGATGAGCGTACCCGCGGCCATTCAGCCCGATCACAGCAAAGTTGAGGCGATCGTTGGAACCGAGGATCTGGCCATAACTCTTTGCCGTCGTTCCCACGGCCAGCCCTGCCGCGCCCCCAGCAAGTCCATCGAGAAACGCACGTCGTGTAATCATCGTTACTCCTCATAGCGGCTGCCATTGCCGCTCTGCGGTCCACAGATCAGCATAACTCGCAAACACCAGGAAACTCCAGCCGTCGTCAACGTCTCACCATTGAAAATTAGCCTTCGGGCCGTTGTTAGCGGTGGATGCCGCGGCCAAACTGGAGGAGTTGTCGAGGAACGGAACGATGGCCGGCGTATCGAAGAAGAGCCTGAATCCACCGCGAACCACAACGCTGCGGGCGGCTTCCCGGAAATAATTCGTGCCAAAAGCCGCCCCCTTGAAAAAACGAAGCGCGCGCCGGTTTGCATCACGATTTCGAGGTTGTGGCTCTAGACATACAAGGAGTTATCGTGATAAAAATGGTTTTGTATCGAATCGACGCACTTGTCGAGAAGGAGGTGATCCCTGAGGTACTCAACGAATTGAGTTGCATTGAGGGGCGCTTGTGACTCTTTCTAAGCGCCTCTTTATCCCTGCCTTCCAACCTTCCACGCATTCCTGTACTGAAATTAATTCGAGGTCGAATGGTTTGTTTCATGCCCACGATCATCGTGAATTAGAAATGTAGACCGGCGAGCGTGGCGCTGTTCAACTCTTGTAGCCTCGATCGTGGTTTTGTCCTCTGCGACGGTTTGGCTGATGATCATCGCCATGCACCGCCATATGAGGCGAGGGAATGCTGCTTATTTAATTTTGGCCACGCGTCCTTGGGCTGGAAACTTCTGGAATTGAAGAGCATCGTGGCCGGGCACGACGCGATCTGGCGACCCGGCAAGATCAATCATCCGGGACTGTGCGGCGATGTTGGCCGCATGATCGGCTTCATTGAACGTAGCGCTGGCCAAGTGAGACGACAGGTTGAGATAGAGATAACAATTGTCCGAGGCCAGCACGAAGGGCGGATTCCCATCCACCTGGAGATATTGCGAAGCATACGTGTGCCGTGAGCCGGTGTGAGAGCGAATGCCAGGAAAGATTTCGACATTATCGCCATCGACCAGATGTATGCGTCCCTCGGTATTCAATTGCAATAGTTGCTTGACGTCCTCCGGATCGATACCGCCGTGTTGCCCGCCCGGCTGCCACGCCTCCATCGTGTAGTAGCGATATTCCTCCTTCTGAATCCACACGTCTGCTTTCGGGAAAAGATCAATCCCGCCCATGTGATCCCAGTGTGCATGGCTGATGACGATGTCCGTGATTGCCTCAGGCTGCACTCCGGCGGTTTTTACGGCCTCGTCGGGCCGCAGATAGTCCACCATCTGAAAATACTTGAGAAAAGTGTCGCGATGAAAACCGCTGTCGAAAAGAATCGCGTGGCCCCCGCCCCGGATTAGCCAAACCACCATGGCGATGTCGACTTTTTCATCCTTGGGGCCGCCCACGACAAGCTCAGACACGGGCACGCCCGGAGAGCTGGCGTAGCGTATCGCTTGGATCGAATACTCGGGCGTTGACGACCTCGCAAGTAGTGCTGCAAAAATAGCCGCAAGCAGGAATCGTTTCACTATGATTTCTCCATGCTGTTCGGGCGAATCCAGCGCCATGAACAGCGCTCCGGCCAGCTTATCGCATCTTAGTCCGGCAAGCCGGGTATCACATCTAGTTACCAATCAAGGGTCTCTAAGGTGCGAGAGTTAGGCGTATCGTAACCCGGAAAAGCAGCCTTTTCGCGAACAGTCTGCTGGCAGCCAATAGGATCTGGCTCACCTGTCTTTTGCGCCTTCTCCTCGTCTAATCCCGGAAATAGGAGTGTGCCATGACGACCTTCCTCCAGGACATTCAGTTCGGCTTCCGCATGCTGCTCAAAAGCCGTGGCCTTGCTGCGATCGCCATTTTCGCTCTCGCCCTCGGTATCGGCGCGAACACCGCCATCTTCAGCGTCATCAACACCGTCCTCCTGCGCGCATTGCCCTATCCCCAGCCTGACCAGCTCGCCTGGTTCTGGGAGTCCCAACCCAACCTGGAGCAGGCACCCTTTTCCGCCGCCGACTTCCTCGATTACCAAGCGCAAAATCAGTCGTTCCAGCAGATCGCCACAATCCGCCGCCTCAGCTTCAATCTCACCGGACAGGGCGCCGCCGAGCGCATTCCCGGGATGGTCGCCACACCCAACGTTTTTTCCCTTCTCGGTATTCATCCCATACTAGGCCGCGACTTTCTACTCGAGGAGGGCGCATTCGGCGCGCCGCGTCGCGCGCTTCTCACCTTCGGCTTCTGGCAAAGCCACTTTGCCGGTGACCGCGCCGTGGTTGGCCGTCGCCTCACTCTCGATAACCAGCCCGTGCAAATCATTGGCGTTCTCCCAGCCAACTTCCGCTACGGCGGAACCGACGTCTTGCTCTGGGTCAATCCAGTGAACGTCGTTCCCGAAGTCTTCAGCACCTTCCCCGACTGGGAGAAAAATATCCGCA
>WNFP01003638.1_pt1 | contig 29859 bp, 40 predicted proteins | sample 5400201 | NCBI WGS metagenome assembly WNFP01 (sample SAMN13153355, study PRJNA577476) | soil metagenome | isolation source: 115 cm saprolite under Madrone tree | place: USA:California | collected 2016-06-14 | reverse complement strand
TAACCGTGAAACTGGGGAACCTTTAGGAGACGGCGCGTATAAGCAGGCGATAGATACCGCGGTTTCGTTATTTGAACATTATTTAGATATTTCTATAGCTCCAGTTAGAGGTTATATAGAGTATAAAGATTATCATCTTAACGAATATGCAGATTGGGGATATATTCAACTAGATAATATTCCAGTTTCAAAACTACAAACTATTAAAATGGTTTATTTTAGAGATGACAATGGAGATCCGGTAACGGTTCAAGAAATTCCTGGATCGTGGATTAGACTTGATAATCATGCTGGTATAGTTAGAATGATTCCTAATACCAGATTTCCATCACAATTACAAATCAACGAAGCTGGATCTTTTTTTCCAGAAATTTTAAGAGCTCAACAGTTACCTGCGTTGTGGCAAATTGTTTATGATTACGGGTTCTGTTCTGGAGAAATCCCAACTATGCTTAATCAATCTATTTCAATGATGGCAGCCATAATTGTTTTAATTACGTCCGGGCACCTTATATTAGGCGCTGGAATAGCTGGAACCAATATTAGTCTTGATGGTTTATCTCAAGGAATTCAAACCACTCAATCTGCAGAAAATTCAGGATTTAGCGCGGTTATTAAAGATTATAAAGATCTATTGTTTGGTAAAGTAAAAAATGATGAATTTGCTTGGATTACAATTTTGAAAAACTATTATAAAGGTACCACATGGAACGTCCTCTAATATTTGTGTATTGTATGTCTTTCCCTAACGGTAAGAAATATGTTGGAGTCACAGAAGATTTCAAAAGAAGAATATACCAATATAGATGTGCTGCAAAAACTAATAAATATAGTTCATTGGTTCATAAAGCTATACGTAAATACGGAGAAGATAAAACAAATGTAAAGATTTTAGGTAGATTTTATAAATATGAAGATGCTTTAAATTTTGAAAAAGAATTAATTAAACAATTCGATACTAGAGAGTTTGGATATAACTTAACTGATGGCGGACAAGGACAATCTGGATATAAGAGATCTCCAGTTACTCTAGAAACTAAATTAAAATTATCATTAGCTAATAGGGGACGTATAGTTCTGTCTAGACGCGGAGTTTTGGTTGATCAATTTGTTAGAGATCAAATTTCTAAAACTCTAGGATCAAAAGAAGTTGAAGTTTTTAAAAAAGATGGAGCATTTATTGGAAGTTGGATTAACTTAAATAAGTGTAGTCAAGATTTAGATCTTTATAGAGGTAATATTACGCACTGTTTAAAAGGTAAACTTAAATCTACCGGCGGTTACATCTTTAAGTACAAGGAGACACTCTAATGGATCAAATTGAAAATAAACCTCAAAAACCAAAGAAACATAATCATTTTTACGCTTCTATCATGGCTATAGACCCTTCTGGTAAAATACTTTTAGGTAAGAGACGTAAAGATTCATTATACACTTCTCCAGCGGGTTCTAGTCATATGCATGAAACTCCTATAGAAACTGCTATCAGAGAAACCTTCGAAGAAACTGGTTTAGTTGTAAAACCGTATGAATTAGAACCTCTACCTACGTTGGATACTAACGACCGAAGGGTGTGTCATGTATTTTTATGGAGATGCCCCCCAGAGGTGAGTATGGTTGCTCCAAAATCTAACTTGGATCCAGACCAGGAAGTAGAAGAGTGGAAATTTTATTCTCAAGACCGCGTTCCACTAGAAATACACCAGGACGAAAATAGGGCTACGTCAGTAAATAACGCGTATATGAAGTTTTATGGTATTAAGAAGGGTGGCTTAGGATCCGGAATTACTGGCCACGTAGCTATGAATGAAAGAGAAAAACAAGCTCACGAGGATATCGTAAAAGAGTATCTAAAACACCATACTAGTAGTCAGCTTAGTGAACATATACACTTTAATGAGGCGGCTGGTATAAAATCAAGAATTTCAGGACTCCACACCCAAGCCGACCACTATTTCCACTCCGCCGATGTGGCTAGAAATATGAGAGATCCGCCAAAGATGAATAAAGGAGGTCCGGGTTCTGGCAAAGTCGGTCATACCACTATGCACCCTACTGAGGACCGAGTCATTAATTTAACTAATAAACTGACTAACGAGTCTCCTATTAAATCTCATTTAAATAAGTTGAGAAATGGAGCAGTGCTAGAAGGTGTAACTCTTCGTAGCGGTAAACCTTTGTATCTTAACTTAGAACAGTCCACTGCCCACGGATATACGCCTAATGACTATAAAGAGGCGGCTAATATTCATTATGATAAAGCCCAAGCTATTGCTACCAGTATTCAAAAGATAAGAGACCTTAAGAAACCAGTAGATCCAGATATGGAATCTATAAAGAATCAACATATGAAGCAATTTAGGTCTAACATGGGAGCAGCTGAACGCTTAGGTTCTAGAATGGACCGTACTCAATCTAAAATTAATGAAATTCAAAAGCCGTATAAAGATACTCACGATTCTAGGGGAAATATAAAAGAAAAAGTAAAAAAATCAGATGAACAAGCAGAAGCTCAAACACAGCGTAATCTTCAACAACTGATAGAAAGACGTCCAGAATTAGCTGAAAAACATCCAGAATGGGCCGGCGGGGCTCAGCCAGTTGAAAAGAAGGCACCTTCTGGGGTAGCTCCGGCTAAGTATGAAAGATGTGTTCACGAAGTTAAAGACGAAGGGAAAGTAGGTTCACCATGGGCAGTTTGCACTGCTTCCATGAATAAGACTATGTTTTGCGATCACGCGGATTGCATTGATTTTCGTAAGTCTGTTGTAATGATGGGTCACGCAGATTCTGCGGAAGTAGATACTGCCAAGTTTGCGGTTGAATACCAAGCTGCGTTTAGTTCTGAATGGGCTGAAAAGTTCTATAATATCATGGATGGATACAAATATGGTGATATTCCTAGGGTCATACCCTTAGATAAGGGAAACCTTTATATGGTTAGGGTGGACGATGGGATGTATTCAGGTACATTTATAAAGGATGAATCAGCTGATGGTGGATTCCTTGAAGACACGGCCAAGGCTCGTTTAGAGCGCATGAGCATACCTAGTTTGATTCAGTTCTGTATTGCCAAAGAATGGATCAATCCATTTATGAAGCAAAATCCCCAAGAACCTCAGTACGCAGCTTTGGCAGAAAAGTTGAGTGTTCCGGTTCCTCCGGTTAGTCCGCAGGCGACTATCTTTGATAAGACGAGAGTTCTGGAGCTTTTGGATAAGTTAACGAGGTAACAGATGAAAAAATACCTTGGTTTACTTATGATGATCGTCACTTAGGTTTAATAATTGAACGTGGTATAATTATCTCATGACCTTAGGAGACTTAAAAAATGGATCTAATAACGCAGGAAATCGAAAAAATGGCCGAGAAACTTACCAAAGCTAGTCAAGGTCCTAAAGATAAGCTTTTTCAAATTATAAAGTCTTTGGGTAAAAATGGCTTAACGGCTAGATTAGCGGTTCTAACTGACGACGATAAAGTAATTCTTAAAGCAGCTCTTCAGGAGATGAATCTTAAAAAAGCTGGTCCTAGTGGTAAAAAAGGTCATAAACACGTGATAACGGACGTTAAGTATGGTCACATGAAAGATGGTCAAAAGCACGAAGCTTCACACGAATACCCGGTCAGCGTAGAACATGACGAATCTGGTAAAATACATTCATTTATGCCGCCTAGCATGTCAGACATTAAAGAAAAGACGGGACACGAAGTTCACAGAATAGATCATCCGACTTTGTTAGGACGAAATATCAGTGAATTTAAAGAGCATAAAGAAGACGTGAAAAAGGCAGTTTCTATGGATCCAGAAGCCGCTGGAGCTCATAATGTCCAAGGTAAAGTGAAACATACAGTTATCCAAGAAGATAAAGCAGATGACGATATCGACGAAACTCTGGTTAAACCAGAGGCTGCTTTTTTTGACCATCAGGGTACGCCTACTCCAGGGTGGGAAGGCCAAGTCATTAAAGCTATAAAAGTAAATAAAATGAATAAATCCGAAGAGTTTTGGAATCAAGTACTTAAATCAGACGACCTCCTCACAGACGTGGTTTCTAAGATGATGGATAAAGGTGCAGAGTCTGGTATGGTTATGGATAAATTAGCTAAAAAAGGAATGGACAAGAAAAAAGTACAAGGTGCCATGGATAAATACAAAATGGAAAAGTGTAAAGACGAAGAAATGAATATGAATAAAGATTCTAAAAAAATGTCAGAAATGGAAAAGAAAGAAAAAGTCAAAAAAGCTATTGAAAAAACATTTACCAAAGCTATGAATAAAGTTATTAAAAAGGCAAATCATATTCTGTCTGAGGAAAATCAATTGGGCGACGCTCCTAATTTAGAAGTTGACGGCAAAAATAAATCAGGAGTTAAAAAAGAAAATGTTAAAGCTCTTAACTTAGCAGAGGACAGCGAAGACGCTCAAAAGAAAGTTAATGATCTTTCTCAAGGCCGAAATTCAAATATGAGTAAAGCTCTAGATTCGGATAAAGCTAAAAAAGAAAAAGAAGAAAGAGAGCACGCCGAAAATGAGATGAAAAATAAAAAAATGAAAAAGTCTATTTCATGGGAAGATCCAAATAGACTGTTTAAAACAAATATTTTAGGTCGCAATTTTAACTTTAATATTGAAAACTTTGTAGCAGAAACGTTGGGCAATGCTGGAAAATATGGCGAAATAATTAACAAATCTGAAAATAAAAAAGACGATTTAAACGATATCATAGCAAAATCTCAAGACAAAACTTGGGGAGACTTAGATCAAGAGCGCCAAACTAAAGAAAATGCTTCTAAAATTAATGGAAAATTAGTTAAGTCATTTGAAGATACTGAAATTTCTAAAATACTGGGGTTATCAGAAGAAGAAACCAAGCGTATTTTAGGTTAAAGTATAGTCGGTTTAAATACCGCGCCTGTGAAACTCCGCTCGCTAGAGTGTCTAGGTGAAGAGACCAGGTTTCCTAGGCCAGTACACCACTGGCCTTTTTTTATTTAGATAGATTGGTAAATATGGACTGGTTTAGTAAGTTTTTTTCTAAAATAAATAGTAATGGTATTCCAGTTCCTACGGTGCGTGATCCTAAAACTGGACAAGGCTCAATTACCGCCTCAGTCGTAGTGGTCTCGGCTGGGTTATGTTCAGTATGTATAGTAATGACACTGCTATCCGCACTCAGTAAATTAGCAGGAGTTTTTGATAAATTTTCAGAGTCTCAGCAGGCTTTTATAAATGCTTTTAATCTTTCATTTCAATTTTTCTTAGCTTCTGGTTCTTTCTATTTGGGACGTAAAATGCAAAGAGATCCTAAAGGACAATTAGGTATAGATGTAAAAAAGGACGATAACAATGAAGTCTTGCAACCATGATAAATCTTACATTAGAAGTTTACAATCAGAAGCAGTGTCTCTAGACAAGATGTCTAAAAAAGAGATTAAAAGGTGGAAGAAACATTTAATTAAAAATAGTAGGACGTAAAATATGCCCCCTTACGGTAATAACCAAAGTACTAAGAAACAAAAAGGATGGAACGTCCGAGAAACGATTAAAAGGATAGAATCGGATCCTCAGGGTAGAGTTGATTTAATTCCTGGAGATTTCGATAGACTTATTAAACAAAAGGGAGCAGAACTAAAGGTCTATAGAACTACTTATTGTCCCAACGTTAAGTCAGTAGACGGAGCCGAACATGAAATAGACTGTCAGTCATGTAATGGTTCTGGGTACATTGATTTATACCCTCTGCCAACTAAGGGATATATACAAACACAAGAATTAGAAAAAATGTATGAGTCTAAGGACGGATATCACGATGGTAACACCGTATCTATAACGTTTTTAATAGGCGTGGAACTTCAGTATTTCACTAAAATAGAAGTAGTAGACTATACCGAGGTTTACTATCAGAGGGTCTTGAGAAAACCAAGCTCTCTAATAGACGTTTTAAAATATAAAGCGTGCCGAGTTAACCTCGTTGTGGATAAAAATAACGTAGAGTATTTTCAAGATCAAGATTTTGTTATCGATCCTAATGGAAATATTAAATGGGTTAGTAATACTGGAGGTTCTACTTTAAGAAAGCCTGCAGATAACGTTATATATTCTATTCATTACGAGATGCACCCTTCTTTTAGGGCCGTTAAAGCCATGCACGTCACTAGATTTACGCAATATCGTAACACGGATCACGCTGAACACAATATAGAACAGATTAAACTACCAGAACAGTGGCTATGCACTAAAGAATTCTTATTAAGACGACGAGACATAAATACCCAAGTTGATCTATTGGAAGGACCCTTTGACAACCATACCAATAATACTGGTAATAATGACGGGATAGATGACTAATGGAAGATCCGATTTGGTTTGCCGTAGGTATAGTAGCTTTAGTTATATTTTTGAATTTGGTTATGCCACCTCCTAATAACGAACAAGGATACACTGGAAAACGTTCTAAAACTTGGTGTCCTCCGCACACTTGGACTAAATCTGGTAAATATGTGTGCGAAGTATGCGGCTATTCTCCCAAAGACAGTCGTTCTTGAAGTAAGGCTTTAGATGTTTTTAATATTAAACTAAGTTCTTTACGATACTTGTCAAAATCTTTTATCCATAGTTTTTCTGATTTTAACGTCTCGCGTTCTGTTATAAGCCAGGCGTGAAGTTCATCCAATATAACTGATTTGTCATATTTAATATTTATTAGGTACTCTTTGACTTTTTTAATAGCTACTCTATTTTCTTTAGTATAACGTTTGAGACATCGTCGAACTAACAAATTATAACTAGGTTTAAGATAATACAAAGAATGTGCTAATTCATGAGTCTTGGTGTCAATACTACGTGAAGGTGATCCGATTACATAATATTTTTGATCTTTTGGAATTATTGGAATCAAGTTTAAAAGTTTAAGTTCTAATGGAGTTAACGGGTTAAAAGCTCCGGTTCTAAAGAAATCAACCACATACCCAGGTATATTGAACCCGCCCCAGTCAGAATAGTAGGTAAATTTTCTACCTCTGGAGTACCATTTCTTAAATTTTTCAAAGGTGAAGACTTTACCTTTGAACTTGGTTGATTCGTAGTATTCTTGAAAACGTAAGAACATCTTAGCTAGGGTAACGGAGTTACCGCACGTTACTAAAAATACGTTATCTATATATTGAGCTACTATAATATTTGTTTCCATAGTTAATTCTAAAAACCTTCTTCACGAAAACGAATGCCTTCTGGAAATCTAGGTACTTTGTTTTTAGCCGTATATCCTTGAAATCGAACCGTGAGTTTCTTACCGATGAATTGTTCTTTAGTTTCCCAGAGTTCTTTTTTACGTGCCTGAGAACACTTCATGGGAGGATCAAAGGTCTTGTCTCCACATTTACAGATCCAAGCTCCAAGATGACCTTGAAGTTTTCCGCGACCTTCTTTATAGCTGACAATCTCAAACTCTTCTTCAAAGAATTCCTTGAATTTCAAAAGATTGTAGGAACGTTTTCCCTCATAAGGAGAATCTAGGTTTCTAACCATGACGCCTTCGTAACCCAAAGCTCTGTAGTGTTTCAGCCAAGCCACAATCTCTTCGTGATTGTTGACGATATGAGTTGGAACAACTTTCAAAAATGGATGGTCAGCCGGAATCTTAGACTTAAGCAATTCTTGGCGATCAGAGAACCCCATTGTGGTTATGGATAAGTCATAGATGTGGTACTGAACAATGGTATGGTTAGAATCTACTTCGTTTTTCTTGTTGACGATGGAGGTGATTTTTTCGAAGTCTTCTTTGTATTCGTGGTTGTAAAGCTCTCCGTCTGGACCTATAAGAACTAAATCAAGCCTAGCTAGTTCAGCCGGAATATGAGGAACCGAATTGATTGGTTTATGTTCTCGACTTTTTAGAGTCCCGTCCGTAGCTGTAGGACTTCGAATTCCATCCAATTTAGGTTGAAGAGCCGCAGGAAACTTAGCCTTTTTGGCTTGATCCGGGTAGAATATGTCGTTCAGGAGATAACCGTATTCATGGGCCAACATACACTCTACCCCAGATCTTGAAGTTTCACCAGCTTCAGCTTTTTCAATGGAATTCACATATCCGGAATCGATCTGTTTTTGCCACTTGGATCTAGCTTCTTTCTCAGCTTGCTGGAAAGGAGTAGTGGCATTTTTTTTACCAGTATTTTTACCGTCACTAACTAAATCGTGGGTCATTTGAGGATTTTTAGTATCCACGTGACCAAATTCCGTCCATATTTCAGCATGTTCTAATCCAACATCAGGATTAGGAGTTGATCTGACATAAGTAGTCCAATATTGAATCGAACCAGAGTTGGTCTTTTTATATAGAGTCGGCAGGAAAATTTTCACTTAAAACCCCCTAGTAATTGTTAAAAGAGCTGAATAAGACTGGTCCGTTCTATAATTATACTCAAGATCTGGTCTAATCGTAAATCCGTCTTTAGTAATTAACTTTAACCCAACTATGGGCTTAGTAGTTATCTGACCAGTAATAATAGGTCCTGTCCATACCGCGTACGTCAGCTGGGCCTCCGTCAAAGGTGAATATTTCCAAAAAATATGTTCACCAGTCTTAGATACTAAATTTAGTTCTTTTTTAACTTCCGTATTTTCCAATATAGCGACAAACGTAGTGTTAGCTGCGTTTTTATATTGAGAATCTACTATAGGTGTGCAAAGCATAGAAAAAACTATAATTAAATTGTTAGCTAAACTTATATTAGCAGGTATCAATCAAAACCTCTAAATTATAAGATTATTCGTATAGTCTTTTAGCTCGTTTTCTCATTTTTTTAAAAGCAGAACACTCAACTACTCTAACTCCTTGTTTAGTAATTCCTATTTTATCGGCTATATCTTGTAAGGTTTCGCCCTCATTATCTGGAAGTTCTCCTATTCCATATCTCAATCTAATTATTTTTTCGGTTCTAGGATCCAGCGTAGCTAATATTTCTCTAATTTTTTCTTTAATTATTTTTTGTTCAACCATAGCTAGGGGGTTTTCTTCGTTTTCAGACTTTAGTACGTCTATTAACTGCTGTCCTGTTTGAAGTTCGTCCTCCAGTCCATATTCGTGCTGTGCTCTAGTTTGTAGATCTTCTAACGTTTTTAAGTCTTCTCCAGAAGCTTTAGCTAGTTCTTCTAAAGTAGGAGGTCTTCCAAGATTTCCTGTCATTTGGTGGGTAAGTTTATTTAAATTAGTTTGAAGCCACTCAATATGAGTAGGGACTCTAACAGTTTTACCTTTATTAGAAATAGCGCGTCTTATGGATTGGTCAATCCACCAAGTAGCATATGTTGAAATTTTAGTTTTTCTCGAAGAATCGAATTTATCTACAGCTTTTATAAGTCCTATGTTACCCTCTTGTATCAAATCTTCAAAATCCAAACCTCTTTTAAGAAAAAGTTTAGCTCTTGAAACTACTAATCTCAAGTTTCGTTTAATTAATTCATTTTTGTATTTTTGAGCTAAAAATTCAAAATCAAATATAACTTTAAAGATGTTTTTAACGTCTTCAAACACCACAGATTTAGGTAAGGTAGTTTGTAAGTCTCTAAATTCTTGAGTTACTTGTTTCCATTCATTTAATTTATTATTGACCTGTATATCGCTTATTTTATATTCACTTTTAAGTTTAATTTTAATAACTGAATCTTCGTGCTCTAGTTTATCTATTATAGTAGATATACTATATTCTGGAAAAAGTTTAAGTATATTATTTATTTTGTTTTCGCACTCAGTTACTTTTGAGTGTTTCTTTTTAATTTCTGTTACGACTCCATGGATAATAGTACCAGTCAATGATACCTCTTCTAACATTAACTTTACTGTTTTTAAATCGCCCGTTAGAAGAGAACTAACTAAACTAGAGAACTGTTTACGAGTATTTTCAACTAATGTTTCGTCTGATTCTTCATCTAATTTTTTAGATATTTCTATTATGTCAGATCCGGACGATTCTAGACCCCGGAGGTAAAGATATAGCTCTTGTTTAGAATACTGAGAAGTTAGAAATGCATCTAGGATTTGTTTTTGATAAATTTCTACGTTTTTTACTAAAGCCTCTTCTTCGGATCTAGTTAGCAAAGGTCCAGGATCTATTCCGTTTAGATACTTATAAATAGAAGCATCATTTTTGTAGTTCATCGTTTACCCCCGATAGATTTCATAGTATACTTTGAAAGTTATGTTGTAAACATCTATTTTAATTTAAGTAAAGTGTCTAAAATATAGACGTAACTACGTGTAAAGTGTATATTAGTTTTACAATTATTTAGGAGGGCTAGATGTCTAAATTAAATCAGGTAAATAAATGTGCTCAACTTTATGACCAAGAGGTGAAAAAACTCAAAGATCCGTTGATCAATCTTTTCGAAATGCAACTCAGCCTTCAAAAAAGGTTAGCCGAGACTGGCCGAGGAGTCGACTACGATGTGGCTGACTTTAAGACCAGGGTGGATGATATCACGATCCAGTGGAGAAATCTAACCACAGAATTCTCAGAGTTGATCGAGCGTCTTCCGTTTAAAGAGTGGAAAACTTACACTCCTGAACAACTTAGAGGCAAGATGGATCAGGAGACCGTTCTGGAAGTTTGGTACGAATATGCAGATATGTTCCACTTTTTCATGAACATAGGCCTGGCTCTGGGAATCAGAGGTGACGATCTAGAGAAACTATACGTTACCAAGAACGCTGAAAACTTTCGACGGCAAAATTCGGGGTATTAAATGTCAGCTAAGCTAAAGTCTTGGTGGAATGAATTTTGGTTAGTTCTTCCAATAGAGCCAGTGAAACCAATGAAAGTTGACGTGCGTAAAGGTACCATAAAAATTACGTGCAAGGATAAGACTATCTACTCCTACTCAATAGAGGGTCGAGAATTTTTTGGTCAAATTACCGACGTTAAAACGATCTTCTCTGAAATCATGGCAGTGTTCTCAAAGCATGGTTTCTATAAGTACAGAGAAGACTACGCCATGATGAATAAGGATCTAATAGCTACAATTGAGTTGATCGATATTCAATCAAACGTTATAGAAGTCAAACATTTTTGGAATGAAAAATGATCAAAAAACTTTTTACGTTTCGTGGGTGGTTCGTTCTGGATGGATGTGTTATTCTAAAAAGAACCAGTCGTATTACGTCGTAGTGTTACCAGGTGTAGTTGTTAGAATTGGTAAAACTGATTATGCACACGACCCTGGGGTCTTTGAAAAGGACGAATAATGAAATACGAAACAATTCACGAAGCTTACCTCGGAACATTAGCTGACATCTTCGATAATCCAGATTGCGTATCAGCACCAAGAGATCAGAAAGTTAGAGAAAAATTAAATTATCAATTCACGATTCTCAATCCAAAAGTTGAATGGATCAAAACTCAAGATCCAGAACGAAATTTAATAATCGCAGGTTACGCTTCTAAAGAATTTGATCTATATAATTCAGGAACTAATAAAGCGGAGGACTTTGGTAGAGCGTCCAAGTCTTGGTTGAAACTCGCTAATCCTGACGGAACACTGAATTCTGTATACGGATATTTGATCTGGTATTACCCATCCCATGGTAGCGATTTTGAAGAAGAAAAAGTAGAAGTCATGAAAGATCTAGAACCAGAGCGCGTGGTTATGACTACTGAGACAGAACATTTGGTGAAAAGACCTCAAGTTGGTAAAGTCTTTGAAATGAAACCAGTTCGCAGAACTCCTTGGGAATACGCGAAGACGTCACTTATAAACGACAAAGACACTCGCCAAGCTATTCTTATGTTTCGTCTTCCAGAACATGCTTGGATGGGTAATAAAGATCAAGTGTGTACGTTACACGGCATTTTCATGATCAGAGACAATAAGCTGAATCTGACCATCAACATGAGATCCAATGATATGACCTTAGGATTGGTCTATGATATGCCTTGGTTCATCAGCTTGATGTATCGCATGCAAGAGGATCTGAAAGAAGTCTATCCACAGTTGGGAATTGGAACCTATACTCACTACGTTCACAATATCCACATCTATGATCGCGACACCGATAAGGTTTTAAAAATGTTAGGGAGAGTTTAATTTGAATTGGGAAGAATTATTTAAACCTCAGATTGTCGTAATAACTGAAAAAATGAAAGATCGGTGTGCCAAGATACTTTTAAAGTCTCTAAACGATCCAAATGACCACCGTAGTCAGGATTATAAAATAAATCACGTACTAGAGGGTATAGGATCTGAGGAAGCTATAGTTCAGAAGAATTTAGGATTTATTTTAAATCCAAGAGAATTCGATAAGACAGATAGACTATCCTATGCTTACGACATTAGTTTTTTTTATCTAGACTTTGACAGGCGCAAGTTCGGTGTGTTTGAACGCAATACCGACATAGCTAAAAAATTAGTGGGATGTTTAGCTAGCTGGACTCCAGACAATCAACTACTTATTACAGTTGCGTTTGTGGCCTATTCAGAGCAATTTTTTAGAATAGCTAGACCAACAAAACATCAGAAAACTTACGGTCCACATAACTTTTTTGTTAATCATCACGACGCGGATCCTTACAATTTTTGTTTAAATCCTCATATTTTTGGTGGTACAATCAATTCTTTATTTGAAAAATCTATTCACGGGAGGAATTCATGAACTTTATCAGATTAACAGCCAAACGAGTCTCAGACGGTGATCCTGTAAATTCTTATACCTACAGAACTACTGAAGTCCGTGAATTTTTCCCGGATTTGCTGCTAATTAACGGTCGTAAATACTTGGTGACGTATGATGGCGGTGCTACCGTTGTTATGTCGTGTTCTCGAAGTGCCACTACGCTCTACTCTGGTGTCAATTCTAAACATGTGACGTTTACTACACCTAAGTTAACAGGTGATGAGGTACTTCACAAAGTGAAAACTATCGCCTTGATTCCTTTAAAAGTGAACAAAGGAGCTCGCGGTGAAGTTTCTAATAGACGGTATTGATCGTTTAGGTAAATCGACCCTGGTCCAAGGAATTCAAGATCAACTAGGGTATCACCTGGTCGTTCATTACAACAAACCAAAGTTACTTCCAGCCCTCCAGACCTATAATGTGGATGGTAAGATAGCGGAGCTTCCAAAATCGGCAGCTCTTCAAATCTACCAAGAAGAAACCAATCGCTATATGTTCGAACTCCTCAGGATCAACGTTCCAATCATCTTTGATCGTACTCACCTGGGCGAGATGGTCTACGCACCGATCTACAGAGGTTACTCTGGGGATTATGTGTTGAAGCACGAGGGTAGCCTTCTCTTCAATCGACCAGACTACTTCAAGGACGTCAAATTGATCCTTTTGACCACATCGGATTTCTCCATCATGAAAGACGATGGTGATGGATTCGACTGGACCAGGAAGGAAGAAGAACAAGAGCTATTCAAGGTAGCCTTCAAAAAGTCGATCATGTCCAACAAGGTCATGATTGACGTGGCGGATGGCCGCGGTGGTTATAGGGATTCATATGATATTCTACAAGAAGTTATTAATGACAAATAGTAGTTTACTGTATTATAATTAATAGTTAAAATTAATAAGTTAGGCTAATAATAAAAATACGTTAGGAGTATTTAAAAATGGAAACTCAATCAGAAACGGTTACTACTATAACTGTTTCAACTGAAAACAAAATGTCTCAAAAAGATGCAACATATTGTTTTATAATGGACGCTCTCAAAGTTGATGGTTTGGGTTCAAAGTATCAACTACCAGAAGGAACTAAACTCAAGGATATTGTTACTAAAGAGATTCGTAAAGTTGTTCGTCAAAATCTATTTAAGGCTCTCGCTGAGGGTACTGTAGGGTTGACTAAAGTTATGACGGATTCTAGAAAGAAAAAGTACTGTTCTGGATTAGTTAATCACTGGTTGAAAAAAGATCCTAGATTTAATTAATAGATTTACTGAGGCGGAGTTAATATAGAAACTCAGGATACTTTAGGCTAGAAACCAAATCACCTAGAGACCGTGATATAGTACATCCGGTGCAGCCCTAAGGTCGAAGTTGGTAGATCATTATGTGTCCTATTCCGGACCTCAGTTTTTAAGGAACTATGATATTAAATTTAATACTTAATAACTCCATAGTTATAATAGGTTTTTCAACACTGATATTACTATTAGTGTTTAAAGCTAAGTCTAAAATAGAACTAAATAATGTAGTATCCGGTAGGACTCAATTGAAAGAACCGTTAACTTTCAGAAATTTATATTATTTAAAGTCCTCGCGTAGATCCTCCTTACGTTGATTATTCTCCATGGAGTACTAAATCAGTATCGGAATAAGTCTCCATTCAATAAAGTATAGTCGGATTTGATATAATTACAAGCATGGCGGACCTATCATTAAAAATAAAAGCAGAAAAGCTAGGTAAATCATTAGAGAATTTAGCTCCTTTAGTGGAAGAAGAGATCAATAATGCTATAAAAAATTTAGCTAATGCCGCGTATACTAGTATGATTTCGCAAATACAAAATATGAATTTAGATCCAAGAAATCGTAAAGACTATTTAAGCGGTTTAAAGTTTAATAAATTAGGTAATGATTCATATTTAATCTCACTAGACAATGCTTGGGCTAATAAATTAGAAAATGGATTTGGAGGCTACTCAATAAGAGACGAATTATTAAAGTCAAAAAAGATAGTTGGAGTAGGAAGTAGATCTGGACTTCCTTGGGTTAGAACCGCTAAAGACGGTCATAAATACGCCGCGGTACCTATGAGACATCGAGTATCTTCTGGTAAAACCGGAGATCTGGGAGAAGAAATAAAAAAGATGTATGCTCAAAATGCTAAAGGTGAATCTCAAAAACTAACTAAAATATTTAAAGATGTAGACGGTAATCCCATTAAAGGTAAAGTAGCTACGGTAGGTGGTGAAGGCAATTTAGCGGGTCTTACGAAGTTTCAATCAATCTCGGACTCTGGTAAAGTATCTAGTTTATATTTGACGTTTAGAATGGTAAGTGAAACAGGTAAAGACTGGGTCTCCAAAGGTAAAAAAGGTTATCATTTATTTAAAAAAGCTGAAGATTACGTCGATAAAGAGATGGACAATATCATAGCCACGTTATTAAAATAGAATCCGGAGCTAAAAAATGGCATTACCAAACGCAATAGGAATTGGATTTCATCTTCCAGAATTGATTTTAGAATCAATCATTAGGGACGGATTCCAGAACGTAGTATCAGACCCTAGTATTATTGACTATGTTTTTAATGAACTTACTAGAGCTTATAATCTTCAAAAATATGGACAAACAGAAATCACTAAAATAAAAGCCTTAGTAACAAAACCTATAGCTGTAGTTTATAGTTACGCGGAAGTGGACGCTAAGTCTCCGTGCTACTCTATAATGTTAGGATCTGACGATGAAGATAAAAAAAGAGCGCACCTAGGTGATTACTATGAATTTGTCACGGAACCTATAACTAACTCAGGGGAGTTAGCCGCGTTAATTCACGTCAACAATATGATAGTAACTTCGTACGATCCTAATTCTGGATTGGTTTCAGTAGTAGATGGCACCGATTTGTCTAACGTGTATCAAGGTCTCGAATATGTGGATTCTGTCGGAACTACGCATGAGTTAGTAGGCGGCATTAACGATATTCCTGGTCAAAAAGGATTCTTTATTTCAAAACAAGAAACAGTAGACTTTCATTTATCGAATGGTCAAATAAAGTCTCAACTTAATTTTCACCAGTTTGAGGTGCGGGGATTCACCTCAGATATTAAATTAGTGGTGGGATGCCACTCAAAGGATGTTTTAACCACAAAGTATCTTTATATATTGTTGAAATATTTCATTTTTTCTAGAAAAAATGACATGATTAGTCGTGGTCTATATGTTTCTAGTTTTAATGGTTCTGATTTTATTAGAGACGCGGAGTATCAAGGAGATATGGTTTATACTAGATTTTTGACTATTAGTGGTAAGATAGATGATACTTGGAGAGCTGACCAGGTAGAACTCATAGATAATGTCACCATTAACGCGGTTCCTATTGACGAACCTGAGTCTGACGATCCAAATAATCAAGATCCTCCTAGTGACGATTAATTAGAAGCTGGAGTAAATCTCAACTTTAATACTTAGATACAATTACACCATGGCAAAGAGGGTAAAAATTATTAAAACTGACTCGAGAGATATTTCGTTTGTTAGTTTTTTTCAATATGCCTTACATAAGAAATTAGTTAAACCGTGGCAAAGTGAAGAAATTAGGGCTTTTTTTCACCAATTAGGACTTCGCGACAAAGAGCCTTCAGATCTATATTCAGATGCGTTGGCAAAGTATTAATTTAGAAGGTATAGGAGACTATAATGTCTATTAAAAAGTCATTTGGCGGACAAACTATAAGAAAACCTGGTTCGTATTCTAAGCAAAAAGTAGATAACTCTTCAGGATCGCAATTAGGAGCCACGGACACAGTAATGATAGTTGGAGAATCTTTGATTGGAGCTCCAGGATCAAATGAGGGTATTCAATCTTTTTCTTCAGATAGGCTGTCTAGTTTAGTTGCTAAATATGGTTCTGGACCTTTAGTTGATTGTGCGCTTTCTGCAGTTAGGCCGGCAAAAGCTGGTCAGGGCATAAGCGGAGCATCAGAAATTTTAGTTTGGAAAACAAATCAAGCGCTACAAGCTGCGGCGTTTCTTAAAGAAAGTGCTAGTAATATTTATCAAGTTAAAGATCGAGCTTGGGGGTTACCAGGTAATAATCTCTCAGTGATTATTGGAGCCGGATCGGGTAGTGGTAAAAAATCTATTTCGGTCGCTAGATTAAGCGATACAACCGAATCTTTAGGTGAAAACCCCGCTAATTCGGTTATTACTATTCAATATACAGGTAATGGATCTGCGGCCACCTCTACAATTTCTGGGTCTAGCCAGGTCAATAAGACTCTTGTTACGGCTCTAACGGGTCAAAGCGATGGATCAGTAAATTTAAACGTATCTTTGAAGAATTACAATATGAAGTCTTTGGTAGATTTCATTAATGCTCAAATCGGATATACCGCCACGTTGAATAGCGCGTTTTTGTCTCAAACCGTAGCTTACCAATTAGATCCAATTACAGCGCAAGATATTAGAACCGCTCCGTACATTTTGAAGATGCTTCAATATGAAATTCTAAATTTGCTGAATTCTTCTGTCAGGATACAAGCGTTTATTCAAGATCCACCGGTAGTCGGTCCAATAGATAATGCTACTACTATGTTGGCAGGGGGCGCTCAAGGAGCTTCGGCCAATTCTGACTTTTCTAACGGTTTTGCCGCTAGTTTAGGTCGGGACTATAATTCGTTGTTAAGTTGCGTTTCAAGGGACGCTTCAGAAGATATTGCAGACGTGAGTCAAGGATTCACAGATCCAGCTTCATCCTATACTATTCAATCCGTTTTAGTGGCGCAAGACATTAATTTGCAACTTAGAGGTAATACTAAAAACCGTAAAGAGGCTCAAGGGTGGGGTGGAGTTCGCAAATCTACTAAATCTGCCGCGTTCGCGTTCGTAGCTAGTATTGGAGACTCATTAATGCAAGTCACGATGCAAGATATTTTGGCCCTAGATGCTAGTGGATCTTTAAGATTTATGCATCCCCACGTGTTGGCGGCTCTATGTATGGGTATGAGAGCTGGTCAAGAAGTCGGAGAGCCAATAACTCATAAATTTCCCAATGTTCAGAGTATAGGTCATTTCATCAATCCGCTGACGGGTATTAGCGCTGGTGACTTTGACCCTAGTTTAGACTACGATGCAGCTATAGACTCTGGCGTATTATTTTTAGAATCAGCCAACGGCGGCTTTAGGGTAGTTGTCGACAATACAACTTACGGGATAGACGATTCTTTTGTCTTTAATAGAGGATCCGTTATTGCGGCGTCTCAGTTTGTTAATAGATCTTTAAGGCAAGTTGCTGAAAAGGTGTTCGTAGGTCGTAAATTACCGGCAGGTAATCCTAAAAATCCAGGTCAGGGTGCGGCTAACTCTATTAAAAATGTAGTAAGGAATAAACTTAGAGAACTCAACGCTCCTGACGTCAATATCATTTCTAGCTCTGCAGATGCTCCCGAGGGTTTTAGAGAAGATACCTTCGTGGTTACGGTAACAGGTAATACAGCTTTGGTGGAAGTAGAATATAAACCAGTTCAAGCGTTGGATTTCGTATTCTTTTCATTCACTTTAGGCGATGTGAAACAATCAGCATAAGGTTAGATAGTGAAAAAGGTAGTAAGGTGGGATGCTCCTAAAATTTCGTCATCAAAACTTATAAAAGGTGGCTATAGAAATTTTCACGATATGTTTAAAAAAGCAGTAGATCGTGATAATGAGCAACGAGAAGCCGACGAATATTTAAAAAAAGCAATGCCAGCTATGGTTGCGCTGTTAGAGTATAAATTATCTAAATCAGAGCCTTTGATCGTTATGAGACCGTTAGTGTATCAAACCAGTGCTGTACAAAGCGAAGAAGATGACGGGTTCTATAATACTAGTAAAAGTCAGAACGAAAAAGACATTGGAAAGTTTATAGACGTTATGCGAACTATAAGTCCTGGGACTCAATTGATGTTAAAATCGTTGGATACTGGTCTTGAAGAATTCGTGTTTATTGACGGCCGCGGAAAAGAACATGCTATTAGCTATTCTGATAGAGACAAATTATTGACTCAAACGGATATATTTGAAGGTGTTAAATCTTTTTTACAAGTTCGTAATAAGTGATGTTTAAACAAGCTTAGCTATAAATTGATAAAATTAGATCAGGAGATTATTAAATGACTAAAATATTAACTGGCTCAAAATCATCTCTTAAATTGAACGGTGTAAAGATAGCATTTGTAGGTGGTGTGGATATCGACGAAGATAACGAACTTACAGATGTTGACGTCTTAGATCAATTGGAAATTGCAGAATTAGCTGAAACTGGACATAAAGTTAGTTTTACTGCTAAACTTTTTAAAATTAATGGTAACTCTACTACAGATCTTGGAATTGCCCCAGGAAATATTAGAGATATTCTAACTCAACCAGAGTTGACTTTTGAGCTATATAATTCAGTCGACGATAGAGTAGAGTACACAATTTCAGGAGTTAAGTGGGCTGGTGGTTCAGGCTCCGTCGATGCTAGAGGAGTTTGGCAAGGCAATTGGAAATTCAAAGGTCGCATAGGGCGTGGTATGTAGTTTAAGCATTCAGTTTCTCTATTGTTTTTTTACAATAGAGAATGTCTAAAGGCCTACCGGTTCCCCCTGGTAGGCCTTTTTTATTACTCTATGCCTCCCATCAGTTTGCTATAATCTTTAGTGTGATTAAAGAAAATACTATAATAATACGACTAAATCAATTTAATGTCGGTCACTATGCGTCTAAAGGATACCAGATCACTAGAACTTCTAAATTTAAGAATTCAAAATATGGATTTTCAAACGGCGATACGCTTGAAGTTTTAGTGTCAGATCTGCCCAAAGACTCAAGAGTCAAGATAACCCACGTTTGTGAAGATTGTGGTATAGAGCGTCTTTATTCTTATAGAGACGCTCTACCTTTAAAACTTTGCAAAAGATGCGTTAGCTCTGGTGTTAGAAACGGAATGAAGGGTAAAAGAATAGTTAGAAAATCAGAAAGACTAAACGGAATAGCCGTTCTTCCTATGTTTTCGTTCGAAGAGAAGAGACTTTTAAAATTAAAAAGATCAGTGTTATACGCGTCCTACAGAAAGGTCTATGACGTCTTAAAGGGCAAAAGAAACAAATCTAATATTATTAAATATCTGGGGTGTTCAGTTGAAGAATTTAAAATTCACATACAGTCTTTATTTCAACCGGGAATGACCTGGGAAAATTGGTCCAAAACTGGTTGGCACTTAGACCACGTTATTCCTTTAGAAAAACTAGATCCTGAAAATGAAGATGATTTCAAAAAGTCGTGTCATTATAATAATTTTCAACCGATGTGGGCATCTAATAATTGCTCTAAAGGTAGCTCCCTACCACTAGTGTACGTGCTAACTGGATGCTTTGCGTCTGGAAAATCTTGGATTTCTAACCAATTACACCACAAATTTCACATAGTAGATTACGATACTAACAAAAAGTTTAATTTTACTAATCCTCCTGATTTTAAAAAACCGGTATTATATGAACTTCCAATGAAAGTTAGCACTTTTTTAAATGAAAACCAGGAAACTTTAAATTTAAAATTAGTAGTAATAACGCATGATTACGAAACTATAATAAATAATTTACAATCTAGAGGCGGAACCATAAACAAAAATTCTATAAAAAATAGGATAACGCGTATGAAAACTTTAGCGAAGAGTTCTATTTTCTCAGGAACTTCAAATGAAGTACTAAATTTTCTTTTAAGTATTAATACATAATCTCAGATTCTATTAACGAGACTATTTCTAGTTTACCTAGTTTATTTCCATAGTGAATCATCCAGTCTTTTTCTACAAAATGACTATTAGTGTAGTCTACAAAAATCTTCACAATTTTACCTAGACCCATAGCATATCCGATTTCCCAGGAACAGTCTCTTCCAAATTCTCCAATAACCCACAATTCGTCGCAATGCTCTATAGCGTAACAATCTGATTCTACTATAGAATCTCGGTTCTCTGCTGGTCCAGCTTGAGGTCTATAAATCTTTTCATCAGTAGTGACTACAGCCAAAACTTTACTTACATGGGCGTAAACCTCAGCTCTTAATGAACTACAAATGTAAATGGACTTCATGTCGTTCCTTTCATAAATGAGCAGGTTCCAATCCTATTGACAATTCAAAGACCTCTAAAAATGGATACCTCTCTTGAAACTTCTTGGCTCTCTCGGCATCACTCCAAATTTGAGCGTGTTCAAAATTCTCAACTGGCTTTGGAGTATATGTTTCGTAGTCAATAGTTGCGTATTTGCCCACGTCCGATGAAGGACCCTTATGACCAAATTTCATGACTAAAAGCATTTAATCTCTATTCCCGCGAGTGTTGAAACCATCGGCTAATTCAACCTCTTCTTTTTCCAACTCATCAACTGCGTCTTGTAAGCTCTTTTGAAACTGTTGGACCGTCATTCCAAAACCTTTGATCGGGTCTTCGGTGAAGGTCCTAACCACAATCGTTTCTCCAGGACACGCCGCATCCACGCCACCGGCTCCTTCTTGTGGTTGATCACTACTAATATGCTTGGCCACGTCAATGTTGTAGAGTTCTTTCAAGATGTGCTTCACCTTCTTCGTACCGTAGGTGGCAAACATATTGCTCATGTGAATTGAGATCACGTAAGCCACAGGTTGATCTACTAGTGCGAAGTTTTTCTTGTGAGAATCTTTGCGTGTCAAAATCTTAGACATGCTTCCTCCAGTTTAAACGTAACTGTCCATACCACTTTCCAATATTTTCCACTATATAGCGCTTTTTGTAAACCTCATTAAAGATAGTCTCCAGTGCACCAGATAACATCAATTCGTTGGTTTGTATCTTACGTAATTCATACATCAAGAACGTCTTGTCAGGATTTGTTATGTACATTGTCCCTGACTTCTCCCCTATTGTTGGGATAGAGGTGTCGGTTATCCCGGACTGTCGACCATTCAGGAGCAGGTTTGTTATCATTTTGTGCCTTTCTATACGCGCACATATAGCGCTCTAAAATATCTAATTGATCTTTTAATTCTCTCGTAACGACAGAATCAATCTCGTCTGAATATTTATCTAAAATGCAAAGCATGTTGGCAATACCGTTCAATTCCATTAAAATACCTCGTTACATTTCAATTTTAGTTGTTCATGAAGATATGCCGGAGTAGCTTGACTAGTTCCAGACATTAATCCGTAATCGTTATTAGGAAGGGTAGAGTATACGTCTTCTCCGTATTCTGAGATCGCGTCTTTATGCCAATTACCAGAAATTAGTAATGTTCCGTTTCTATTCAAAGCTTGAACTACGAAGAAGTTTTTTATAGATTTCCACATTTTAAAAAATCTAAGGTAGTAGTCTATGTCTTCTTTAGACAAATCAGCTGAAAACCTTGGAAGACGTTTGGGTAATAAAGAGTAAGATGCTGGAAAAAAGGTGCTAGTTTCTAAATTATAATTTTCGTTTCCAGCCGCAACAAATACTACGCCCCCGGTATTTGTAAAGCGCTCATAAGATTTATATTCTTCTATATCAGGATCTGATCCCCCGCTAGAATAATTTATTGCATCTATTTTCTCGTGAAAATACTTTAACTTTAGTGCATACCGTATCTTTAGCTTTTTCAAAGTTATATCTTTTTACTAAATTTCCATATAAAACTATACCAGTCACGTGAGTTCCGTGGCCATCCAAATCCACGTAATTATTAGATTTGTCGTATCTAACCCAAGGATTTAATTTTGAATGTAGACCTACGCCAGAGTCTATAATCATGACTCTTATCTCTCCAGGAACTTTGGTTCCAATTACTGATTTATGTTTTATAGCCCACCCTACGTCAGATTTCGAGGTGATACATATCAAAAGTACTGAAAACAAAACCACGACTATAATAAAGACCATTCTCATATTAGATCCTTTTTAAAGATTCAGCCTAATACACTAATTTAACAAAAATATTTTAAAAATTAACGTAAATTAAGATGCTAATTTAAGTCTTTCAAAGTCATCGTTGGATATAGCGTGAAATTCTCCAGAAATCATTTGTCCAGCGCGATTTTTATTCATGCGTAACTCTGAGCTAAAATCACGATTAATTTCATGAGTTTTTAACTCTTTAGTAGATTTCCTACCCAAGACGTCAATAATAGTGACATTATAAGAGTGAGACTCCCCTCCAGTAGTTTCGTTGACGGCTTTATTTAATTTAACCAACACATAAGGTCTAAATTTCATATCTTCCCCCCTGTTTGTTAACTTATGATTTAATTATAACAAAAGAAAGTCGTATAGTACAACAAAAGTGTAGTTACTTCCTATTTTTGGTTAGTTTGGTATAATTTATCTATAGAATAGATTTAAATTAAGATGAGGGAAAGATGAATAAAAACAATAACTTACCTAAAGAACTACCACCCGATACTGAAACTATTCAGGTAGACGTAATTGGAAGTGTCACTAAAAGGCGCTTTTTAGGTGAATTTATAGTTAGAATTCCTACCTTAGAAGACCAGTCTTCAATGGGACGCTTGGAAGCTTCGTTAAATGGAGAATCAACGTCATCTGGTCTAATCAGAATGAATAGGATGATATCCTATTTAAAATATACAGTGGTTGAAGCTCCTCCTACTTGGCGCGACGCTAATATGGGCCATCGTCTTAGAGATCCTAATGTTATTGAAGCTGTGTACGATCAAGTATTAGCTTTTGAAGATAGGTGGTTAAAACAAGTTTGGGGAGAACCCGGAGACGAAAATGAACAAGACTCAGAAGCAAAAGACTAAAGATCCGCTGTTTCGTATAAAGTATTTGGGATATCATATGTCTCAATTACTAGAAATTTTTGAATATAAAGATTTTGTTAGATTTGCTAAATTTCACCTTTGTTTAAAAAGTAATAAATTAATGAAAGATCCAATCTGGAATACCTATACACCTGAAGATATTATGGTTGAATTTTTTGCTCATAAATTTATACAAGATAAAACGTTTAAAGACCAATTTGAATTTGAGCTTGAATTCGGTAAATCAGAAGTGGATGATTTTATAAAATGGGCAGATTCTGAAATTGCTAAAGACGAAGAGGCGCGCCTCAAGACAATGAGTAATTCAAAAGATTCAATTGTCTTTAATCCAGACGATATTATGGGAAGTGATTAATAATGTCCAATCAATTAAAAATATCAGCAGATACTAGCGAGGCTAAAAAGTCTATTTTAGATCTAGGTAAGTCCATGAAGGATATAAAAGGCTCTAAGGTTGCTATTTTTTCTCAAGAAGACAAGCGATTTCTTAAAACAGAATTAAAAAGAGAACTCGCCTTAATGAAGACTAAATTAAATGAAAATAAAATGGCTATAGCCCAGATGGTAAACGAGCAATCTAAATTAGTAGCTGGAACTAAAGAAGAACTTGAGATGCGTAAGAAAATAGTAGACGCTTATAAAGTTCAATCTAAGTTAGGTAAAGAATTAGGAGAGGTTCAAAAAGCTAAACGTGATTTACCTAGTGGGGGCGGAGGAGTTTTATCTTCACTAACCGGTATGTTATCTAAAATTCCGGGTTTAGCAGTATTAGCTACTGCTGCTCTAGCTATTTCTAAAACTATTCAAGCCACAGGTCAGTATACGGCAGGAGCGGCTAATAGAATTAAGCTAAAAGGTTTAGGCGTAACGGAAGATCGATTTGGATCAGCGGAGGGCTTAGCTAGAGCTGGGTTGACCGAACAAGATATGATTCAACGTAGAATAGAATCTACTAAAATTTTAGGTAGAAACGGCGCCACTAATGAAGGAGAGATGAGAAAAGCTGGATTTGAAAAAGCCTTTGGGTTAGAGGGTGGAACTATGACCGGTATAGCAGGACAATTACGTGGTCAACAGGGTGGTAAAGAAGCTTCCGATACCGTAATGAAATTACAATCGTCTATTTTAGCCGCTGGAATTGAAGATGCTATTGGACCATATTTAGAAACAACTACTAAGTTGCTTGGAGAAATTAACGAAAACGGAATGACTAGTACCGGTGAATTAATTAATTTAATGGCGCAAATGACTAAAGACGGCCAACGCACTCCAGAGCAAATAGCTAAAACCTTTTCAACTATAAATCAATCTGTTCAAAACGCGACTGGTGAAAAATCAGCTTTTTTACAAACGGCTTTTGCTAGAGCCGGGATTGGCGGAGGTACTATAGGCGGTACTAAATTTGCCATGGAATCTGGAGGAATAATGGGCCTAAATAGGGGGGAATTACAAAAACGAGGATATAATAAAAAACTATTAGATAGTATGGAAAAATCAGGTATGTTGGAAAATATGGGAAAACGTACTGGAGGAATATTAGAACAATTTAAACAGTCTGGTGGCCTAAAATCCGGTCAAAGCATGGACGATGTTACTGACGTAAACCAAATGGTTGGTATGTCTAATTTAGCTAATAACGTGTTTGGTACCAAGGGTAATGGCGGGTTCGACGCTTTAAAATTGCTAGAACAAGCTAAACGCACGGGTATGGACCGTAAGACATTTGACCAAAAGATGGATAAAATTCAAGGTGAAAACGACCCGGTGGCTAAACGCTTAGATGATATTAATATGACATTAGCAGGTCAAACTCAAATTCAAACAGATATTAATACCAACTTAATGGAAGCTTTGGGTAAAGGCGGAGCTGTAAGTAGAAATCAAATAGTTGGGTTAGAAAATACAGCAATTCAAACTACCAGCACAAAAGCCGTGGCCAAGCATTCTAAAGACACTCAAACTAATGTCAAAACTCCAATTATTAAAAATTATCTACCAGATGGAAAACTTTCAGATAAGACGGTGAAATAATGCCTTTTAAGTTACCTAATAGTTTAACTGAGGAAAAGTTTAGTAACATAGTAAAACATACCAACGCTCAGTGCAAAATAGTATTATATAAATGGACTCATGGATTAGCTAATCCAGATCTTTCAGATCGTCAACTTTCTGAAAGTACTAGACTAGATATTTCAAGTCAAATAACTCATTGCAATTTTAATAAAAATATGACCGGCGCCGCCGGAAGTTTCTCTTTTAATCTCACGTCCTCGCCAGGAATAGAATCTCAAGACTGGAAAGACATAATAAAAAGAGGTTATTGGTGCCTGATCTATATGTCCAACGGCGGAGATCTCAAAATAAACCCCAATGTGGGTAAAAACATATCTAAAAATAGAGTAGCTGAATCCAAATTTATACGTGGAATTTGTTATATAGAAGCGGTTGGAGTGAAAGGCTCTGTTGGAGACAATAAAGATATAGATATTGAGTATGAAGTGTCAGGACGAGACTTTGGTATTGTGTATGAAGAGTCTAATGCCTGGCACAACTTATTTAAATTTGATCAAATAATGCTAAAATCTATTAGAGACACGCAGATGAATATAGTGGGTAATGTTAGAATACACACCGCTATAGACTTAATACACGATTTGTTCTTTTTTCCGGCTAATATAAATGGAGCTAAAGTAGATGAGAGAAACTCGTTACTAGACATAGGACTTCAATGGTTAATGCCTAAAGAATTATTGTTGGATCTAGGTTATAATATGACGCAACTCCAAAAAGGAACATATTGGGGCAATATTCCAAATGTTAAAGATATTTCTGATACTGGATTTGGATTAGCTGTAGAAAGACCCACGGATTACCTGTCAGGTAATCCGTGGGAACAACTTAAAAGAATAGCTCAACCACAATTACATGAATTGTTTACCGAAACTAGAGATAACGGGCAACCTAGAATGGTATTCAGACCCATTCCTTGGGGAATTAGTCAACGTAATTATCCAGAAAATGCTAAATTTATTACTAAATACATAAATTTGACTCCCATAGCGACGGTGCCAGGATCAGATTTAATAGATTTTGATTTAAAAGAAGAAGATCATTCTAGATATAACTCGTTTCTAACTACGGTTAGCACTACTTTAATAAATACTGAAGATAATATATCTTTTTTAAGTCAAACTGAGTTTCCTAAACATAACAGAGCTTCTATAAGACGTCACGGTTTTAGACCGATGCATGTCACGGTTGACACTATAGTTAAAAATTCTCACTTAGCTAATGGAACTGCGGATTTTATACAACTTAAAGAAGCTAACTATATTATGTATGACTATTGGAACCCTGCGGTATTTGCGGAGTGCGGTCCCATAATTAAAATAGGATCTAACGATATTAAAATAGGTAAAGCCTTAAAATTTGGTAACGATGTACCGTATATGAACAAAAAAAGATATTACATAGAATCTTATAACGATACCTTCACTATAGATGAACGAGCTGGAGCCGTTTGGATCCAGGACGTATCTCTAACTAGGGGGTTTGATGAAAGAGATTTAGTAAAGGGAACCGGTTTCGGAACTAGACACACCTCGTTTACAGCTCCTGGGGAATACACTAAACGTAATAGCTCTGGAGACGAATAATGAGAATGCGCTATGACGGAACAATACAATCAGCAAACACTCCTACATATAGCCAAACTGGATTAATGAGAGACGATTTCGGTCTGTATAGGTGTATGATTACTAAGGTATTTTATATCGACGATTCTGAAAATATAACTAAAAATGCTCCAAACCCGTGTGTGATTTATGAAGCTGTAATTTTAGGAGGATCTGCTACCGGTCAAACTCTATTTCCTTGTAGACTGTCGTCATCATTAGGAGGTAATAGTAACTATGAAGACTATACTTTATCGGCGTCTACTAAAGATATTTCTAAAGTTAAATTGTCTGAACACGACGGAGATATAGTATATATTCTATTTAATCAAGGTCATGATGGATACCCGGCAATAATTTCATGTGACAAAGGACTTAACGACGTATTTTCTGGAACATCTTCGTCTCAAGGACCTAGGCATATTAAACAATATAATGGAGTTTATCAAGAAATTAACAATCAAGGTGAATTTACACTTAAAAGAAAAGGTGGATCTTTAAATAATGGTGTATTTAGTCCTGCTTCAAATACTGAAGGCATTTTACAATTCTTAAAAGATTCTGTCAAGTTGGGTGATGAGTCATCTTCTTTGATCTTGACTAAAAGTTCTGATGATGCGTTATTAAAAACTAAAGGTGGAGCTGAGTTTCACGCCAAAGCTGATAAAATTGCTTTAGGAGCTCAAGGTATAGAACTTCTTCAACAAATTTCAGATCAACTTCAAAAATTGATCACGTTTGCTAATACAATAGATTCTACACATCAACATTTAGGCAACCTTGGCTATCCTAGTGGAGCGCCAATTACTGCGACTGATTTTACTCAACTAGGTATTGACTTAGATACTATAAAAGGAAAAATAGATGGAATCAAGGGAAATCTGTAATTATACAATTTATAAAGCCACTGCTCCTAGCGGTAAATCTTATATTGGGTATACTAAATATAGTTTACAAATTCGTCGAAAAGGTCATGAAAAACATACCAAAAAACTTAGTAGTTTGCAGTATGCTATTAGAAAATATGGAAAACAAAATATAATATGGGAAATTATAGAAGACAACATTAAAAATAGAAAAATTGCCCAAGAAAGGGAAATTTTATACATAAAGAAATTTGATACATATGAAAATGTTTTTAATTTAAGAAAAAGACAAAAACCTAAAAGAAAAATAAAAGTTTATATCAAAAGTAATATGGAATTTATTGGAGAATTTTCATCTATAAAAGAATGTTATAAAATTTTAAATATCCCTAGGAACGTCATCGCTTATTACCTAAACGGACTAATAAAAACCATCCCTAAACATAATTATCATTTTGAGGAACTAACATAAAATGCTAATTCCTAACGATTTAGCCACTACCATAAGAACTGGGATGGGGTTTCCTTCACCGAACTCGACGCAACTGATCGGTTGGGCGAGTGGCGTAATAACTCACTTAGAAACATCAGGAATAGTAAATTTTCTTCCAGGAACGATAACTGGAGTGACCGCTCCAGGTAGCAGTCTTTCGAATGGAGCAGGATTCGGAGGAATAGTATCTGGCCTTTCGGGCTCAGTGATGGCGCCTTTAGTAGCTTCAGGCGTAGGCTATCCAGGAGTTTCTTCGATTCTCCAGATATACGGTAATCAGATAGCTCTTCATGTAATGACGGGTCTAGTAACCTTTGCTCCAGGAAACGTAACAGGAACTTGCACAAATACACCATTAAGTCCTGGGCCGTTGGTGGCTGGAGCAGCTTCGAACGGTATATTAAACGGCCTTTCGGGTCCGACGTTAGCTGGGCTAATTCACGCCGCAGTAGGTTATCCAGGAAGTGTTTCGTCAAAATTGACTCAGTTTTGTACTGCACTATGCAATTATCTGATGACGAATGCATCTATCACCCTTCTAACCGGTACTGTGACCGGCACGTGTCCAACTGGGGGCGGTCCTCTTTCAGCAGGAGTGGCAACAGGAGGAATGTTTTCTTAAATTCAAAAGTCGTGATGATGGTTTTATTCAGGTCATTAACCACGGGGGGTTGTTAAAGTGGGGATCACCGTGAAAGTGAATATAGTCCTTCTTCGGATCAGAACCAATAAGAAGACTACGAGCCAAAGATTCCTTTAATAAAGTCGAAGCCTGAAATTCATTCATGACACGCCCTCCTCATCAAAGAAATCAGGTTCATATTCTTTTTCGTCTTCTGGGAAGTCCCAATCTTGTTTTTCAATTTCGGCCTGAAGTTTGGTCTCCAACTCTTCGGTCTCGACTGAGTCTAAATGATAGCCTTCAGAATCAATCTCAGGAAGAGTATAATCGTCTTCGCTACGTTCCCAAACACCCATACCACGGTTGCCATCGGCATCTGCACCGTAGTTTGAATCCCACTCAGCGTTGGCTGTAACTTCTATGGTGAATTCTCGACCATCTTTCAATTCGACTTTTAATTCTTTAGTGATTTGACTCACGCAGTCCTCCTAAGTAGCTTTGCCACTTTTACATCTAATTGTGCGGCAACAGATAACTCTTCATCAAGTTCAACTATAGAATTATTGATGGTTACTGGTCCCTTGATTTTGGCCATAGCTATGTCACTTCTTATAGCTTTTTTATGACCATAAAGAGCACTAGAAATGGTTTCTAATTCTTGGCTTGTGATGGTTAATGTAACTTTTTTCATCGCATTCCCCTTCCGACTATGGCTATAAA
>WNFP01000484.1_pt1 | contig 29878 bp, 24 predicted proteins | sample 5400201 | NCBI WGS metagenome assembly WNFP01 (sample SAMN13153355, study PRJNA577476) | soil metagenome | isolation source: 115 cm saprolite under Madrone tree | place: USA:California | collected 2016-06-14 | reverse complement strand
ACTGGAAGATGGCACGGAGAAAAGTTCGGTGACGCCCGGTCCGCTGGCCCCGGCGCGCGAGTTGCTGGGCGAGATGTTGCTGGAGATGAAGGAGCCTGCGCAGGCGTTGGAGCAATTCGAAGCGACGCTGAAGAAGGAGCCGGGGCGCTTTCGCGCGTTAAATGGTGCGGCACATGCGGCGCAGCTCAGCGGAAATCGCGATGCGAGTCAAAGATATTTTCGCGAGCTGTTAAAGGTTTGCAGTCAGGCCGACAAGTCTCGGAGATCCGAGTTGATAGAGGCGGAGCGGGCGATTTTGCAACATTAGTCCGGCGCTTTGTCGTGTGTTCGCGTTCGTTCAAAAGATGCAAGTTAAGGAGCAAGCTCTCTCTCCATCTTTCGCCATTCTCGAGGTGATCTTCGTCATTACTCCGCTTGGCATGCCTGAATCGCCAAGATGGCATAGTTCAGGAGGCATGGCGGTCTTTTTCATTTACAAACAGCTTGGTTGTTCGAGACCAAGAAAGTATTTAAGTCACCAAGAGCCTGAACGTCCCACCAAAGCCCCGTTTTGAGATTCGATCCAGGCTGCCCGCCGAGGGGAACCTCTGCATGCGGCATGTCATGAGAACCGCAGACAAAGCTTTCGACACTCGCAGCTGGAAGTGTCGTCGAATCCGCAAAAGTGAGGTTGCGCGGACTGGTGGTTCCCGGTTCGATGGCTTTTCCCTGTCCGAGATGGCACATGCGGCAATATGGCCTAAAAACTGTTTTGTAAAGGTTTGAATTGCTCCTCCATCCGACTGGCGGATCAGGGTCAAAGGGTACTGTGCTGCCCGGATTTTCGACCCCACATGGTCGATTGACAGTTCCACACGTCAGCGGATCTTCAAAATACTGATCGTCGATCGATTCCACGATGGCAGCGTCTGACGGCGTTTGGTGCTGATTCATGTGCGTGATCTTAACCAAGTTGTTGAGCTGTCTGAGCCCCTCTTGCAAGTTTGCGAGATTACTCGACGGTCTAGCGCTGTAGTGGAAGAACCACACGTCAAATGGCAAGAAATTAATATCAGGAGCTTTGGAATTGTAGGGGAACACCCCAGGCGTGCTCGCAGTATAGTTTCCCCCGTGGCATGCCATACACATGCGCGGCACGCTTTTGGGCCCTTCGCCATCCAACGCCGCGCTGTTCTGCAAATTCCCGTCTCCATCGAATACGTAGAAGGTGACTGTGTCCCCGTTCGGTCCTACGCCGTTGGGATTGAAAATCATAGCGACGGTCGCAAATAAGCCATTCGGATTCAGATTCCCGTTTGCATCCCTATGGGGTATCTGATCAATCGCAGCATCTACGGCTGTATCGGGAGCGGGCCACAAGGTATTTTCCTGCTTAGTGTTTCCATCAAATGGCGGAGGGCCATAGTTGCTCACGTAACAGGCAACGTTCTGTCCGTTTGGTCCGTTTTGCACGCAGTTCATGTCTCTGCCCAGTTGGAGATCGCCTTTATTAAAGTAAAAGGCGTGAGCGGGCGGAAATCCCGTGGCAGGAAAACCATTGTCCATTTTCCACTGGCTGAAGGCGTATACGAGAGGCTGTCCACTGGCACAATGCGCGGCGTCGACGCCAATGGAGCAGTAGTACTTGGTTGCTTCGCTGTAGCCATTGTTATCGTTGAAATCCAGCAGCCCCAAACAGCTCGCGATGTTTCCGCAGTTACGACTGACCTTATAGCTGAGCCACGCGTTCTTGTGTGAGGGTGGTCCCGGTGGTGGTCCCACGAGCGATCCCGGCGGCGGTGGCGGAACGGGAGAAATTATGTTGCCGACACAACCAGTCAGCAAGGGAGCGACCATCAGCCAAGGGAGAATTGCAAACAGCCCTGTATGCTTTCCGCGATGCGCCGGTCGGCCAGCATTTAGCTTGTTGCAGCATGTTTTTGCGGTCATCTCGTTTCTCCCTTCCTACTTCGTTCCCATCACGACGGTGTGAACGGTTCCATCGTCCAGCCGAGCCTGCAGCTGCCAAGTTCCCGTCGAGACCGGCTTGGTGCTCCAGTTGAAGACATACTGCGTGCCATCGAACCGGAACAGATCGCCAACATCCGAATTTCCGGAGGCGGTAGCGTCAATCGGCGTTCCGACCAAAGTACTTCCCGAGATCATCTGGATCGTCAGGTGGGCAACCGCTGTGGATATCACCGTGCTCTTGGCATCGGCGAGCTGGAATTTCACGGGTACCGTGCTCCCTAGCTTGAACAAGCCTGTGCCGTCGTTGGGAATTGGTGGCAAGAAGCCGATGAAGTTGTAGACGACGGCGAAGGTGGCCGTTTGCGTCGATGTGTTCCCTGCCACATCGGTGGCGGTCAACGTAAATGTGTTCGTCGCGAGATGGGTTAGCGTAACCGTGCTGCCGTCCGTTACCGGTGCGCCGTTCAAGGTTGCCTGCATCGTGGCCAGGCCGGATAGCGCATCCGTCGCGCCGAAGTTGAGAGTCAGCGTAGAGTTGAGCAAATAACTCCCTGCAAGCGCGGGCACAGTCAAGACCGGCGGCGTCTTGTCTATGCTGATGGTGCGTCTTGCGGTAGCGGAATTACCCGCTTTGTCTATCGCTGTGCCCGTCTCGACCTGCCCCGCGCCTTCGGTGCTAACCACAATCGGGGGCGTGCACGTGTCCACGCCGGAGAGGCCGTCGCCGCACGTGAACGTCACAGTGACATCGTTCTTGTTCCACCCCGCAGGATTGGCTGGCGGACTCTGGGAGGAACTTATTGTGGGTGGCGTAAGATCGATCTGTGTCGTGAGGCTGTGGGCAGTTTCTACGTTGCTCGCATTGTCTACCGCGAAATAACTTAGTGTGAAAATCCCTTCGGTCGTAAAATTCACGGTGGCGGAGGCGCCCGGCACAACGACTGGCGCGGCGGATCCAATCGTGTAGTGAATCTCTTTCACTCCCGTACCGTTGGGCTCGCTGTCCGTCGAGGTGAGAGTTACGGCGACGCTAGTGTTGTTCCACCCATTGCCGTTTGGCCCGGGCGCGGCCGTCGCGGTACTTACAGGCGGGGTAGTATCGCTGTTATTCAAAAGAACGGAAGCAGTGTTGCTCGAGAGATTTGCTACCACGAGATCGTCGAAGCCATCGTGGTTAAAATCGGTGATGGCGACGGAAAATGGATTAGATCCCACGGAAATGTGATTGCCAGCCACAAAGGAACCGCTGCCGTCAGCCAAGAGTATGGTGACGAGGTCACTCAGCCGATTGACGACTGCTATGCCAGGTTGACCGGCTCCCTTGAAATTTCCGATGCCAACGGAAGTAGGAAACCCACCTACACCAAAGTTCTTGGCTGGTTGAAATGTGCCGTTCCCCTTGCCTTGAAGAAAAGAAACCGTGCTATCCGTCGAATTTGCGACCACTAAATCGAGAATTCCGTCGCCGTTGAGGTCTCCTGCTGCAATGGAAGTTGGACGATTACCAACGCTAAAGGTAGCCGATGTTGGGAAAGTGCCGTCGCGCTTGCCGGTCAAAATCGTAACTGTGCCGTCATCGCCATTCGCGACGGCGAGGTCGAGTACTTGATCTCCATTGAAGTCCCCGACGGCGACGGAAGTCGGCCGAGACCCCACGGATATGGTTGAGGGCGAGTTAAAACTGCCATCGCCCTTGCCCATCAAGATTGAGACAGTCCCGCTGTCTAAATTCGCTATGGCCAGATCCGGATAACCATCGTTATTGAAATCGCCGACCGCGACAGAAGTGGGAAGATGTCCCCCTGTGTCAAAGTTGTTGCTGTAAAACGGGAGATTAGAGCCGCTGAAGGTACCATCCCCATTCCCGCTAAGGATGGCGACCCCTGAACAGACGTCCTGCGCGGGGAGATTTTGCGCTTTCGCTGACGCCAAACAGCTTAAGTTGATGGGTATATTCGTGACCGCGATACCCAGGTATTGGTTATTCTTTAAGTTGAATTTGCCAACTGCTATTGAAATCGGCACGCCATTACAAAGAGGGTCCGCTAAACAGGTGTTAACTGCTATGGGGGAGTGGGGAGCCTGAGAATAGGTGCCATCGGGATTACCAAGAAACACGGAGATAGTGTTGTTGTTCACATTCGCCACAACAATGTCAGGGATGCGGTCCTCGTTGAAGTCGCCCACGGCAACAGCGATGGGACCTGATACCGCTCCTAGGGGTGAGCCTGGGGCGAGCTTGAAAGAGACTTTCTGGGCCAACGCAACGGGCGCCAGGACCGCCATCGCGACCACCGCACAAAGCAAAACCACGGAAATCACAGCCACGCGCTCGCGGCTTTTTTTATCCGGTAGACACTTCATGGCGTTGTCCTTTCCTGCGTTGCACCCCAACGATGGAGTTTTCGGAGGGCTCTATGGAAACTCCAGCTACCCTATAAATCGTAGAAAGAGGACAAACTGGCTCACCGCCGTTTCAGTAGCTATCAGTGAGGGCAGTAAGAGGGTCGCAAGCGGGCATGGCCGTCAGGGTTCTGGGGCAGATGATTCGGGCCTTAAGACATTGGCCGGACCAGGACAGAGTCCTTGGCTTGGCCGAGCGCAGGCTGAAGCCTGTGCCACCGGACCTGTGCAGAGGTACAGTTTTCGGCGATGAAAAAATATTCGGCGAGATGTATTTTTTTTTGTTGCATGCGGGGAGCAACCTTGTATTCTGCGAACGCGGACTCACTTCACCGAGCGCGCGAGTGAGAAACGCTTAGGAGGACGAGAGTAAAAATTGAGTTCTTTATCCCTGCCTGCCCAGATTCCTTCCCACGCCATTTCAAGAGCGAAAAAAAAGGCCGCAAAGCTGACGCTCTGGCCGCTTGTGGCGGCGACGTTTTTCATGGTGTCGGGCGGGACGTATGGGACGGAGGAGATCGTTCATGGCGCGGGTTACGGCCATGGAATTTTGATTTTGTTGTTCTTGCCGCTTTTGTGGTGCTTGCCGACGGCGTTCATGATCGGAGAGCTTTCTAGCGCGCTGCCTGCCGAGGGTGGGTACTACGCTTGGGTGCGGCGCGGGTTGGGGAATTTTTGGGGATTTCAAGAGGCTTGGCTGTCTTTGGCGGCGAGTATTTTCGACATGGCCATTTACCCTACGCTGTTCGTTTTCTATTTGAAGCAGATGTCGCCTTGGTTCGGGCCGTCAAGGCATGCGGTGATGGCGGGATTGTTTGTGGTGGTGACTTGCGCGCTGCTTAATGTTGCAGGGATTCGAGTGGTGGGAATCGCTTCGCTTTGGTTGTTCTTCTGTCTTTCGGCGCCGTTTGCGGTGATTGTGGTGATGGCACCTTTTAAAGTTGCAGCGTTTGCCAGTGCAAGCAGCAATGGCTCGGCGGAAGCGACGAGTCTTGGGCTGCTTGGCGGAGTGCTGGTGGCGATGTGGAATTACATGGGATGGGACAACGCGTCCACAATTGCACAAGAGGTGGAGAGGCCGCAGAGGACTTACCCGCGGGCGATGATCGCGGCGGTGGTGCTCGTTTCGTTGACATATGTGCTGCCGTTCCTCGCGGTTTACCTTACGGGGATTCCGGCATCAGCGTTCGCCGCAGAGGGGTCTTGGGCGACGATTGCCGGTTTGATTGGCGGAAAGATTCTGGGATTTGTGTTGCGCTTTCTGATTGTGATTGGCGGGATGATGAGCGCGTTTGGAATGTTTAACGCGCTGGTGATGAGCTACTCAAGGCTTCCGCTGGCGATGGCGCGGGACGGGATGCTGCCGAAAGTGTTTGCGAAGGCAAGTGCGAAGACACAAGCACCGTGGGTGGCGATTCTGGTGTGCGCCGCGTGTTGGGCGCTGTGTTTGGGTTTGGGATTCAAGAAGCTCGTGACGCTGGACATCATGCTTTATGGCGCGAGCTTGATGCTGGAGTTCGTGACGCTGGTGGTGCTGCGGATTCGCGAGCCGGAATTGAAGCGGGAGTTCAAAGTGCCCGGTGGGCTGGTTGGAGCAATTTCTTGCGGAATCTTTCCGCTTTTGCTGATGAGCCTCGCTATGGTGGAAAGCGAAAGCGAGAGCGTTCTGGGGATCAACGGGCTGGTGTTTGGCTTGATTATTATGGTGGGTGGCATCCTACTTTACGCAGCGACAAAACCCTTGCGGCGTTCGGTGATTGCTCCGGCGGCCACGTCGAACGCAGTTACTGGCGATTAAGCTGCCGCGCGGCGGGCGCGGTGCTGGTATACTCCACAATTCATTTCTGAATATTTTTCCATCTGGAGGCAAAACCGTGAAGAACTTGCGGCGTTCCCTGCTATTCCTGCTTGCCGTTGTGGTGCCGTTGCGTGCGGGTATGACGGCCTCGGCGTTGCCAGACGTGGCGCAGAAATTCGACCAGAAGTTTTTTGGGGAAATGCGGTGGCGGTCGATTGGGCCGTTTCGAGCGGGGCGGTCGCTGGCGGTGACGGGAGTGCGCGGGCAGCCGGATGTCTACTATTTTGGCTCGGTGAATGGCGGCGTTTGGAAGACGAATGACGCGGGGCGGACCTGGAACCCGATTTTTGATGGGCAGCCAGTGGGTTCGATTGGGGCAATTGCGGTGGCGCCTTCGAATGCGAATGTGATTTACGTGGGGTCGGGCGAGGCGGACATGCGGTCGAGCATTTCGTATGGCGACGGCATGTATAAGTCTACGGACGCGGGCAAGACTTGGACGCACATCGGATTGGAGGATTCGCGGCAGATTGCGCGGATTGTGGTGGACCCGGATGACTCGGAGAAAGTTTTCGTGGCGGCGCTGGGGCATGCGTATGGACCGAACAAGGAGCGCGGAATTTTTCGTTCGAGCGACGGCGGGAAGACTTGGCAGCAGGTGCTCTTCAAAGACGAGAACACTGGGGCGATCGACTTGGCGATGGAGCCAGGAAATCAGAAGAACATGTACGCGGCATTGCTGCAAACGCGCCGGCCGCCGTGGAGTATTTATCCGCCGTCGAGAGGGCCCGGGACGGGGCTCTATCGTTCGAAGGATGGCGGAGAGCATTGGGAGCAATTGACGGGGCACGGTTTGCCTTCGGAAGAGTTGGGGCGGATGGGCATCGCGTTTGCTCCTAGCAACGCGAAGCGGATTTATTTGATTGCCGATGCGAAGGAAGGCGGGCTGTATCGTTCGGACGATGGCGGAGAAAATTGGCAACGCGTTTCTAAAGATGCGCGGATTTGGGGACGTGGTTGGTATTTCTGCGAAGTGAGCGTGGATTCGAAGGATGTAGATACGGTGTATGTGCCGAATACTTCGACGTATCGTTCACGCGACGGCGGAAAAACATTTACGGCAATTAAAGGCGCGCCCGGAGGTGACGATTATCACCAGCTCTGGATCGATCCAGACAATCCGCTGCGAATGGTATTGGGATGCGATCAAGGCGTGATTGTGACTCGGAACGGCGGGGAGACGTGGAGTTCTTGGTACAACCAAGCGACGGGGCAGTTTTATCACGTGGCGACGGACAATCGATTTCCATATTGGGTGTATGGAGCGCAGCAGGACAGCGGAGCGGCGGCGACGCCCAGCCGCAGCAATTACCGCGCGCTGAATTTTCATGATTGGCGCCCAATGGAAGCGGGAGGTGAGAGCGATTATGTTGCGCCCGATCCGCTGAATCCCGAGATTATTTTTGGCGGATCGGTGGCGCGGCAGGATTTTCACAATGAGAAAGTGCAGCAGATTCCGCCGACGCTGATGTATCCCGGCGATTACAGGCGAACGTGGACGCTGCCCTTGGTTTTTTCAGAAATTGATCCGCATGTGTTGTACTTCAGCGCGCAAGTTTTGTTTCGGACGGCGGATGGGGGAAATTCTTGGCAGAAGATCAGTCCGGATTTGACCCGCGAGGATCCGGGTGTGCCGTCGAATCTCGATCCAGCCACGGCGGCAGATGCTCCGGCGTCGAAGCGGCGCGGAGTGATTTATACAATTGCGCCGTCGCCAGTGAAGGCCCGGGAGATTTGGGTGGGGACAGATGACGGCCTGGTGCATCTGACCCGCGACGAGGGAAAAACGTGGAATGACGTTACGCCGAAGGAATTAACGCCTTGGAGCAAGGTGACGCACATTGCGGCTTCACGTTTTGACGCTGGGAAAGCGTATGCGGCGGTGGATCGTCATCGGCTGGAAGATTTGCAGGCTTATCTATATCGCACGAAAGATTTCGGGAAGACATGGCAGCGCGTTTCGAACGGGATTCCGGAGGGGAGCTTTTTGAATTGCGTCCGGGAGGATCCGAAAGTTGCGGGGTTGCTTTACGCATGCACGGAAAAAGGTGTTTACGTTTCGTTTGACGATGGCGACGACTGGCAGCCGCTGCAGTTTAATTTGCCGACGACTTCGGTGCGCGATTTGCTGGTGCACGATGACGATCTGGTGATCGCTACGTTTGGGCGGTCGTTCTGGGAACTGGATGACGTGACGCCGCTGCGGCAGTGGAGCGCGAAGGTGGCGAGCGCGGACGCGTGGCTCTTTGAACCGCAGAAGGCGTATCGAGTGCGGCCGGGCTCGGATGAAGGAACTCCGATACCGTTCGATGAACCGCAGGCGGAAAATCCGCCGACTGGTGCGGTGCTGGACTACTACTTGAGGGAAAAGCAAACGGAGGCGGTGCAACTGGAAATTCTTGATGCGGCGGGGAAATCGGTACGGCGATTTGCGAGCACGGATGAGGCGCCGAAGACGAATCCGGACGAGTTGGACATTCCGATGTACTGGGTGCACGACGCGGAACCGCTGTCGGCGGAAGCCGGGACGCACCGGTTTGTGTGGGACTTGCGTTATGCGTTTGTGGGAGCGCGGCGGCGGTCTCGACGGGGCGGAGGCGGGCCGATTGCAGTGCCGGGGCAGTACACCGTGAAGCTGACCGCGGCGGGAAAGACGATTTCTGTGCCGTTGGTGGTGAAGTTGGATCCGCGAGTGAAGACCAGTGCTGCGGATTTGGAACGGCAGTTCCAGTTGGCTTCCAAGCTGGCGGCGGGCGTTGGTGAGTTTTCCGCGACTGCGGCGCGGGCAGATGACTTGCAAAAGCGAATTGCTGCACGGAGCAAAGAGGCTGCGGGAAATGCGGAGGTTGCGACGGCGCTGGCGGAGTTGGAGAAACAGGTCGGCGCGATAGCGGGTTCCGGTGCGGGAGGTGGATTTGGATTTTTTGGGTTTGCTGTGCCGGGTGAGCAGCCGATGTCGTTGAGACAAGTGTCGACAGCATTTGGGGCTCTGCTGGGAATTGTCGAGAGCGCGGATGTGGGACCTTCGGCGGATGCCTCTGCGGCCAACGAGAAATGGGAAGCGGCAGGGAAAGCTACACTTGACCGGTGGGATGCGCTCCAGACGAAAGAACTCGTGCGCGTGAATTCCCTGCTGGAGAAGGCAAATTTGCAGCCGCTGAAATTGGCAGAAGAAAAGCCTCACCCCTAAAGGGGTGAGCCTACAGGTTCGTAGCTGAAGTTCAAGGAACGCCCTTCAGAATCATTGAGGAACGGGAACGCAACAATTGGACGCAGTGCGGGTTATATTAGCGAAGAACGCCAGCCCAGAAGAGGACCCTCCATGATGAGGAATAGCTTAACGAAACAAATTGCCGTTGCCGCCGGATTTCTTGCGCTGACCTTTGCGCCGGAAATCAGCCGCGCACAAAGCAGTTCACAGCCTCCGGCGCAAGACCAGAACCAGGCGGCACCTGCCGCGCCAGCGGAGCACAAAAGAAGAATGCACGGCGCGATGGAAGGACTGAACCTGACAGAGGATCAAAAAGCGGGGATGAAGAAAATTCACGAGTCCACGAAAGCCCAATTGGATGTCGTGAACAAGGATGAGTCTCTGTCAGCAGATCAGAAGGCAGCGAAGATTCATCAGCTGCGGCACAGCGCTCGGATGCAGATGGTGACGCTCTTGACGCCAGAACAGCGGCAACAGATGCGAGCCAATGTACGCGCTTTGCGAGCGGCCCGCCGTGAAAAACAGCAGCAACAGCCGCCGCAAGCGCAGCCTCAAGGGTAAATGAGGCACCCGCCCGTGGAGCGGTCCGATTGAAAAGAAGGACGTTGCCATCGGCCGAATCAATGTTGTTATTGCAATCTATCGAGGGACGGTCCAAATGACCGTCCCTTTTTCGTAGAGCTATGCATTCGTGCAGCACGGAATGGCGGATAGATTTGGTATGCTGCTCGACGTGGAAAATATTGTTCGAATGAGTGGGCACGCTTGGGGGCGGAGCGGTTATCGGATTGGCGCGCTTTTCTTCTTGCTTGTTCTAGGAGCCGTGGCGCTGAGCTTTTCTTCGCCAGTGCCATCACAGACGTCGCCCACTGCTTCGGCGACGCAATCACCTGTGCCTCAAGCGTTGCCGACGGCGCCTGCGCAAGGAATTCCGCAAACAATTTCACCTGCAATGCCACGCGCTGGGTTGAACGTTGTGGTGCTTGACCCGGCGCATGGAGGTACTGATCCGGGCGCGCGAGGGACTGGCGGGATTCGCGAGAGTGAAATCGTGCTGGATTTCGCCGCACAGGTGCGCCGCTCGCTGGAGGCGCAAGGATTCCAGGTGGTGCAAACGCGGCAAGGAAATGAAGATCCATCGTTTGACGATCGCTCGGCGATTGCGAACGCACAGAGCGGTGCGGTTTTCGTTACTTTGCATATTGCGTCGACGGGGTTGCCGGGCACCGCGCGTGTTTACGTCAATTCGGATTTGCCGGTGACCACGGGCGTGGGCGGACTGATTCCGTGGGATCGCGCGCAAACTCCATTTCAGGGGTTGAGCCGAAAATTGGGCGATTTCGTGCAAGGGCTGCTGGCGCAGCGGTTTAAGGGATCGCCCAATACGGCGCAAACCGCGGCGGTGAGGCAGTTGCGTACGACGGCGGCGCCGGCGATCGCGGTGGAAATATCGAGCGTCGTGGTGGAAGACCGCGCGGACTTGGATCGAATGGCGCCGGGTGTAGCGGACTCAATCGCGACCGGGGTGGCCGCGTTCCGGCCTTCGTACGTCGTGCCAACGGCCGCGGGAGGAACGCCGTGACGGCACGGTGGATCCGATGGGTGGTTGGCATACTCAGCGTGTCTGTGCTTGTAGGGGCGATTTACTTCCCAATCCTGCGGCGGCGGCTGCGGCTTGCAGCAAAGTTGCAACAGGAGACTGCAGAGCAGGCAAGGAGAGAATTGACGCAAGCCGTTCCGATAAATTCTGGCGAACCGCGTGTGAAGGCGAAATTATTTTGGGCTTCTGGAAATGGCGATGGGACGTTGTTGGATTCGACGGTGGAATTGCCGCTTTTGAGCGATCCAGTGTTGCGCTCGAAACAAGTATTGAACACGCTGCTGGCCGGGCCGGTGGACGCTGATTTGCGCACTTTGCCGCCGGACGCGGTGCTCTTGGCGTTTTACTTGCTGCCGAATGGGACGGCGATCGCCGATTTCTCCGAAGCGCTGGCGACGGCGACGCCTTCGGGAATTCAGAGCGAGCAACTAGCTGTAGATTCAATTACGAAAACGCTTGAAGCGAATGTGCCAAAAGTGCAGCGGCTGAAGATTTTAATTCACGGGCAGGAAGTGGAAACGCTGGCGGGCCATTTGGACCTTACTGGGACATTTCTGGTTAACGCGAACCGAGTGCAGGCTGCGCCAGCGACTTCACCAAGCGCAGGCAAGCCATCTGCTCCCGCGACTGACAAGCCCGCGCCGACAGCGACTCGGTCAACGAAACCTGGCTCTTGCTTGGGGCGGGAACATTGACACCTGAGGATGGTCCCGGCAAACTGGCGCTGCGTGAACGGAAACGGTAAGAGCACTGACGGCAAAAATGATGACAACAGGAGGAAGAGTGCGAGTTGATGGCCGCGGCCCGGACCAGATGCGCCCGTTGAAGATGACGCCGGATTTTATTTCGACGGCGGAAGGCAGCGTGTTGATCGAGCTCGGCAGTACGCGGGTGATTTGTACCGCGACGGTGGACGACGGCGTGCCGGGATTTTTGAAAGGAAGTGGCAAGGGCTGGGTGACTAGCGAATACGGAATGTTGCCGCGAGCAACCGAGGAAAGGACGCAACGCGAAGCGACGAAAGGAAAGCAATCCGGGCGTACGCTGGAGATTCAGCGTTTGATTGGACGGTCACTGCGAGCGGTGACCGATCAGGAAGCGCTGGGCGAGCGCACAGTGTGGATTGATTGCGACGTGATTCAGGCGGACGGCGGGACGCGGACAGCTTCGATTACTGGGGCTTTCGTGGCGCTGGCGTTGGCTTTCGAGCGGCTCGTGGCGGCAGGAATGTTGAAGAGTTCGCCGCTGATCGATACGGTGGCGGCAACGAGCGTGGGAATTGTCGATGACCGCGCGTTGCTCGATTTGGCGTACGAAGAAGACTCGCGCGCAGAAGTGGACATGAATGTGGTGATGACAGGGAGCGGGCACTTCGTCGAGATTCAGGCTACAGCCGAGGGGCGGCCTTTTAGCGGTAGCGAGATGCAGGATCTCCTTGCTTTGGCGGCGGCTGGGATTCGCCGGCTGACGGAGGAACAACGCGCGGTGCTACCGGTTAAATTCAGTGCGCGCGCGCGTTAAGTTGTTTCTGGCATCATCAAATCCGGGAAAACTTGAGGAGTTTGGCGCGCTCGCGGCGAGCGACGCACCAGGTGCCGCGGACGGGCCGGACGCGCGTGCTGACATCGAATTGTTGCCGGGATTTGATTCCCTGCCCTCGTTTAAAGAAGATGCGCCGACATTTGCAGAAAACGCCGCGGGAAAGGCGCTGTACTACTCGCGGCTTCGAGAAGGACTCGTGTTTGCGGACGATTCTGGCCTTGTAGTGCCGGCGCTCGGCGGAGCGCCTGGGGTACACTCGGCGCGCTACGCGGGGGTTGATGCGACGAACACAGGGCGGATCGCCAAATTGCTTGGTGAACTTCGCGGGAAAGTGGGCTCGGAACGAGCGGCGTATTTTGTGTGCGCGATTGCCTTGGCGCAAAGAGGGCGAGCGATCGCTATTGTAACAGCTCGCGTGGATGGCGAGATTTTGGAATCGCCGAGGGGAACAGGAGGGTTTGGGTATGACCCCGTCTTTTACGTCCCTCCCCTAAAGAAAACGTTCGCGGAGCTTTTGCCCAAACAGAAGAATCAGCATAGCCACCGTGGAAAAGCGTTTCGGAAGCTCCTCAATTCGTTAAGGGCTTCGTAGCTATGGCGCAGCATGCTGCGCCACAACACTGCCACACGAGGCCTCTGCTAGATGAAGAAGACAGGCAGGAATGGCTGCCCCACGGTGTGTGATACTCTTGCGCTTCATGCCAAAAAAGAAAAAAAATACAAAGAAGAAAACCGCCGCCAAGAAATCGGTTGTGATGAAGCCTGCGCGAGCCGTCAAGGGCGCGGCAACCGCGAAGAAATCAGCGGCGGCGGGAACGGACCCGAAACGCGTTGCGGCGATCCTGACTAAATTAGATGAGGCGTATCCGGCAGCGACATGCGAATTGAAGCATGAAAATGCGTTTCAATTGCTGATTTCGACGATTCTCTCCGCGCAGTGCACAGATGTGCGCGTGAATCAGGTGGCAGAGACGCTTTACAAGAGATACCCGACTCCGGAGGCGTTCGCGCATGCGAATCCGTCGGAATTGGAGCAAGAGATTCGGCCGACGGGATTCTTTCGGAACAAGACCAAATCGATTATGGGAGCGAGCAAGGCGATTATCGACAGATTTGGCGGACAAGTGCCGCGCACAATCGAAGAGCTCCTCACGGTGCCCGGAGCGGCGCGAAAGACAGCAAACGTGGTGCTGGGGACGGCATTTGGCATCGCGAGCGGAATCGTGGTGGACACGCACGTGATTCGCATTTCGAACCGGCTGGACTTAACGCGAAATGAAGATCCGAAAAAAATCGAACAGGACTTGATGAAGGTGATTCCGAAGGAAAAGTGGATCCTTTTTTCGCACCAGATCATTTGGCACGGGCGGCGTGTATGCATTGCACGCAAACCGAAATGCATGGAATGCAACCTCGAAAAGATTTGTTATTCGAAGGACAAGATGATTTAAGCGCAACCGCAAGTCACCGCCGGCATCGCGTCCGGGCCTTGTGTTACTTCTGGCTTTTCCGCGAGCCATTCAACCTCCAGGCAAAGGGTTAAGACTGCGCTCTTTCCCGCGGTTTCACGTATTATGCAGCCATGAGGATTTTGTTTGTCGAAGACGATCCGGGCGTGCGCCGCTTTGTGGTCAAAGGACTGCGTGAGCAGGCATACGCGGTCGATACCGCCACGACCGGCGAAGAAGCCCTGTATCAGGCGGACATCAACGAGTATGACCTGATTATTCTGGACGTCATGATCCCGGTGCCGGACGGTTTCGAGGTGTGCCGCAGACTGCGGAAAGCCGGACGGCGAATGCCCATCCTTATGCTCACGGCGAAAGATGCCGTTGAGGACCGCGTCAGCGGACTTGACCGCGGAGCCGATGATTACCTAACCAAACCTTTCGAGTTTCGCGAGTTACTGGCACGACTTCGCGCACTGTTGCGGCGTTCAACGGAATTGCATCCGCCGCGTCTCAATGTTGGAGACCTAGTGTTGGATACGGCGGCACAAAGCGCGTCGCGCGGGGGACACGCGATTTCGCTGACGCACAAGGAATACGCACTGCTGGAATACCTGGTGCGCAATGCAGGGCGTGTGGTGAGCAGGGCGGAGATCGCCGAGCACGTCTGGGATGAGAGTTTCGATCCGTTTTCGAACTTAATCGAGGTTTACATCAACCGGCTTCGCCGGAAGATCGATCCGGATGGAAGTTCGGGGCTGCTGCAGACGCGCCGAGGCGCCGGTTATATCTTGGACGCCGACGCAGGAGCGCGCGCGCAACCCGCAGGCGCACAAAGCAAAACGAATGTATCGGACCGCAAGAAACATGCTTGATTCGGTGCGAGTTCGGCTGACAGTGTGGTATTCCGCAGTCCTCGCCGTGGTGTTGATCATGGTATCGGCAACTACCTACCTGATCGTTCGAAAAGCGTCGATGCAGCGGACGGACGCAGATTTAGAGGTGCTGTCTGATTCGTTCCTGGTGACATTTCAGGATGAGCTTTCGGACACTCCCGGCACACGGACTTCAGCAGTTTCATCGGCAGCTCGGCAGGCTATGGTCGAGCATCGCTCGAATAGCGATGCTTTCGTGGTGCTGGGTCCGGGCGGAGAGATCGTCGCTACCTCGAGCGAAGCTATTTCGTCCGGCGAATCATCTTATAGTTCGTTGACCCGCGCACTCGCATCGAGCGACTTTCACCGCTTCGCGAAGACGAGCCAGAGCAAGGAAGTCAATTTGGAAACGATTCGCGGTGAACACTCACGATTCCGTGCCTACTCTCGTCAATTCAATGCAAACGGCCAAAACTACTTGCTCATTATTCTTCATTCGCTACATACGCAAAACGAAATGCTGGAAACGATTCGGCTAACGTTTACTTGGATGATTCTCGTAGGATTGCTGCTCGCGGGGACGGGCGGCTACTTCCTGGCGCGAAAGAGTTTGGCGCCAGTTGTCGCGATGGGAGAGCACGCGCGGCGCATCGGGGCAACCAACTTGCACGAAAGGCTTCCCGTACTGAATGCCAACGACGAACTCGGGCAACTGGCCACAACCTTCAACGATCTTCTGAATCGGCTCGATGAGTCGTTTGAGCGTCAGCGGCGTTTCGTTGCGGATGCTTCTCACGAGCTGCGGACCCCGCTGGCGATATTGCGCGGAGAGGCCGAGGTGGCCATGTCGCAAAATGGCCGGAAGGCGGAAGACTACCTAGAATCGCTGGGGATCCTGCACGAAGAGACGTCGCGACTAATAAAAATCGTAGAAGACCTGTTCACGCTGACGCGAGCCGACTCGGGACAGTATCTTCTCTCACCGGAAGAAATATATCTGGAGGAAGTGGTCGCGGAGTGCGCGCATTCAGCGAGGACGCTGGCACGCGAGAAAAATATTGAATTGAGTGTCGATGCCTCCTCGGAATGCCTGGTCCGCGGAGACCAGGCGCTGCTGCGGCGAATGATCCTGAATCTTTTGGACAATGCGATCAAGTACACCGCCGAGGGCGGGCGCGTGGAGATTGCCTGTCGCACGACAAACACAGGTTTCGAGGTAGACGTCACTGATACGGGCCCGGGCATAGCACCAGAGTTGCAATCACGAATTTTCGAGCGATTCTTCCGGGCTGATCCCGCGCGATCGCGTTCGGGGCGCGAGGGCGGGGCGGGTCTGGGGCTGTCGATAGCCCTGTGGATTGCCGAAGCCCATCACGGCCGGCTGGAATTGGTCCGCTCCGATGCCACAGGCAGCCACTTCGCAGTATATTTGCCTGGACCCGTAGCTGCGCTTGCGGGGACCGATTAATCGTCTGTTTATCTCAAGGCCGTTAAGTTCGTGATAGCGGAACGTGAAGGTTTGCGGTTCGCTCGAGAGAAATCCTGTGAACATTCGCTGTCTTTCGTATCGATCGACACTTGTCGCCCTAGTTGGGCTTGCTTTGCTTCCTTTTCCAGCCGCCAGCCAACAACCTGATAATCCCGTGCCAAAACAAACTGCGTCTCTATCGGGACCGAACGAGCAGTCCGCTCAGCAATCCGGCGCTCCCTCAGCCAACTCACCCGTCCGGCTCACTTTACAGGACACTTTAGACCGCGCCCGAAAAAATAGCGTGCAATTCCAGGCCGCGCAGACCGATGCTGCCATCGCGCGTCAGGATCGTTATCAAGCGGGCGCTGCGCTGCTTCCCGGCGTAACGTACAACAATCAGGCGCTCTATACCCAAGCAGCGCCGGCGGCTTTGGCAAACAAGACGGGAGTTCCTGTCATTTACATTGCAAACAACGCAGTTCACGAGTACATCAGCCAAGCGAATGTTCACGAATCCATCGACCTGGCGGGAATAGCTGGTTTTCGCCGCGCCTCGGCTGCCGCGGCCCTTGCCCACGCTCGCGCAGAGATCGCTTCGCGCGGCCTCGTCGTCACTGTCGTTCAGAGCTACTACACCGTCGCTGCGGCGCAGCAAAAACTGGAAACCGCGCGCAAAGGTGCGGAGGAGGGCGATAATTTTCTGAAGCTGACTCAGGAGCTCGAAAAAGGCGGCGAGGTGGCGCACTCCGACGTGATTAAGGCCGACTTACAGGCCCAAGAGCGCCGCCGCCAGCTCCAGGAAGCGCAACTTGGTCTATTGAATGCGCGGCTGGACCTCGCTGTTCTTGTCTTCCCAGACTTCAACGACAATTTCGAAGTCGCCGACGATTTGCACGCCACTATCCCGATGCCTACTTTGGCGGAAGTTCAACAGCGGGCCGCTAAGGAAAATCCAGATGTCCGTGCCGCGCTGGAAGCTGTCAAAGCTGCGGGATATGAAGTCACCGCGGCCCGCGCCGGTTATCTTCCGTCGCTCGGTCTCGACTACTGGTACGGAATTGATGCACCGAATTTCGGTGTGAACTTTCCGACGAAAGTGAACGGTCAATCCTTCTCGAACCTCGGTTCTTCGGCCAGCGCAACGCTCAACATCCCGATCTGGAATTGGGGTGCGACCCAGAGCCGTGTCAAACAGGCCGAGCTTCGTCGCACGCAAACGCAGCGTGAACTCTCGCTGACGCAACGCAAGCTGCTCGCGGAAATCCAATCACTTTACGCGGAAGCTGATACTGCTCTGAATGAGCTCGCAGGTCTGAGCCGCTCAGCCGAACTTGCGGCCGAAAGCCTTCGTTTAACTATCCTGCGCTACAAGGGCGGCGAAGCTACGGTTCTCGAAGTCGTTGATACACAAACGACCAATGCACAGTCCAACGCCGCGTATCAAGACGGCGCGGTGCGCTACCGCGTGGCCCTCGCGAATTTGCAGACTTTGACGGGAGTGCTCACGACTCCATGAGAACATCGATGATCCACATGCGAGAATTTTAATGAGGTCCTTTATCGCAACCGGCCCCCTTGCTGCATTGCTTCTGTTTTCCGCGGGATGCAATAGTTCGGAGAAGGAGGCAGACCCTCTCGTTACGGTGCAAACCACGCCCGCGGAACGTGCCACCATTTCAGAGACGGTTTCTGCTGAAGCGGTCGTTTATCCAGTCGAGCAGGCCATAATCTCTCCGAAGATCACAGCGCCCATTACGGAATTCAAGGTGCAGCGCGGGAGCCGCGTAAAAAAGGGACAGCTGTTAGCTGTCTTGGAGAACAAAGACCTCGCCGGTCAAGCGGAAGCGAGCAAAGGAAATTTCGAGCAGGCAGATGCCGGCTACGTCACCTCCGTAGGTTCCACCATTCCGCAGCAAGTACAAAAAGCGGAGCTCGACGCCGCAGCGGCAAAGGCCGCCTTTGATGCGCAGCAGAGGGTGTATGACAGCCGAAAGGAACTCCTCAAGCAAGGCGCGATTCCGCAGCGCGAGGTGGATGCGGCCGAGGTCGCTTTGGCCCAAGCGCGCAGTGTGAATGAGGTGGCGCAGAAGCAGCTTGCGGACTTACAGCGCCTGGGAAAGGCCCAAGCGTTGAAATCTGCGCAAGGGTCGCGATTGACCGCTGAAGGCCAGATGCGCACTGCGGAAGCGCAGCTCAGTTATTCTGAGATTCGCAGCCCCATTGACGGCGTCGTGACCGACCGCCCTTTGTATGCGGGCGACCTTGCTACCGCCAATCAGCCGATTCTCACCGTAATGAATTTGAGCAGGCTGATCGCCAAGTCTCACGTCCCGCAATCGGAGGCCGCGAAACTAAAACTCGGAAATTCGGCGGAGTTGAAAGTAAGTGGCCTTGACGAGCCGGTGAAAGGCCGAATCACGCTTGTGAGCCCCGCTTTGGACCCAGGCAGCACCACCATTGAGGTCTGGGTGGAAGCGGCAAAACCGAATCCCGCGGTGAAGCCCGGCATGACTGTAGAAGTCTCGATGACTGGCAAGACGGTCAAGGACGCTATCGTCGTACCAGCTGGCGCAGTTTTCAAGAGTGCCGAAGGCGGAACGGACTATGTAGTGCTGGCAGGTTCGGACCAAAAGGCGCACTGGAAGACCGTCCAGGTCGGTGTTCGCAATGGAGAGGATGTGCAAATTGTCAGCGGCATAAATGCGGGCGACCCGATCATTAGTACCGGAGGTTACGCGCTGCCGGACAGCACCAAAATTAAGATCGAAGCGGCCCCGGCTGAGAAAGAAGCCGGCGATAAGGCAGACAAATCCGACAAGGCGAGTGACTCGAAGAAGCCTGACGACAAGGACAAGGAGTAGCGGCGCATGGAGGCTCGGTCCGAATCGCCGAAGATTTCTGCGTCCGATCAGGCAAGCCTGCCCTGGTTTCAGCGCCTGTCACGCCCAATTCTGTTTCTGACTGTCAGCTTAGCCCTCCTCGGCGCGTATTTCGCCTTCAGCATTCCAGTATCCGTCTTTCCCAACACCGATTTCCCCCGGATCGTCGTCGGCGTCGACAACGGAGTTATGCCGATTGACCAAATGCTCGTCACCATCACTCGCCCTATCGAGGAAGCCGTCAACAGCGTTCCTGGCTTGCAGAAAGTCACTTCCATCACGAGCCGCGGTTCCGCCGAGGTCGATCTCTTCTTTGCCTGGAACTCCGACATGATTTTGACTCTCCAGCGTGTGGATGCGGTCGTCGCCCGCTTGCAGGCGGAGCTGCCCACGACCGCCAAGGTTGAGACCCACCGCATGACTTTCGCGGTCTTTCCTATCATTGGCTACAGCCTTACATCCGACACCGTGCCGCCGAACAAGCTCTGGGAAATCGCGACCTACGATCTGAAGCCGCGCATTAACCGGCTGGACGGCGTCGCCACCGTGATCATCCAAGGCGGACGCGTTCCTGAGTTCCAAGTCATGCCCGACCCGGCACGTCTCCTAACGGCTGGTATTACAGTGCAGGACATTCTCGATGCAATTCGCCGCACCAACTTGATTGACTCTCCGGGCTTGATCGAGCATGACCACCAGCTCGTGCTCGGGTTGATCAGCGGCCAGGTGCGTACACCGGATCAAATCGGCCAGATCGTTGTCAAAACCTCCACCGCGGGCGTGCCCATTCGTCTGGGAGACATCGCCTCGATTGCTCCGTCGGTTGCCCCGACATATACAATCGTCACCGCTAATGGCAAACCTGCCGTCCTCGTCAATGTGGATCGTCAGCCGGAGAGCAACACGCTCCAAGTCGCAAACGAAGTGCACGCGCTCATCAGCGAGCTGGCTCCAACGTTGCCCCCCGGGGTGCATCTCGAGCCTTTCTACGACCAATCGACGATTGTGCATGATTCCATCGCCAGCGTGCGCGACGCAGTGCTGCTTGGGATATTGCTCTCTTCAATCATTCTCGTGTTGTTTTTGCGCGATTGGGGAACGTCACTCGTAGCCGGATTGGTCATTCCGATCACGCTGCTTATTACCTTCATCGTCCTCCAGGCCACCGGTCAAAGTTTCAATCTAATGACCCTTGGCGGACTTGCAGCCGCCGTTGGCCTTGTAATCGACGACGCGATCGTGGTCCTCGAGAATATCGTCTTGCACCGCGACGCCGGGCAAAACCGCCCTCAGGCTATTCAGAGCGCGTTAAAGGAATTGACCGTACCTTTGATTGGATCCACCGTTACGCCCATCGTGGTGTTTTTGCCGTTGATTTCGATTACCGGCGTGACTGGCAGCTTCTTCCGCGCGCTCGCCATCACCATGACCGTTTCTCTCTTCACTTCGCTGCTCCTCGCCCTCTCTTGGACTCCCGCGCTCAGTCAATTCTTTGTGCGACGCAAGGATACTGCCGCGCCCGCGACTGGTTCGGAACAAGTCGATATAACTGCACTCGTGAATGCGGAAGAGGCCCACCTCTCCGGTTTCTTCGGGCGGATCGTCGACTTTTACGGGCGTGTCATGCAGTCCGTTTTGAAACGCCCTTGGATTCTTGCTCTAAGTTCCGTAGTGATCGTTGCCCTTTCCGGAGTCTGCTACTACTTTCTCCAAACCGGTCTGCTGCCAGAAATGGACGAAGGAGCATTCATTCTGGATTACTTCACACCGCCCGGCAGTTCCCTCGCCGAATCCAACCGCATCTTGCTGCACATTGAAGATATTTTGAAGTCTACGCCGGAAGTCGAAAACACCTCGCGCCGCACGGGACTCCAGCTCGGCCTTGCCGCCGTCACGGAGGCTAACAACGGCGATTTCACCGTCAGGCTGAAGAAAGATCGCAAGCGCGCCCTCGACGAGATTACATCCGACATCCGAGGTGAGATTGAAAAAACTGAACCCGGAACCAAGGTCGAGTTTGTCCAACTGTTACAGGATATGATCGGCGACCTCACCAGCGCCCCTGAACCCGTCGTGATCAAGCTTTTCTCCCAAGATGGCAAGCTTTTGAATGAAACATCTCCAAAAGTTGGCGAGGCTATATCCAAAATCCACGGCGTCGTAGACGTCCTCGATGGCGTCGAGAACACGATTAGCGGCCCGGCCGTAACTTATCAGGTGAATCCTACCGTGGCGGCACGCTCTGGGTTCACTCCCGAGGAGGTTGCCATCGATGCCTCGGCCGTGCTGGAAGGGGAGCCCGCAGCCGCACCGGTAATTCTCAACGACCGCGCCTATACCATTCGCGTCCGTTTTCCCGACCAAGCCCGCGCTTCCTTGGATCGCATGACTAACGTCTTACTCACTAGTGCAACGGGAAAGACGGCCACCCTCGGTTCTTTGGCTACCATCGTGACCGATCCAGGCGAAACCGAAATTCGCAGAGAAAATTTACAGCGCCTGGTGCAAGTCACCGCTCGTTTCCAAGGACTGGACTTTAGCAACGGCATAGCCGCGGTCAAGAAAACAATTAGCGGTCTTCATCTGCCCTCTTCCATCCGCGTTGAGTATGGAGGTTTATACGCCGAACAGCAGAAATCTTTCAGCGACTTGTTGATGGTTCTCCTTCTCGCTCTGCTGCTTCTTTTTACCGTACTGCTTTTCGAATTCCGCACCTTCTCTGCGCCGACAGCGATCCTCGCATCCGCGCTGCTCTCCACCTTCGGCGGATTCCTGGCGCTTCTCATAACGCGCACGACGTTTAACGTTGCGTCGTTCATGGGCATGATCATGGTGATAGGCATCGTCGCCAAGAATGGAATCTTGCTGGTCGACGCCGAGCATCGCTTCCGCGATGTCGGACTTTCTGCCCAGGAAGCCATGGTTCAGGCTGGGCGTCGCCGTTTGCGGCCCATTGCGATGACTGCTCTTGCGACTATCGCAGGTATGTTGCCTCTGGCGTTCGGCATCGGGTCAGGCTCGGAGATGCTCAAACCGTTGGCCATCGCGGTGATCGGCGGTTTGCTGAGTTCGATGGTTTTGTCTCTCGTATTTACGCCGGCAATCCACTACTTCCTTCGCCCCGGGGCAAGAACCGAGAACAAGCACGCGGAAGCGGTCTAGAAACTGCGCCACCGAGTCCTTCCGGAACAGAGACCGCATTTCCCTTTCATTGTCTGTCCTAGTAAAGTTGATGGCGGAGATTGATTATTATCATGCACGAAGCAGCGGTGAAGGACGCCACACGCATGCCAGGCCGAAATACTGCGACGCCCCTCAGTAAAAATGAGCACCTGTTACGCTGGGTGGAAAAAATGGCGGAGCTCGCCAAACCTGCCGCGATCCATTGGATCGATGGCTCGCAGGAAGAAAACGACACTTTGCTCCGGGAGATGGTGGCGTCGGGAACCCTCATCAAACTGAACGAAAAGCTTTGGCCCGGGTGTTACTACGCGCGGTCGGATGCGAACGATGTCGCGCGAGTGGAAGACCGAACGTTTATTTGTTCCCTATCCAAAGACAGCGCGGGTCCCACAAACAATTGGGAAAACCCGTATGAGATGCGGAAGAAGCTGAAGAGCCTTTTCAACGGCGCCATGCGCGGGCGCACGATGTATGTGCTGCCTTACAGCATGGGACCCTTCGGTTCGCCGATGTCGCAGATCGGGGTGCAACTGACCGACTCTCCGTACGTGGTCGTCAATATGCGCATCATGGCACGCATCGGCTTGCCGGTTTTTCAGCAGATCGATACGGGAATACCGCGCGTCGTCCCATGCATGCACTCCGTCGGCGCTCCGCTTGCTGCAGGCCAGAAAGACGTGCCGTGGCCTTGCAACAAAGAAAAATACATCGTGCATTTCCCGGAGACGCGCGAAATCTGGTCTTACGGTTCCGGTTACGGCGGAAACGCACTGCTTGGTAAAAAATGTTTCGGGTTACGAATCGCTTCTAACATTGCGCGGGACGAAGGTTGGATGGCCGAACACATGTTGATTCTCGGCGTGGAAAATCCGGCCGGCGAAAAAACGTACGTTGCCGCCGCCTTTCCGAGCGCTTGTGGGAAGACAAATTTCGCCATGCTCATCCCGCCCAAGGGGTTTGAAGAATGGAAAGTCTGGACGGTCGGTGATGATATTGCCTGGATTCGACCGGACGAACGCGGCCTGCTGCGGGCGATAAACCCAGAGGCGGGATTTTTCGGTGTCGCGCCGGGCACTTCTGTAAAGACGAATCGCAACGCGATGGCGACGCTCGCGAAAAACTCCATTTTCACGAATGTTGCACTTACTCCTGACGGCGGCGTCTGGTGGGAAGGCATGACGGATACGCCTCCGGCGGAATGCCTTGACTGGAAAGGCCAGAAATGGACTCCGGAGATCGCTAAAGAAACCGGAGCAAAGGCATCGCATCCTAACGCGCGCTTCACGGCACCAGCTTCACAATGTCCGACAATCGATCCGGCTTGGGAAGATCCTAGCGGCGTTCCCATCAGCGCCATCATCTTCGGCGGCCGGAGAGCAACCACAATGCCTCTCGTTTTCCAGGCTTTCAATTGGAGCTCGGGCGTGTACATCGGAGCAACAATGGGATCAGAAACCACCGCGGCTGCGGCAGGAGCGGTGGGGAAAGTTCGCCGCGACCCAATGGCCATGCTTCCCTTCTGCGGCTACCATATGGGCGATTATTTCCGGCATTGGATCAAAATGCAGCGGTCGCTTACACTTACGCCGCGGATTTTTCACGTGAACTGGTTCCGCAAAGATGGAGACGGCCAATTCATGTGGCCGGGGTTTTCGGAAAACATGCGCGTCCTGAAATGGATTGTGGACCGCACAAAAGGCAGGGCGTTAGCGAGGGAAACTCCCATCGGCTGGATGCCGCGCTATGAAGACATGGAATGGAAGGGCATGGACCTCTCCAAGGATAAGTTTGAAGAACTACAAGAGTTTGACCGCGAAGCCTGGCGCAAGGAAGTGATCGAGCACGAAGAGTTGTTCATCGGCCTTCACGACCACTTGCCAAAAGAAATGGTTTACGAAAGAGAACTGCTAATCTGCCGGCTTTAGCTAGAAGTTCAGTTCGATATAAACCAGATACGCTGCGAGCGCCAAGCCGAAGAGTGCCGTCACGATTCCGACGACGTAGATAATGAAACCCGCAGGCTGAAAATTTCCTGAGTCAATTTGTTCGCGGGTTTGCCGATAACGAACTAATCCCGCAACGCAAACCAGTACTCCCGCAATTATCGCGGTTGTGCCGAACCAAACAGAGACTCCCGACGTGGGTATAACATGCCCATTCCCTTCCATCTGCATCCACTGCCGGATGGCGATGGAAAAACGGCCAATCGCAAAACCAAACACGACAATCGCGACGCCGGTGCGCACCCAAGCGAGAAACGTGCGCTCATTGGCAAGATGATCGCGGGCGAGATTAGGATTACTGCCGGTCGGCGGCTGAGAATTCTTCGCTGAAGATTCAGACATAACTTTTCGAGAGTTACCCAACGTATTCCGCAACGCGCCTATTTTATGGCCAATTGAAGAAGTGGCCCAGCAGCGCTGATATTTTTTACCAGATCGGCCGGGACGTTGTGTCTTTGCTGGAGGTATTCCGGACTATTGTGCGAGACCCATACTTTGCCGCCCGCGTCCTCCCAGATCAAAGCTTTCAACGGTAGATCGATAGCAATCGTGGGAGAAGCAACCATGACAGGCGTTCCTCCCTTGGGACTTCCGAAAAGGATGAGCTGTGTAGGATGCATCTTTAGGCCGACCTTCTCAGCTTCCCCACTGTGATCGACGCGGCAGAAAATCGTTAGACCCTTTTCTTGCAGCAAGGATTCGACGCGCTTGAGAGTTTCAGGAACCGAGTAGGGGCTGCTCAGGTGCTGCATCCCATTGTCTGGAGTTGGAGCCATGATCGTCCTCCTGAAAGTGGGGAAAACATCAACCTGCGAATTCCGTCGCACGATCGAAGAAGCCTAGCGGCGCGAAACCCGCCGGTCTATTCCACACTCTTGGCTGGGCGTTCGATAAAACAGCATTCCAGAATTTCTAGAGTTGGCTGACGATTTCCCACAGGAACCACGTGCGGCGCTCGGTTTGATCGATCCAGTTTTCAATCAAGCTCGCCGTGGCCACATCATTATGTTTTTCACAGACTTCGTGGGTGGCGCGCAAGTATCGCGTGAGATCGCGATTATCGGAATGAATCTCCCGAAGCATGTCCTCCGGGCTGACGGATTCCTTGTTGTTGTCTTTCAACCGCTGGTGTTTTGCGATGTCGCTGATGGAGTGAAGCGTGGTGCCGCCGAGTTTGCGGGCGCGCTCGGCAACATCGTCTGTCATATCGAAGATCTGTTCAGCGTGCTCATCGAGCAGCAAGTGATAATCGCGAAAATGGCGTCCTGTCATGTGCCAGTGAAAGTTCTTCGTCTTGACGTAGAGCGCGAATGTGTCCGCGAGCAACGGTCGAAGCTCGGTTGTGATTTCCGCGACGCCTTCGCCGGTGAGACCGCTCGTGATTTCGGAACTGCCGTTATGTTTGGTTTCTGCTTGAACCACACCTGTACTATTTTTCGCCATGTATGGGCTCTCCTTAGGTCGTCGTGCATTGGATGCCCAATTTCTTCGATTAGGTTACAAAATATTAGGTCAAAGGCGTTCGGCCGCCGCGGCCGCTCTACTGATCCCGCCTCACTGACCTGTGGTAAGCACCATGCGGAAACGCACTTCGCCGCTCATCATGCGGGCAAAAGCATCGGCTGCCTTCTCCAGCGGCATCGTTTCAATCATCGGGCGCACATTTTCAAGGACGCTGAATGACAGAGTGTCTTGGCCGTCGATCGCCGAGCCGGTCAAGCTGCCCTCGATGGAGCGCCCGCCAAAAATGAGCGGGAGTGTGTTTACCTCCAGCGGCTCTAGAGATGCACCCACAATGATCAGACGGCCTCGCGTACGAAGCCCCGCCACCAACGGCCCCATCGAGCGGTTGCTTGACGCTGTAGCCAGGATAACTTTTGCGCCGCCTAGCCGCTGCAGAGCCACCGCAGCATCCTCCGCAGCGCTGTCAATGTACACGTGCGCGCCGAGTTCTTTTGCTAGCTTAGCCTTGTCGCTTCCACGCCCGATGGCCACAGTGCGAAATCCCATGCGGCGCGCATATTGGATGCCGAGATGTCCAAGACCACCGACACCTTGAATAGCGACCAAGTCGCCAGATCGCGCCGGAGCATTACGAAGAGCGTTGTACGTCGTGACACCGGCGCAAAGAAGCGGAGCCGCTTGTGCAGAATTGAGATCGTCAGGAATGGAGGCGAGGGCGCGGGCTTCCGCGATCATTACCTCCGCGTAGCCGCCGTCCGTGGTCAGGCCGGGAACAATGAGATTCAAACAGTCGACAAAGTCTCCGCGCAGGCACGGTTCGCAGGTACCGTCCTGGCCGCCGAAAAAACCAACGCCGACGCGCTGCCCGGTGCGCCACCCCGAGACGTTAGCGCCGAGGGCTTCGATGCGGCCGACTACTTCGTGGCCGGGAACTCGAGGAAGCGTCAGTCCTGGATATTGGCCGCCGATTGTAATCGCGTCAGTGTGGCAAATCCCGCATGCCTCGACGCGAATCAAGACCTGGCCAGCTCCCGGCTTTGGAATGAGCCTCTCGACAACGCTTAGAACGCCCGGCGCCGTGACTGCTACCGCCTTGTATGTCGCTGTCATGGAATCTCCTTGTCGCAAAAGTACGCCGGTCCGTTAGCCGTCTTGTCCTTGAGCCTCGTCTGAACGTCCCTTGCGCCTGGTTTGATGCAGACAGCGACCGACCGGTCGCATAAAAACATTTTGAGCGTGGATTCATCCCAAGTTCTGGGTGGGTGATTGTAGCCGTACTCCAGTAGGAGGTCGACCCTATAAGCTAAGACACCGATCTGGGGGTGATAGGGCAAAGCCACGACCTTGCCGCTAACTGTGTAGCTCGCGACCAATTCCGGATCCTCGGAAGAGAGTTCTGCAGCAGCATAAGGTTTCAGATCAACCAGATATTCATTCAGAATTCCCGGCCAAATAACATCAATCGCCAATACATCGGGAGTTGGTCCACCTTCCTGGAGTAATTTTCGCCAGAGGCCTAGTTGACTGAGAGAGGTTTCGGGGACCGGAAGGTGTTTGGCGAGGATTCCTGTTTCCCGCGTGAACTCCTGCGACTCGTGTTCGGCTGACGGAAGCTCATCAGGCTGCGACCATTCCGGGTCCAGAACAGTTACGGTAACAGGTTGGCGGGATGGTCGCTGACAACCAGCCAGACCCGAGAAAAGAAACGAAGCGACCGCCGCTCCGGCGATCTTAATAAAACTCGACCACTTAAGTGGCGAGGCCGCTTTTGCGCACGTCGATAACCCGGCAAGTTTCAGGCTGGATGCCATTTCGACTGCCCCCAGATTGATTATTGGAAAGTGTACTGCGAAAAAGCGGGCTTCTCAGCGATGTTTGCAAGACAAAACCAGTCGAGCACCGACACAATCCTCGCGGCTAACGCCCCTTGGAGCGCTCGCCTCTCAACACCATGCAGGTTGAGGCAGCTTTGGCAACGAGTCGCGCGCTCTCGTCGGTGATTTCGCACTCGACATAACCGACCGTGCTCCCCCGCCGTACCACTTTACCCTCGGCCTTCAAAGCGGCCTCCCAAACCGGGCGGAAGAAATTGATCTTGAGTTCGATGGTGGTGAAGGATTCACCCGGAGCGAGTGTGCTGGCAAATGCCATGCCCATGGCGGCATCGGCGATGTCGCAAAGGATTCCACCGTGGAGCGTGCTCATGGGGTTGGCGTGTTGCGGCCCTGCGGCGAGGGTGACCACGGCGCGCCCGTCAGCAGCTTCTTTTGCTTCAAAGCCAATCAAGCGGGCCACAGGAACGTCATTCGTTTTGGCTCTGCTCCTGAAATCTGGTTGGAGGCTAGCTTCGGGGGCACTCATATTTTCTCCTACTGAGCTTTGGGTTCCTTCGCACGGATGTTCGTTTCGAGATATTCCTCAAGATGGCGGCAGGCAATGTTTAAAGGTTCGGATGTCTGTTGCAGGCGTTCCAGCATGAAACTGCCTTCCAGCGTAGTGACAATCAGCGTGGCCAATTCCATGGGATCGACGCGAGACCGGATTTCGCCGCGGCTTTGGCCTTCCTCGACGATGGATCGGAGACGTCCGAGCCAGGAATTGAAGGCCCGGCGGGCTTTGGTTCTTAGCGCGGGATTGCCGTCATCCGAATCGGTGGCCATATTCAGAAGCGGACATCCGCCTTGCACCAAACCGGTACGGCGGTCACGGAAATTCCAAATGATCTGTTTCAACCGGTCAACGGTATTGTTGATTTCCTGTGTGCCTCCGAACCGTGCATCGAGGGCAAGTTGCCATGCATAGTCGAAGGCCTCACCAGCAAGTTGCTGCTTGCTATCGAAGTGGCGATAAATCCCGCCTTTTTCCAAACCAGTCGCCCGCATGAGATCGGAGAGGGCTGCGCCATCAAAGCCTCTTTGATTGAAGATGGGCGCGGCTTTACAGATGATTTCCCGACGGGTTTGCTCGCCTTTGCGCATTGCAGGTTCCTCCCGCTAGTTCGACGAGACCAACTGGTCTCGCCTGGAATTGTAGCATATAATTTATGCGACCGAGCGGTCCCTTTGAGCATCGATCATGGGGGTTGCAGCGGATGTGAGAAACAACGGGCTGGAGCAAGGGTCCAATCCCGAGTTTTACATCCCGTGGAAAGACGATCCGGAGGAGTACTATGGCCACGCTTTCGTCATCATTCGGACACTCGCAAACCCGAGCACCGTAGCGAGGTGGGTACGCTACGAAGTGGCGACCATTGATCCAACGCAGCCGGTCACCATCGAAGTAATGGCGCAGCGCGTGAGCAAGCTGGCCGACCGGCCGCGATTCAACGCGGTGTTGCTGACGCTTTTCGCTTTTACGGGAGTGTGCCTCGCGTCGGTGGGATTGTTCGGCGTCGTGGTGTACCTGGTCACGCAACGCACCCGCGAGATCGGGATACGTATGGCGCTCGGGGCGACCCCGCGCAGCATCTTGCGGTTGGTATTGAGCGGCGTCGCGCGATGGACTCTGGCAGGCGCGCTGGCAGGGTTCGCAGGCAGTTGGTTTGCGGCGCGGCTGTTGCAGGCGCTTCTCTTTGACGTGTCTGTGCACGACCCCTGGCTGCTTTGTGCGCCCACTGTGTTGCTGGTTGCGATCGCATTCCTAGCGGGCTTCATCCCTGCCAGGCGCGCCATGAGGGTCGATCCCATGGTGGCTCTGCGGCATGAATAAGTCTCTCCGCCCTCTCTGTGCCTGCACCCCCGATCCGCCGAGCTATCGCACGGCAGAACATGACGGTACGTCCTGATTTGTCGCATTACCGTACATGTGCCGTACCGACACCAAGGCCCGGGACGGCCCGAGAACGAGCGCTAAATCAAAATGAGCGGGCCTCATTTCATTGCGAAGCGTTTCTCGAACAGTTCCTGTGATAGTTTGGCTCCCTCCTCTGTAAGCGCGACTGACTTGGCCTTCGTTGCCGGATTTGAGATGTAGCCTTTTTCATGCAAGGAAT
>WNFP01001015.1_pt1 | contig 29925 bp, 18 predicted proteins | sample 5400201 | NCBI WGS metagenome assembly WNFP01 (sample SAMN13153355, study PRJNA577476) | soil metagenome | isolation source: 115 cm saprolite under Madrone tree | place: USA:California | collected 2016-06-14 | reverse complement strand
CACTGCGTGAGATGCGCGCCAGGTTTGGCGACCGCATCTATGGCCGGTATGGATTCGTCGATGCCTTTAATCCCAATACCGGATGGACTGACAGCGACGTGATCGGTATCAATGTAGGAATTATTCTGTTGAGCGCTGAGAACGCTCGCAACGGAAATGTTTGGAGCTGGTTCATGCGCAACGCTGAGATTCCGCGCGCGCTTCAGCGTGCTGGTCTGTTGAAATATGGAGTTAGGCCAGCAGCGAAGAAAGGACTGCGCAAAGCAGCATGAAAGTAATCGACGGGTACCCGGGTTTAATGGCGATAGCACCAACCGAAGACGAACATTGCCCGGTGTTCAGTTTATTGCCGAGCTGATTAACGAGCCGCGTGAACGCGACTACAGAAATTCTAGTTTGTGTTGCGAGCAACCAACGCGAACGGCTGGTATGGTATTAGTGCGGGAAAGCTGTATGGATCGGCTCATCTCAATCTCCGTTGAAATATCCGATAACCCCACGCCGGCAGTGAAATCGCGGGCAACCCCACCGAACGTTGCTTTCCCAACCTCAGGAGTAATCTCAGTATAAGCTGCGGAATTACCGGCTTCGACGACGCCCAGAAAAGTCTGATTGGAAAAGTTAATTGCGACCAGCACTTCGTCGTCGACACCACGCCGAACGTAGGTCACAACGCGGGACTCGTCTGAATTGCGCAACCATTCCAGCGAACCACGGCGCAGCGCATTGCCGCTCTGGCGTAGCGCGATCATTCTTTGATAAAAGCGCGGGAACTCGGACCTGCGTTCAGCGATTGGCCAGAAGACCGGTAGCTTTTCAAACAGGGCCGGCGCGCCCGACTCGGTCGTATCGCCCACTTCCATGCCGTTATAGAGCAGTGGCACTCCATCCAGAGTAAACACAAAAGCCGATGCTGCCAGAGCCGCAGGTTCGCCGAAACGCGCGATGGCCCGCCGTTCGTCGTGATTGTCTGAGAAGCGCATATGCAGCGCGCCTCGCGGCCACTCTTTGATTTCCTCTTCCCAGGCCATGCGTAAATCAGACGCCCGGCCGCGTCCCTGCAAGACGTCGGTCAGAGCGCTATGCAACGGCCATGAGTAATCGAGCTCGAACGCTTTCATCTCGAGCTCCGGTTTGTGTGCTTCGGCCAGCATGAAAATGTCTGGTTTGATCTTATCCAATTCGCTTCGCGCTTTTTCCCAGAAGTCAGTCGGCACGTCGCCGGCTACGTCACAGCGAAACCCGTCGAGGTCGAATTCGCGGATCCAGAACTTGAGCATCTCTGTCATGTACTCTCGCAACTTCGGGTTGTCGTAATTCAACTGGGCTACGTCAAACCAGTCGTGCGGGTACGTAATTTTACCGGCGGCATCGTGTCGATAAAACTCGGGCCACTTCATCATCACGCTGTCCCAGGAAGTGTGATTAGCTACGATGTCAATAATCACCTTCATGCGCCGCTTATGCGCTTCCCTAATCAATTGCTTGAGATCGTCTCTGGTGCCGTAGTCGGGATTAATTGCATAGTAATCACGCACCGCGTAGGGACTGCCGATGGTCCCCTTCTTCTTTTCCTGGCCGATCGGATGAATGGGCATTAGCCAAACGATCGTAACGCCGAGAGTCTTCAAACGATCGAGTTGCGCAGTGATACTGCGGAAGTTGCCTTCGGCAGAAAACGCTCGCGGATAGATTTCATAGATCACCCCGTCGCGCACCCACTCGCGAGCCGGGCGGGCGAACTCTTTCGCGACATCACGCGCCGGTTGCTGGGCTGCGCTTCGGTAAGAATTCGAGGCAAGGAGAGATACTATGCCGAGAAAAAGAATTTTGGATAATTTGGTTATCGGCTTACCCGACATTGATAGTTTTCCTTCTTATCTCAGGCAGTGTCGCGGTTTACTTCCTGACGTTGGTGCTGTTAGCTGACACTCGACATCACTCTTCATCGATCAATCCAGTGCTGGGCACCGGCTGCACCGATCCCGTCACGGTCAACAACTCATGCTTGTCGGCTTCAATTACTGCCTCTTCCGCAACGCTGCGATCGGCAACATCGCTGACTACGGTTACCAACGCCGCAGCGATCAACATGAACACTCCACCCGCCATCACCATGTAGAGCGGAGCAATCGTACTGTTCGGGCCAAAGATAGCGCGAATAATGCGTCCGAAAAACAGAGAGGCGATGATCTCCGGTATAACGATGAAAAAGTTGAAGATGCCCATATAGACACCCATCCGGGCTGCAGGCAGCGCGCCTGATAGAATGGCGTAAGGCATCGAAAGGATTGAAGCCCAGGCTATGCCCACACCGACCATAGTGACGAGCAGTACCCATTTGTCCTGGATGAAGTAAACCGACAACAGCCCCACGCCACCACAGATAAGCGAGATTGCGTGCACTGTCTTGCGGCTCGTAGCAGCCGCTAATTTCGGCAGCAGAAATGCGATCGCGAAGCAAACGATCGAGTAGATGGCAAAGGCATTGCCGCCCCATTCCTGCCCCAGCGCAAAGCGGGTGTCGCCGGCGTTAGCGGCGCCAAAGACATGATAAGAAGTGGTCAGGCCAAAGAACATCCACATGCAGAACAATCCGAGCCAGGTAAAAATCTGAACAATGGCGAGCTGCTTCATAGTCGTCGGCATATTCGCGAAGGCGCTGGAAATCTCTCGCAGCAGCTCGGCTATGACTCGGAATATTTTCGCGAGACCGGTCGCGTTGCCGTAGGTTTGCCGACGCATGTGCTCAAACTCTTGCATGTTTTCGGGCGGGTATTCTTTGGTTGTGAAGACCGTCCACAGCACTGCGAGCAGAAAGACGACGGCGCCGATCTTGAAAGAGTACTGCACCGTGAGGGGAATACCGCTGAGAGTTGTGCCCGTTACACCAAATTGCCTGAACAGCCAGGGCAAAGCGTTCGCCATCGTCGCCCCGACGCCGATGAAGAAGCTTTGCATTACGAAGCCTGCGGTTCGTTGCTCGACATTTAGTTTGTCGGCAACGAAGGCGCGGAATGGCTCCATGCTGACGTTGATGCTGGCATCCAAAATCCAGAGCAGTCCGGCGGCCATCCAGAGCGCGGAAGAATCCGGCATGAAGAACAACGAAACGCTGGCGAGGATTGCGCCGGTAAGGAAGTAGGGACGACGACGTCCCAGCCTGTTCCACGTTCGATCACTCATTGAACCGACGATGGGCTGCACCAGCAGCCCTGTCATAGGTCCCGCGAGCCATAGCAGCGGCACGGCATCCGGACTAGCGCCAAGGTATGTGTAGATGCCGCTCATGTTGGCAAGCTGCAGACCCCAGCCAAATTGGATACCCATAAACCCAAAACTCATGTTGAAGATCTGCCAGAAGCTTAGACGTGGTTTTTGCATTGCTAGTCCTCGCGGTTGTGACCGCTTGTCCAGTGGCGACCATACCGCTTGATGTGTGGAGGGTTTCTGACTTTCCGCCTCACCTTTTCAACTTGTGTCTGGGCTACGCCCAGGCTTCCACAATTTACAATCGGGCGCAGCCCGACAGCCTTATCCGCTTTTCGGAAGGCCATAGGCCTTCCGCACATCAGGCGGCAGAGCCGCATTCAATCGCTCTATCTCGCATATAGATTCAAATCTTCCAACACCACATCGCGATCCAGCGACAGGACGTACATCAACGTTCGCGCCATGTTCGATACATGAATGAACCCCGGCTTCGGCTTAGCATCCGCGGCGCTGTTTTCAACGTCGACCAGGCCGGGACAAAAATTGAAGACGCGAATATTGGCGTCTGCCTTACGAACGTGATCACGCAACGCCTCGGCGTAACCCAGCAAACCAAATTTCGACGCGCAATAGGATGGGACGTCCGCATAGCCATGCTTTCCCGCTTGCGAAGAGACGTTGACGATGTCGCCAAACTCGTTGGCTATCATAAACGGCAGGGCCGCCCGGACCAGTTGCATCACGCCGCGCAGGTTGGTGTCCATCACTTTGTCCCAACCTTCTTCGGTGATCTGATCAGCCGTCTCGGGGACTGCCAGACCGGAATTATTGATTAGAAGGTCGAGCGCTTCGTGTTCTGCAACTACATGTCCCACCAGGGCGTCGATCAGTTTGCGTTCGCGAATGTCGAATGCGTAGGGAAAGACTCTCTCTGCGCCGAGCTTTAGATTAAGTTCCTCAGCTGTATGTCGCAGCACATCTTCTCTGCGCGAAGCAATGACGACGCGGGCGCCTGCCGTCGCCAGGGCCTCGGTGAAGGCGCGGCCGATACCCGTGCCTCCGCCGGTCACCAGCGCTACCTGATCTGAGATTGGCTTGTTCTTCATCGACAGTGATCCGCGCACGTTGTTTGACGTGCGAGCTTGAGAGGCTGTTCCCTGCTGCGGCAGTGCCGCCAACACTCGTCACCCGGATAATCAGCGCGGTACGAATAGCGCCACAGAACGTGGTGGCAACATCACGCTTAGCTTCCCATTCTCAATCTTGACCTCTTTACCCGGCGTCAGACGATCGACTAATTTATCTCCATTCGCTAATCCAACAGGCGTCACTGCGAATTCAATAGTCGCAGGGTTCGCATCATTGTTGATTGCCATCAACACCACGCTGGTTTTCATTTTGCGAGCGTAACAATACTGCTGGGCAGAAACATGAAGATTAACCAACTCGCCCCGCTGCAACGGCAAAAGCCCTATGTGTAGATGCGCCATCTTGCGCACAAACTCAAACGCATCCTGCTCCGGTTGATTCCGTCCTTCTCTAGTGAACGCATTTCTCTTATCGCCCGGAAAACCTCCCGGAAAATCGGCGCGCGCAGTTGGCTCGTCCAGACCGGTCATCCCAATTTCATCGCCGTAGTAAAGCTGCGGCACGCCTCGGGTCGTCAGCACAAATGCGTTCGCCAGTTTAAGACCGGCTACGGTTGCGCCCTGCTCGCTCATGAAGCGCCCATCATCGTGGCCTCCGAGCAGTGTCACCAGGATGTCTGGGTTAGTGTAGAGATAATCTTTCGCCAGGGTCCTGGGGACTTCATCGAGGTTCTGGCCTTCGGCGAAAGCGTGACGAATTGGATAGAACAGCGGAAAATCCAGGAGCGAATCAAGACCCGAATCGGCGCCGTCACGCACCACGCCACCCTGAAAGTAAGACGTATGGACGACGTCGCCATCCTTCACCTCACCGACCACGGTGAATTTTGGATACTCGCGTTTGATTGCCGCAGTCCATTGGCGCCAAAAAGTATTCGGCACGTATTGCCAGGTGTCCATGCGAATGCCGTCAAGCCCGCTTACGCCAATCCACCACAGCGTGTTCTGAATTAGATAGCGCGCCACCTCCGAATCGTGCTGATTCAGATCGGGAAGAAAATCGAGGAACCAGCCCTCCATGGTCTCTTTTTTTAAGCTCTCGACCGCACGCGTATCATGCAGCGTCCATGTCTGAAAGACATTCTTCAAATGATGCTGCCGGGTGCCGTTGAACCAGGTCGGCGTCGGGGGATCGTCAACCCACGGATGATAAGGGCCGGTATGGTTAACGACTTCATCCTGAATGATCTTAAGTCCGAGCTTATGGGCAGCTGCGACCAACTCACTCAGCTTGGCAAGGTTGCCAAAGTGTTCTTCGACTGCGTAAAAGTCCTGGGGATTGTAGCCGTGAAAACCGGTGCAGGGTTTTCCATCTTTGAGCTCGATTTCGTTCAGCCGATCGTAGTTGTCATACCACGGCGTCAGCCAAAGAGCGGTCACCCCGAGATCTTTCAAGTAAGGGAGATGATTGATGATCCCCTGCAGATCGCCGCCATGGTAGTAAAACTTATTCGTCCGATCATAGAGCCCGCGCGATTGCGCGGGATCATTGTTTGCAGGATCGCCGTCACTAAAACGATCGATCATGATCAGATAGATAACGTCAGCAGGCGAAAAGCCCTGAAAGCGGCCGGCTTGCTCCAGAGGATGCAGGACCTGGAACGGGACCTCGGTCGATCCTCCGGCGGTAGTGAGCTTCAAATAACGTAGTCCCGGCTTCGCCTGCGGATCGATCTGAACGTCGGCGAACAGGTAAGTGCCCGCCGCGTTTACTTTGGTCGCGCCCACGCGCAGCCCTTCGGCGCCGGCCACCCGCGCGTCACCAAGATTAGCTCCGCGGATCAACAAGCGCACCGGGTTGATTGAATGGTCCGCCCACCAACTCGGCGGATCGACCTTGAGTACTCGAGGAGTGTTTTGAGAGAAGCAGAGTTGGACGGTTAATAGCAGAATCAGCGCGGCAAAGATCAATTTAAACGCGAAGGACGGGGCGCGATTGTCCTTTTCGTCATTCGCCGAACGCGCTCGAAGCGCTGGATGTTCCGATGGTCGCATTATTTATCCTCGACTATCGCAACTCTGCCATACAAGGCAGTCAAGTCTCTCAACCGCTTAGCGAGCTCATCATTCAATGCATCGGTTTTCACTCGCCACGACCAATTACCCGTGGTGCTGTTCGGCAGATTCATGCGCGCTTCGGTCCCCAGGCCCAGCAAGTCCTGCAGCGGCACAACCGCCGTGTCGGCAACCGAGGCCGACACCGCGCGAATAAAATCCCAACTGATCTCTTTGCCATCGGAATTAAGATAGTTGAGACAAAACTCGCGCTCAATTTCGATCTGGGCGGCGTCGCGAGTTGACCCTTCGCCGGCGACACTCTGAAACCAACCGACCGTGGTGTCGTTATCATGCGTTCCGCTATAGACCACTACATTGGAGTGATAGTTATGAGGCAGATCGTGATTCTTTGCGTCGCTGCTGAAGGCAAACTGCAAAATTCGCATCCCGGGAAAGCCGAAGTCGTCCCGCAGCTTTTCAACTTCAGGAGTAATAACGCCGAGGTCTTCCGCGATGATTGGCAGTTCACCCAGGTCATTACGGATCGCGATGAACAATTCCCTTCCCGGAGCTTCGACCCAACGGCCGCGCTCGGCGGTCTGATCGCCTCCGGGGATTTCCCAGCAGGCGACAAAGCCGCGAAAATGATCGATGCGCACAATGTCTACTGTCTGCAGAGTCGCTCTAACTCGTTCGACCCACCAGGCAAAGCCATCGGCCCGCATGCGCTCCCAGTCGTAAAGAGGATTCCCCCACAACTGTCCTGTCTTACTGAAATAGTCAGGTGGCACCCCGGCCACAACCACCGGTGTTCCATCCGAATTAAGCTTGAACTGATCGGGATTGGTCCAGACGTCGGCAGAATCATGCGCCACAAAGATCGGAATATCGCCGATGATCTTTATGCCTCGATCATGACAATAGCTCTTGAGGTCGAACCATTGTTGAAAGAAAAGAAACTGATAAAACTTCTGCGCTTCGACCTGCTTGCTCAGTTCGTCCTGCGCAGCACTGATCGCATCGCGCTCTCTTCGCACCAGTGCGGGGTCCCATCCGTTCCAGGCTATGCCGCCGTGCGTATCCTTCAAAGCGCGGAACAAGGCGTAGTCATCGAGCCAGCTGGCATGCCGACCACAAAATTCCTTGAACGAATCATCAAGATTCTGATTACTCTCTCGCTTGAAGGCGGCAAATGCCTGGAGCAAAATGCGATCTTTGCTTTTGTGGACGGCTTCAAACTCGACGCGTCCGTCGATAGACTCCGGAATTCCCTTGAGGTCATCTCGCGATAGCAACCCATCAGCGACGAGTCGATCCGGACTCACGAGCAGAGTGTTACCGGCAAAAGCCGAATAGCACGCGTAAGGCGAATCCCCGTAACCGGTAGGTCCGAGCGGCAGCATTTGCCAAAGTGTCTGGCCCGATGCCGCCAGGAAATCGGCAAAAGCGTAGGCGTGCGGGCCGAGATCGCCAATGCCGTAAGGCCCCGGCAGCGAGGTCGGATGAAGCAGCACACCACTTGATCTGGGAAACTTCATAGACTCCAAATCCATTTTGAGGAACCGGTCGATGACGCTGGACTACTGAATGCGGTAAGCCGCAGCGGTTCGCGCGGGCACTGCCAGCGTCGCAACGCCGCCCGTTACTCTGCCACCATTTCTTGCACCATAGAGCGCGAGGAGCTGCAGCCCATCGGAGACATCGATGGCCGCCGCCGGAACCGTTATGTTCTTTTCCGCGTTGGCGCGATTAAAGACAACGACCACCGTCTCTTTTTTATCCTGCCGCGCGAAAGCATAGATATCGTCGTCGTAAAATAGATCGATCAGGCGGCCATCTCTCAGCGCCGAGTGATCAAGGCGCAACTTAATCCAGTCGTGGGTCCACTGCCACATTCGCTGCTGTTCCGCAGACCGGGTGTTCGCTTGAAAGGCACTTCGTGAATCGCCGGAAAATCCGCCAGGAAAATCCCGTCGATTGTCAGGATCCTCTTTGCCTTTCATCGCGATTTCTTCACCGCTGTAAAGCTGCGGAGTGCCTCGCACCGCGAGCATGAAGGCCGTGTGCAGCATGGCGCCTTCCAAACTTGCGCCATCGAGCGACATGAATCTCGGGGTGTCGTGATTATTCGTCAGGGTGGTAATCTTCAGCGGGTCCGGATACAACGCATCGTATTTTAGCTGATCTCGCAACACGCGCATCGGCTTCTTACCGGTAAACACATCAAGCGCGACCTGCCAGAGAGAGAAATCAAAATCGGAATCAAGTTTGGTGTCGATCCCATCCCAACCCGTTCGGCCTCCGATAAAGAATGCAGTTTGGGCCGCGTCGCGCTCGAAGACTTCCCCCACCATCCACATCCTGGGATACTGCCGATGCAGCGCATTGGAAAGGTCGCGAATGAACCTGCGCGGCATGTATTGAATCGTGTCCTGGCGAATGCCATCAATACCACTGACGCCTATCCACCACAGAGCGTTTTGAATTTCATAGCGCGCTACTTCGGTCTCTTCCTGATTCATGTCGGGCAAGTCTTCGCTGAACCAGCCATCAAGAGTATTGCGCACCTCATCACGATTGCCGTGGGGCGTTAGCAGGGCGCTGTTTTGAAACTTTTCGATCGGGTGATGCTGAGGCGTGCCGTGAAACCAATCATCGAGCGGCGGATTAGTCATCCATGGATGATGCGAACCAACATGATTCGCGACTTGATCCTGGATCACCTTCAATCCCAACGCATGCGCTTTTCGAACCAGCTCCTGCACAGTGCCCAGATCGCCGAAGTGGTCCTCTACGCTGTAATAATCGATCGCTCCGTAACCGTGGTAAGAAGTGTTCGGGCACCAGGGCCGGTCGCAGTTATTGACGCCGTCCCAGTTGTCATACCAGGGTGTGAGCCAGATCGCCGTGACCCCAAGTTCCTTCAGATACGACAAATGATTGATGACGCCGCGAATGTCACCACCGTGAAACGCACGTGAGTTCCTGCGATCGTTGGCCTCCGGAGGAGATCCCGCCGGTGCATTGTTCGTGGGATCGCCGTCGGAAAACCGGTCGGTCATGATCAAATAGATCACATCGTCGGTCGTGATGCCCCTGAAGTTCATCGCGGGATTAAGAGGAGAATCGATTTGAAAAGGAATAGTCGCTGTGCCATCCGGGGTAACGACGCTTAGAGGATAAGCACCAGGTTGAGCTGAGGGACCGATACGAACGCTGACAAACAAATAGGTGCCGTTGGCGTTGACCTTAACATCAGCCACAGCGGTCTGCGGCCTCGAGGCAACGACGCGGGCGCCGTTCAGGTTCGTGCCCCGCACCAGCAAGCGAACGGGATTAATCGATTGATTGGCCCACCACGACGGTGGTTCGACTTTAGTGACCGCAGGAGCTTTCGATGGAGTAACCGCGAGGCAAGCGCCGGCGGCGCCTAACGCGCACACGCCAAGGCAGATCATTCGCAGCCCTGGAGTTCGGATCAGCGTTTTCAACGTGTCCATGACGTGACTGGCTTATTTGCGAAAGCGCCGCACGTAACCAACGAGCACACTGATTTCTGAGCGACGCAGTTTCTTGCCAAATGCCGGCATCCCGCCCTTTCCCCGAGTGATGATGCCGGCGAGGCTGGTCTTGCCGGTAATGCTTGAGTGCTTCTGCCACCACTCAACGTCTGAAAAATCCGGCGTGTTGTAAGTGTGACCGAGCGGCGTATCTCCGCGTCCGTCACTCCCATGACAGCGTGCGCAGTTGTCTCTGAACAATTCTTCTGCAGAGACGCGGCCGCGCGACGCGGACTTGTCACGACGCTGCGAAGCGCTGCCAGCTACTTCAATTAGGAGAAAGTTGATCAGAACCAGAGCCAGACTTACGAAAGCAAATCGCTTTGTATATTCAATCATCCCCCTTGATCATTGCTCCCTCGTTTTATTCGCCCGGTACACGGGCCAGATCGTGAATGTGCCAATAGACGCTTTCGTTGCTCATCTCCGGGTGTTTGCGCAGAAACTGGTTGGCTAAAGGCAGAGCGGCTGGATCATCTTTTAGATCAGCAAAGATTTTGGCCTCGCGCCTGGCGTCGTCAATCATGCCGGTCTTGCGATAGATCAGCATGAGATTATAGTGAGCGCCCAGGTCTTCCGGATCGACTTCGAGGATCTTCTGATAACAGTCCAGCGCGCCCTTATAATCGCGCTTGATCTTGCAGAGCTCGCCCAGCTGTTGCAGAGATATTCGGTCACGAGGAAAGGCTGCCACTACTTGTCTGATATTACTCTCCGCCTGATCCAACTGGCCGCGTTTGATGAAGATGCGTGCCTGCTGAAAGAGCGCCCGCATATTTGAGGGGTTCGCCTTGACCACGCCGTCCAGGAGCACTGCGGCTGCATCATATTGCTCGAGTTCAATGTGGGCCATCGCGCGATTGACCAGGGCCATGGGCCGATACTTCTCATCGAGCTCAGCGGCGCGAGTGAATGCCTGAATGGCCAGATCGTATTGCCGCTGATCGAAGAGCGCGATGCCGTAGTTATTCCAGCGCCGCCAGTCAGGAATGGTTGTCTTATCGTTTGGATTAGGCGGCAGCGGCCCGTTAGCGCCGACGCGCAGCACGTATTCAGTCGTGGCCATCGTTACTATCGGATAGTCGACGGACTTACCGAGCACATAATCACTGAACACGCGGGTGAAGCGCCGGTAACGCACTCGCGCTGTGAGATGTAACGCCCCCACCGCATTAGCAGGCACCACAAATTGATAGCGGGCCAAATCCGAACGGCCTGAATTGATTTGATTGTTCTGAGCAAAAACGCGGGTGCGCCAGATGTGATGCTTATCGTTGTAGGTGCCGTCGCTTTTGACCAGATAGGTTTTGTAGTTATGCGCCGACTCTTCGAGATAGCCATTCGGCTTGAGGAACCCTGAACGAAAGATGGGATTGCCGCTCGCATCGCTAACAATGAATTCCACAAAAGCTTCGTAGAAGTCGCGCAACTCCGGCGGAAATGAATGGCCGATGTTCTTGTTGGCGATTACCACGTCTGCCGTGATGCGGTCGCCGGGATTAATCACAAAACCGCTCCGGTTAAGTGGCGCGATCAATTCCTCGGTTCGCCCGGTGGCTTTGCGGCGAATGGCAAAGATGTCGGCGCCAAGCTTGTCGTCTTCGAGAAACCTGGTCACGGCATCGAGTTGATCCGGCCATTTGTAATAAGTCGGGATGGCGGTATTGGCTGACGCCCAGCGATGCGATGTCAGCTTGCCTTGTTTTGCGGAAACATCGAACAAAGGCGCCGGCTCTTTCTTCATGTGACAGGTGTTGCAGGTTTCCTTATCGCGCACATAGAACGGGTGCGGCGACTCTTTTGAAAAGGACGACATCTGCAACTCATCGGCGACCATGAAAGCGCGCAGGAATTTATAGTCGTTCAATTCGTGCGGGACCTGCGACTTATGACACGAGCCACAGAACTCCGGCGTCTTCAGGAGCGGACGCATCATTGCCCGGCGGTGGTCCGGCACATCATTCAGAATCTGCTGATCGGTTACTCCGGCCAGAAGACGCGTGCCGTCTTCTTTGACCAGCAGGGCCGGCTCTCCCATTACGTATCCGCCGATGCCGCGTCCGTTAGCGGCCTGGATCGAGTGACAGGCAATACATGACACGCCGTCATCGTCAAATGGCCGTTTAACTTTCGTGTTTTTGGTCAAGGCGCCGGAAAAGAGCGCGGCCGGGTTGTGACATGATTCGCAGTGGCGAGTGTATTCAATCCCTTTTTGCGTTTGCAGATCCTTGACGTTCTTTTGATAGAAAGGCTCACGAAACGCGTTTCCGTGGGCCGACTGCCGCCATTGCGCATGGGCGTCGGTATGACAAGTTCCGCAGCGTTTCGAGGAAACGAACATGTCGCCGGGAATGAAAGTCCCGGTCGTGGTCGTCGCGTTGCCGGGAGAAAAAGGATTGGGCCCAAACTTGAAATCGTAGTTCCTGGAAATTTCCTGGGCATACGTACTGTCCGGATCGTTGGCGGCGGCAGGCGTCTTCACACAAAGACTCGCCGCGATCAAAACCAATGAAGCGATCGCGCAATATAAAGCGATCTTGCGACGATTGGTGATTACTTTCCCTGTCATAAAACCCTCATTACAATCTCGTTCAGAACTCTAACTTTCCGTGTACGTTCATTCGGCTCACGTCGAGCGTGAAGTTAGTCACTGAATTCGCGTTTGCGTCACTCATGCGAAAGATCAGCTTCCTGTCATTATCAGCGATAAGTGGCCTGCCCTGCTGGTCCCGCCGGGAAAAAAAGAAAAACGCTTCGTCGCCCGGCACCTTGGGTGCTATGAACCCGCTGAGATCACGCCGCATTCCCCGATCGTTTGCCAAATAAATATATCCTTTGAGCGATTCAATCGTTTGACCCCTGAACCAGTCATAGATCAAATCCGAACCCGGGCTGTTGGTTGAACCAAAGCCTACACTAACAATATAGTTATCCTGACATTCAGGGCATTCAAGCAGGGTTCGTGTCTGTGCATCGACGGTCCTTTTCTCACCCTGCGTCATTTGATCATACCTGGCGTCGAGTTGCACCAGCCGAACGATCGCCTGACGAACTGGCAGCGCCGAACGCAGGCGAATCGTAAACCGGTAATCTTTTGCATCTTCGGCGCCGCCCAGAGCGGCTTGCCGGTCGGCAGTGGACGTGCTTTCAACCTGGCCGGCGACCGAACGGACCTGCCTTCTGGGGCGCACGCGCACTTCCTGGGTTTTGGCCCAGGCGGAATCATTCAGCAGGCGGCTGACGTCAGCCTTCGACCATTGCTGAAATGGTCTGCTCATCAAATCTTCCTGCGCCATCCGCGGCAGACACGCAAACACCACCAGCGCCCCTGCGGTCAGGGCCATCAAACATCGACGAAAAAAGAAATTCATTAGAAAACCTTCGCGCAACTCTGCTAGGGCTGTCCCAGTCCCAGCATTTGCTGAGTGCGTATTTTCTCATCTAAGATTCGTTCCTGTTTGACCTGCTTCTCAAGAGCTTCGAGACGCTTGAACTCTTCCAGTTCCGTCTGCGCCTTATCAGTCTGTTTAAGACGCGAGTAAGCCAAAAACAGTTGGTAGTGGGCCTGCGTATGCGTCGGGTTTCTTTCAATTACATGTTGCAGTCGCGTCGCGGCCTCCGCATAGTCGCGTCGTTTCAACGCCAGCCTGGCGTAGTCGTAAAGCACGGGCACGTTATCGGGTTGCAACTCAAGCGCCCGCTTCAACGGGGCCTGGGCGTCTTCGAGTCTTCCCTGTTCAATTGAAACGTAGCCCAGACTGGCCAACGCGTCAACGTGATCGGGATGCGAAGCGAGAAACTTTTCAAGGTGCTCACGGGCGCGGTCAAAGTTTCCCGCCGCTCGGTGAGCATAGCCCTGCAGATACTCGACGTTTTCAATCTTTGGATCAATGGCAGCCGCCCGATCGAAATCTAAAGCCGACGCCATCCACTCACCTTTGCGATAATTCGCGTTCGCGCGCGCCAGCACATAAGCAAACTGGTTTGGCTCCAGCTCCATGGCCCGCGTCTGTTCAGTAATCGCGCCTTCCCAGAACCCGACGCGAAAATACTCGCGTCCCAGCATATAGTGATAAGGCGCGTTTTTCGGGTCGCGTTCAATGGCATGCTTGAACTCTTCGACCGCGTTTATGTGATCGCTGCGCTCGCTGGCGATTAGTCCCAGCCGAAAATGAGTTTCCGCCGGACCGGGATTGATGTCTGCCGCTTCTGCCAGCGCGTGTATTGCTTCATCGTAGCGATTCAAATTGTAAAGAGCGACCCCGAGATTGTAGAGCACCTCAAAGGTGTGCGGCATCTTTTCGTTCACCCGCGCGAAAATGCGCGCGGTGCGCTCGTACTGTTCGTTCTGAGCGAGTTCAGTGCCGAGGGTAAAGAGGATGCGGGGATCCGATGCCGCCACTCGCTCAACCAGTTCGGCCGCCGTGTCGGCCTCACTGCCGCGGTTGGCACGATAGGCAACATTAATGAAAGCGAGGGCCAGTTGCGGATCCTCCGGGGCGCGGGCCCGCGCCTGGGCGAAGTGCTCGGCCGCTTTCACAAAATCTCCCGCATCGGCGTATAAGGCTCCCAAATTGTAGTGCGCCTGCACGTGTGAAGGATCTGCTTTGAGCACGTTTTCGAACTGAGTAATGGCCTCGCTTATCTTTCCGCGCTCGGCCAGCATTCTACCCAGGTTATTACGCGCGCTAATGAACTTTGGATCCAATCGAACAGCCGTATTGAATTCATTGAAGGCTTCATCGGCACGTCCGCTGCGATCGAGGACGACTCCGAGCACATTGTGCGTAGTAGCCGATCTGGGCGACGCTGCGACCGCAGCCCTGGCTGAGCGCTCGGCATCCGTCAGGGCATTGGCCTGCAAAGACTCAAGCGCCGCGTTAAGCGATTGGCGGGCGGGCGGTGTAAGGGCGGCGTCTGTTCCGGCTGAGCTGCCTGGATCACGCGATGCCCCCGGGCGCTGTCCAACTGCTTGAGCAAGAAAAATCAAAAACACGAAGCAGAAAAGCAGACTCAAACGGCCGGAATATGATCTAAGCCGTAATGCTCTCTGATTTTCTCGATCTCTACTCATCTAGTTCTGCCTTACGGCATGGGCGCCGTCCGGGTGCGAAACTCAGAATTGAGCCGTTCTACAATTGCAAATTCCACTTTTGCTTCGTCATCCCGGCCCACCCGTTTGAGTGCGAGGCCGAGTTGATAATGTGCATCCGACCGGTCGGGTGCTAAAGCCACGGCCGCCTGGAGAGAATCGACCGCTGCCGGAAACCGGTTCACCAAAATCAAGGCGCGGCCCAAAGCCCAGTGCGCTTCGAAGCTTCTTGCGTCGCGCGCTGTCGCGCGTTTCAGCGTTGATATCGCCTGGTCCAGTTTTCCCTGCTTAACCAGCAAGGCGCCCAAACCGATCATTCCCATTGCCGATTGCGGATCGATCTCGATCAACTTCTGATATTCGATCAGTGCTGCGTCAGAGTCACCCACAGCCTCCAGCGCTGTCCCCAGAAAAAACAATCCCTCCGCGTGGCCCGGATTGATCCTGATGGCGGCGCGCAGGTGAGAAACAGCCGCGGCAAAATCTTTCATGGCGTATTCGACTCGGCCCAGGTAGAAGTAGGCATCGAAACTAGTCGCGTCGAGGGCGATGGCCTGCGCCAGAAATTCACTGGCTTCGACGTTTGCGCCACCGCGAGAAGCGAGGATGATGCCGAGCAACGTATGCGCAGCCGAAGCTCCCGCATCCAGACGCAGAGCCCGGCGCGCCTCTTGTTCGGCTTCCGCTGTACGCCCGGTATTAAAGAGCGAGAGCGCGTAAAAATAGGCGACGTCGACTGAATCAGACTGCTTGCGGGCAAGTTCCGCGAAAGTATCAGATGCGTCCGACCAAAGCTTCAGCCTGATGAAAGCCAGACCCAAATCCTGCCACGCGCCGTAAAGGGCGGGATCCAGACGCAAAGTTTCGCGGAAGCCACGGATGGCGGCGGTCAAGTCGCCCCGATCCGAGGCCAGCAACGCTTCGGCATAGGTAACTCGCGGATCTGCCGGCCGCGCGTCCTGCAAGAGATTCAGTTGCGCGATGGCGTTTGGCTGGTCGCCCAGGGTCCGGTACACAGTCAGTAGATCGAAACGGACTTCAGACCGGCGCGGATCGATTTCGAGCGCGCGCCGCAAATGCACGGCTGCCTCAGACAATTGCTTTTGATCGCCACTCAATAGAAGAAAGCGGCCGAGTTGATACTGCGCGGTAAAATCTTTTTCGTCGAGTTTAATCGCTTCGCGCTCAGCGTTGAGCGCGTCAGCGCGCCGGCCCAGCTTCCAAAGCGCATAACCCAGGTTCGCCTGATAGTCAGCCTTTTTCGGATTGAGGGCGACCGCCCGGCGCAAATCTTCGATGGCCTCCGCATAATGACCCAAGCCCATGCGAGCATAAGCGCGGGCATTTAGAGTCTCGGCATCGTTCGGCGTGGCCTTTAGTTTCTCTGACGCTTCGACCTCGGCCCGCTCCGCTCGCGCCAGAGGCGTGCTGAAACGCTCAACATGCGAACGCACGATGTTTGGAGAGGCAGTCTGAGCAACCGCCGAGACCGCGCCCAGGAAGAAGCAATAGAGAAAGACTTGGAATGTAAGAACTCTCATCGGCACAACGGTCAGAGACTCTAATAAGTGATAAGTATAGTAAAAAACGACCGCGCGCGCATGGCTTGCCCGGTCGTTTGATAGCGAATACGCGAAGCCACAGTCAAACACTCCATAGCTTCCCGGCTGTCAGGTTTGAGCCCGGATTAACTCCGTCGCTCTTCGTCGTCAGCTTTCCGTCTTTAGAAGAGCAACTTCAGGCGGTATTGCACGACCCGCGCGGGTAGAGCGGCATCGAAACGGCCGAAGGCCCCGGTGTCCCTGAAATTATTATTCGGGACGGTATAAGTTGCCTGATTGAAGACGTTGAAAAACTCAAATCCGATTTGCATCTTGAGTCTCTCAGTAAGGGCCGTATTCTTGAAGACCGAGAAATCCGTGCGCACAAAGCCGGGACCTCTAAACGAATTGCGCGGCAGTGTGCCGAAACGAATCTGTTGTCCGGCTGCGTTGACGACACAGTTCGGCCCCGGACAGGGCCCGGTGGGTCCGCCAAAGGCAGCCGCATTCATGAACCGGCCGGCCGGTATATTGGCAAATGGATTTCCGATCTGATTCGCGCGACGACTGCCGTTATCTCCATCAACGACGGTAAACGGATAGCCGCTGCGTCCACTGACAATGATATTCAGTTGCAACCCGCCGACGATCTTGTTAGCGGCCGCGCTTGAGTTCATATAGCGCTGCCCCTTTCCGAACGGCAAATCAATAATCGCATCGGCTGACAAAAGGTGCGGCACGTCGAGCGATGAGATTCCATATTCAGATGCCAGATCAAAGGGATTCTGCGGACCTCCCTGCGATCCCCGGCCTTCTCCGATTCCCTGGAAGACGCCTGTCGAATCATCGCGGTTTTTACTGAAGGTATAGGAGATCTGTCCCTGAATGTTTTTGGACAAGCGCTTCTGTAACTGCGCCTGCAACGCATTGTAGTTTGAACGCGCGCGATTGATGTAGGCCTTGGCGGAGAGGAACGCGCCCGCTGTGTTGCGCGCTTCAGCCGTGCCGCTGCCGCCAATGTCAAGAGTTTGTAGTAGGTTCCGGGCGCGGTTGCCGACGTACCCAATGTCAAGCGCATAGTCCTTGCCGAATTGCATCTGGAACGAGACGTTGAATTGATGAACCAGCGCCGTCTTCTGATTCGGATCCTCGCGGAAGACGGTGATCGCTCCGCCGGGCGACAGCAGTAAGGTCGGGCTAATCGTCGGAACATTAGGAGGTCCGGTCTGAAGATTGAAAACACTGCGTGGAGTCGAAGAGTCGAAAGCGTTATTGAAAGTGATGCTGTTGGTGAAGGGTGGATTCTGCACCAGGGGCGGTCGATCCACCGCGTCGAGTGTGTAGAGCAACCCGTAGCCACCGCGAATGACCATCTTCTTCTCTGGTCCGATGGCATAAGCAAAACCAACTCGCGGGCCAAAATTGTTCTTGTCAGTCTTGATTAGACTGTCACCTTTGCCGGAAGCGACAATAACAGTCCGTGTCGCGGGATCGTAATTACCCAGTCGTCCGGCTTTCTCAGTGGCCGCCGGAAATATGTCATAACGCAACCCAAGATTGAGCGTCAGCCGATCGCTGGCCTTAAAGTCGTCCTGCACGAAAAATCCGTATTCCTGCGACCGAAGATCAAAGGCTCCTCCGGGAACACTGCCTCGGAAGGTTTGCAATGCCGCGACTCGGTTATCCAACATGTTCGCAATGGCCAGGCCGGTGCCGCCAAAGGCGATCCCATTCGCGTCGACGAAACATCCGTCGCCTGTGCCTGCGTTAAAGCTCGGACCACGGGACGCGACTGGACACGCCAGATTGGTGCCCGTCGAGGGGCCGTTATCCGCATACGCAAGATTACCTTTCAGTCCGCCGGTGCGACCGCCATCAATGGTATGAAGATGTCGGAGTCGCATCTCGCCGCCCAATTTGAATGAGTGCTTGCCCTTGAGCACTGTCAAAGTGTCGGCGAAATAAGGATTCTTGCTGTTGACGATGAACGGGCCTCCGTCACCCGCAAACTCGACAAAGCCATTGCCGAAGCCGCCCGTAAGAATGGATCCGGATTGCTCGAGGGTCCCGTTGTTCACGTTCGGGATGCCCACGTCCTGCGAGAAAGTCCCGCTGATGCCGCAGGCGCCGCCGACGCCGCAGTTGAAAATTCCGATATTGATTTTTGTGTAGCCAAAACGAAACTCGTTGAGGACGGTCGGGCTAAAGGTGTGCGTATCGGTGAGGACTACCTGGCGCGTGTTGCCAAATTCGTTGCCCGCGCCGAAACCAGCCGGAACCTGCGGAAAGAAAGATCCGCGAATTGCGGAAAAGTTTTGAAACGAATAGCGTCCCGAAAGTGAGTTCTTGCCGGAGACGCGGTGGTCAATCTTGACGTCGAAGTTGTCAATCTTCTCCTTTACCTTGCGTTGACTGAAAAAGTTGTTATCGAACTGTCCCGGGTTAAGCCGGGTGGCTGTCGGCGAGGGAAAAAGATTGAAGAACTTTTGTGTGACGGTGCTGATGCGGCCAGCGGGAATCGTCGCACTAGTAAAAGGCAAACCCGTCGTCGCATCGCAGATCACGCCGCTTATGCCCCTTCCGCAGTCTCGGGTACTGGTATAGGTAGTGCCAAAGACCCCGTTACGAACGTCAGCCGTGGGAACAGTTGAGGACAGCGGAGTCGGCAGATTGTTCCGCCCACCAAGATAATCAAAGAAGAAGAAGGTCCGGTTCTTGACGATGGGCCCGCCAACTGTTCCCCCGAACTCGTGGATCTGCTGCACTGCTTTGACCGGAATATTAATGTCGTTGCGCGCAATCGCCTCTGCCCGGTTGCGCTTCAAAATCGGATGATAAGCGTTAAGAGCTGAGTTTTGCCCGTAGTAGTAACCCGAGCCGTGAAACTGATTCGTGCCGGACGTGAAAGACGTGTTGACGACAGCGCCGCCGGCGCGGCCGATTTCGGCTGGAGGCACGCTCGTGGTCACTTTGAACTCAGCAATAGCATCCGGATTGACGAAGACCCCGATCGACCCAAACTGCGGCTCGTTATTATCAACGCCGTCCACGGAAAAATTATTATTTGTCGGGCGCTGACCGTTCGCCGAAAGTACCGCGCCACCAGAACGAGCAAAGCGAGCTGATTCCGTAGAACCACGAGGGTCGCCGCCCCCGGGGCCTTGGCCACCGGCATTCGGATCGCCGTTATTGTTCGCGCGCGCATCCGAAAGTGTTCCTATTGTTACGCGGGACACGCCGGGTGTTAACGTTGCAAGCTGAGTAAAGTTACGGCCTGACAGAGGAAGCTCCGTTACTTCTCTACCGCTTACGACGCTGCCCCGGTCGCTCGTCTCAGTTTCCAATTGATTCGGAGCGGAAGTAACCGTGACCGTTCCCCCCACTCCCCCGGCAGTCAAGGTGACGTCTACTACCTCCGTGCTGGCCGTCTGCACGGTAATGTTCTCTCTAATAGTCTCAGGGAACGACGGCGCTTTAACCGACACTTTGTACTTGCCCGGCTCCAGCAGAGGCACTTCATATATTCCATCATCGCCTGCATTCACTGTGCGCTCGGCGTTCGTTTCGACGTTTGTCACCGTGACTTGAGCTTTCTGAACCACGGCTCCGTTCTGATCTGTAACTGAGCCTTTGATCGTTCCTTTATTTGTCTGCGCCATGATTGGAATAGCCATGACTAAGAACAGAGACGAAAGAACACAACCGCGCATGAGAAAGCGAACGACGCTTTGAGCCGTAGTCATATTGAAACCTCGCATAGAAGATTAGATTAAGAGCGCACTCTCCTTTTTCGTTGGAGAAGGGCGCCTCACGCTGTTACTGGAAATGCATAGGCCAAGTACAAATGCACGTCTGACTCAGCTCGATCAGAATTCGACTTACGTCTGTCGGTAAGCCCCGTTTGGGGTTTGTTGTCTGAGCAAACTAAGTATTAGTACACTTTTATTGAGCTGTCAATACTTTTTTGGCGCATTAGAGGAAAAATAATAGTCGAGGTTTCGGCGGGAATGTCCGCAGTTCGATGCTGGCGTTAACCAGCAGTCTGACTACAGTCCCAGCTCAGGCCGCAGCAGCAGCGGCAAACTTGCTCGCCAGCACCAAGCTCAATGCACCCATTAGCGTTGGGTTTTCTCCCAAGGTCGAAGGGAGGATTCGCGCTGAAGGAAGACCCCGCCTGACGCTGTGCTCGATGGTATCTCGCAGCGCGCCTTCGACCAACGGCCAGGCCCTCGCGATTTCACCGCCAACCACCACCGCCTCTGGACTAAAGCCGACGACTAGATTGGAAATACCTATGCCCAGACAAAGCGCGGAGTCGACCAGCGCAGCAGTCGCGTGCGCCTCGCCCTGCAAAGCTCTATCGACGAGTTCTTTGAAACCGACTGTCGAATTGCCCGAGAACTCATGGTAGCGAGCCAGCGCCGCGCGCTCAGAAGAAAAAGCTTCCCAGCAATCGCGATTGCCACACGAACAAGGCACGGGCGCGTGCGTACCGATTATCATGTGGCCAAATTCGCCGGCGGCGCCGTGCTCGCCACGATAGATCTGACCGTCAAAAACGATTCCCGTACCTACGCCCTCCGCGACCAGTACGAGTATGAAATCGCGCGCATCACTCACTTCCGGCCTACCAAACCAAAGTTCGGCGAGCGCCACGGCATTCGCGTCGTTATCCAACGTTACCGGCAGATTCGTTGCGGACGAGATCATTCTGGCGACCGGGATATCGCGCCATTTGAAGTAAGGCACATAGATGGCGGTACCCGTTGACGGGTCGACTAATCCCGGAAGACTCACTCCAATCGATTCAATTGATCCGCTCTTGCGATCCAGAAGCTTTTCGATATATTCGACTACTCTACCAAAGGTGCGGTCGGGATCAGGTTCCGTCGCGAATGCTTCTTGCCCAAGGACGCGGCCCGCCAAATCGCTGGTAGCGATGGTGGTAACGCTCGGCGTCACCGCGACCCCAATCGCAATTGGGCCGGCAGTGCGCAGCCTTAACATCGTGGGCGGCCGGCCTCCAGTCGATTCGCCCTCGCCTATCTCTTCGACCAGACCGTCGTTCTGCAAATCGTCGATAATCGCCGAGACCGTCGATCGCTGCAGAGCAGTCTCTCGAGCAATCTCCGCGCGCGAAATCGGTTCCCGCTCGCGCACATAATTCAATACGATCTGCCGATTGATATCGCGAATCGTGGTTAAGCGCGCTGGCTGAACCTTCTTCAGATCTATTCGTCGCATGTGTGGGGCCTTAGAAGGTCTTCTCCGCCTTTTCTGAACCGAAACCTATTCACAAGGGTCGGCGCCGCAGAGTCCAATGCCGCATGATTGAACAGGTTGGACAGTATTATAGACCGCGGTGGACAGTCAACGGTTTGTTAGTCGTGAGCGGAGAGCGCCGCGGATGGAGCAACGCCCGCGGGCTACTTGCTCACGCCCTTGTTCTCAGTCACGGTAAACTTCCGATCCACGCTCGGGACCGAAACGGTTTCCGTCGAGCCATCGGGCCATTTGATCTCGATCTTGTCAACGGCAGTCGCGGCGCCCAGGCCGAAATGCAGAGTTGGATCATTCTGTGAAGAATAGCTCCCACCGCTCACGACATCCTGGCGCTGGCGCAATTTGCCGGTGGTAACGTAAACGATGGCGCCGATGGCGTCACGCGGACTCTTCTTTGATACATCTCCCACCAGGCGCAACTCGAGCCAGTGGCCAGGGTTCTGAGAAACATTTCGCAGCAGTACAGGCTTCCCGATTTTCCATTTTTCAAATTGCGAAACAGAAGCATCTGCTGGGCATAACTGGTACCCCACTGTCTGCCGTCTACGGAAGGATATACGTGGCCGTTGGCAACCAGGACGTCCTTCCAGCCGTCATTATCAAAGTCCATGAATACTGTGCCCCATCCCAGGAATGGATAGGTCGGTTCGCCGTGCCCCGCCTGAAAGGTGACGTCCGTAAAATTCCCGTCGCCGTCATTGTGATAGAGAACATTCGTGTCATCTGAAAAGTTCGTGATATAGAAATCGATCCGGCCGTCGTTGTCATAGTCGCCCACGGCCAAACCCATTCCTGCTTGTTCTCTTCCATTTTCGTTGAGAGCAATGCCCGAAGGGTAACCGGTCTCTTCAAAGGTGCCGTCACCTTTGTTGAGGTAGAGCAGTTTCGGCGTCGAATCGTTAACGACGATCAAATCGAGCAGGCTGTCCTCGTTGACATGGATGAATGCCGAAGAGAAACCATAATACAACTGTGCATCATTGACTCCGGCCTTGATACTCACATCTTCAAATGTGCCATCAGATTTCTGACGATAAAGAGTGTCGCCTTCACCTTTCAGTCCCCGGGGTCCACACAGAACCGGCACTCCCCGAAACTGGCAGAAGTTCTGTCCCACATTTCCGGGCTTGGAAGCCTCGGTGGGACTGGGCGGCAGGTTGTTGAGATCGAAATCGAGGTAGCCGGGAACAAAAAGATCCAATCGGCCATCGCCATCATAGTCGCCCCAGGTCGCGCCAGTGCTCCAACCTTTACGCGCAACGCCCAGCTTCTCAGCCACGTCGGTGAAGGTACCGTCGCCGTTGTTGTGATAAAGCCGCGAGACGCCAAAGTTGCCGACAAAGATGTCGGGTCGTCCGTCATTATCATAGTCGCCCACTGCCACGCCCATTCCCCATCGCTCATTCGCCACTCCGGCTTTGGCGGTCACGTCTTCGAACTTCCAATTGCCCATGTTGTGATACAACGCTGCGCGGGGCGGTTTCTCTTTTCCCATCATCGCGGGAATCGTCGAGCCATTGAGCAGGTAGATATCCGGCAAGCCATCTCCGTCATAGTCGAAGATCGCCACTCCGCCCGAGACACCCTCGACGATATAGTCCTTGGCGTCGCCGCCCGACTTGTGTTTGAAGTTCGCCAATGCTGTTTTGTCCGTCATCAGTTCAAAGATCACGGGCGCTTTCGGATCGACAATGCCTACCGTCCGCGGCGAGTTATAGTTGACGGGAGCGCCGGTTGAGACTCCGCCCATTCCCTGAGGCGGTGTAGATTGCGGCTCAGGCTTCTTCGCCGGTGTTTGAGCCATCACGCTAATCCACGCTTGCAGCAAAATACACGCGAGCAGAGCGATGGCAGGGGAAGGGATGCGGCGAGATTTATTTTTCTGCATGCCAGTCAAACAAGATCTGAAGTGATTTAATCTCAGATGGTCGAGCACGGAACAAGTGGAGACTCACCGAAAATACCTACATCAGTTCATGGCTGTCAAACAAGCCGTCTTCAACCCGATTCACTTGGCTTCCTTCACATCGCGCTCATTTATCGTCAGGTAACGATCGGCCTCAGGGTTCTCAATTGTCTGCGTCCGGCCGCTCGGCCAATGTATTTCAACCAGGCGAACACCGGTCGCGGCGCCTAACCCGGCAACAACTCTGAAATCATTCGCCGATAGATAGCTGCCCGCGGCCGAGACATCGAAAATCTGCCGGCGCCCGCTGTTGTCCGTTACGATGATTCGGGCTCCTATCCCGTCACGATTCGATTTCGTGCCGATCAAACGAATTCCCAGCCAATGGTTCTTTGTTCCGTCGTTCCGGAGGATCAGCGGCGCGCCATTCAGCTCTCCGATGACTATGTCGATCTGCCCGTCGTTGTTCAGATCGCCGAATGCGGCGCCGCGGGCGACAATCGGCGTATTGAAAGCCGGACCGGCAGTTCCGGAAACATTGACAAAGCCTTTACCGGTGTTCCGCATCAACAATGGTGTCTGTTTGTACTTCAAGTACGTCGTAGTTTTTTCGATCGTGTCGAGGACGTGGCTTTGGGCCACGAATACATCCCGCAGTCCGTCGTTATCGGCGTCAATAAAGTGCAGGCCCCAGCCCGAGTACGGCAGAGTTATCTGGCCCACGCTCGTGGCATTCGTCGCCCAGGTGAAACTCAGATCGCCGTTGTTCCGATAAAGCGGATACGTTTCATTTGATAGGGTAGTAATAAAAACATCCGGCCACCCGTCATTATCATAATCACCCGCGTCAACGCCCATGCCCGCAAAGGTTTTTCCATTTTCATCGTAACCCGCGCCGGCAGTGACGGCGATGTCTTCAAACGTGCCGTCGCGCTTGTTGTGATAAAGCGACTGGCGCACGCTATCGTTAGCGACAAACACATCCGGCCAGCCGTCATTGTCAAAGTCAGCGAAAGCAACACCGAGCGCCTTGCCGGTGGGATCGGCAACTCCCGCTTTGACACTTACATCTTCGAAAGTACCGTCAGGCTTCTGGTGATAAAGAATGTTCGTTGCTCCTTTGAAATTGTCAGGATGGCAGTAGGCGCGAAAACCGGGCCGCGTGTCACCGCAAGGGATCGACCCTCTAGCAAAGTCCCAATCCAGATACCGGGCCACGAACAGGTCCAGCCTTCCATCGCGATCGTAATCAATCCAGCCAGCGCTGGTTGACCAACCGTCCGCGGACACGCCCAGTTTTTTGGCCACGTCAGTGAAGGTGCCGTCACCATTATTATGATAGAGATGATTCTCGCCGTAACCAGTCACATAAAGATCCGTGTGGCCGTCGTTGTCATAATCACCGGCGGCCACGCCCATGCTGTAACCGGAGCCTTTCAATCCGGCGCGCTCAGTTACATCTTCGAAACTGCCGTCTGATTTCTGATGATAGAGACGGCTCCAATATTTGGGCTCGCTCTTATCGGGCAGCCCGCCTTTTGGCATGGGATCTTTTAGCAGCGCGCCGTTGGTGAAAAAGAGATCCATGCGCCCATCATTGTCAAAGTCAAAGATCGCTACGCCGCCACCCATCGTTTCCAAAAGGTATTTTAACGAGGTCGGTGAACCGGCATGCTTGAAATCGATCTTTGTCAGCGGAGTGATGTCGGTGAAGGTTACCGGCGAGGGCGCCTGCGGCCCGGGCGGCGGTGGAGTCTTAGGCAGATCGCCGGAACTGTAACTCCGTCCGGCGCCTGGGGTGGGCGTCGGAGATGGCAGCTGTTGTGCGCCGACCACGCTCCCAAAGCAAACAATCAGAGCGGCTAACAACAATGACCGACAATGAGGCGGAAGGTGATGGCCCTGTTTCTTTTTCGCAGACGTGCTTCTCAATGCGTGTCTCGTTCAATCCAATCAAGATCGGTCCATGATCAAGCATGAAATCGTCAGGCCAAGCCACAATCAAGGCGCGCGACTCGAGTTAAGCTGGCTGGGACTGCTGCCCTTATTGCTGTTAGTCACCGTGTACTCGAGCCATCCGATCATCATCTCGTCGTAACTGGGATCACCCCAGCGCACCGCTTTGGCCGGATCAGGATTGTGCTTGTTCCCTGCAGAGTTATCGAAATGGGCCGTCACGATTATTCTGGAACCCTTCGGAACCATCATCGGATTCTTCAGCCGGTACACGGTCTGCCAGTTGAAATCAAATTTCGGCACCCACAGCAACGTCTGGCGCCGGCCATCCGGAAAAACAATTTCGTACTTCATGTCTTTGCCCCGCATATGCATATGGGGCATGTAAGAGATCAATTGCACTTCCCGATCAAAAGTGTAAGCTGCCGTCACTTTGTGATTCGCGGCGCCTGGTGGAATTTTGAAGAAATGATTGGGCACGGTGAACGTCACCGCTCGCCTTGCGGGCGGTTCTTTGGCGAAGATTAGCCCCACGATGGTCCGATCCCGCTGCGCTGTTTCGATTCTGCCATGAAAGCTTGAATAGTGAATCTGGAGAATGATTGTCGAGCCCGCTGGAATCAGCTTGGCGGTTCCCGGAGGATAAACGTCAGGTCCTTTGCCGGGCGCGTATGACGCCAACAGCACGCTATACTCAGCCGCGCCGTCACCAGTCCGACCCTTGAAAAGCGAACCGCCGTTAGGAGCATCGGCGCCGTCGTCAATGACGGGAGCGTCCATCTTGACGCGCGAGAGCGAGCCTTCCTTGTAAAAGATCGACGGCTCGGTGTCAGCCTGCGGAAACTCGGCACTGACGCGCTTCGCTCCAGCCGAAAACGCTTCAGCCGTCACCACGTGAGCAATGACGTGATGGACTATTCCACGGTTGCCTGGCAGAATTTCCGCCGCTTGCACCCACCTGTCCTCTTTAAACTTTGTGGGGAAGGTAACGTAGACGTAGCTATCGGGCGCGTGCGCTTCGATTGTGTACTCTTCGGACATCGCCAGCACGTAGTCTGGCCTACCCATTTTCCAGCCTGGAAAATACTTGGGCGGCGTTGGCAGGTTTTCCGGATTGCCTTCCTTTGCGCCCTGCGCAACCCAGGTCACTATCGTCCCGATGTCTTCCTGGCTCAGGCGCCTATCGTTTAGGAACTCCCCGTAGTGTGAATCGGCATGCCAAGGTGGCATTTCTCTCGCTGATACTTTTTCGCGAATGGATTCTGCCCACGGCAGAACCTCCTGGTAAGTCAGCACCGAAAACGGCGCGATGTCGTGAGGGCGATGACACTCCGCGCAATGTTGGTAAAAAATTGGAGCTACTTCTTTGCTGAACGTGACTTCGTCCTTATCCGAGGCGCCCGAGTGGGCGCCGCGTGTACCGGCGATTAGGCCGATCGTGGCCAAAGCCATCAAGAGCAAAAAGAGAAAAAATCTCTTCGACGCCATCCCGCCGTCTCCTTCAACAGTAAAAAAGCGAGGCCGAAGACTAACAAACGTGGAGATCGCCACGAATAATACTATGTTGGTGGCTTGGAACTCCGCTTCGCTTCTTCAATCAACTGGTTATTTCGTTCGTACGAAATCTTTTCCTCATTTTCCGTTGCTGGCGGATACTGATGTCCCTGATAGACAGGGTAAGCTTCTGTCCGCAGATGCGCGAGCATGTGATGCCCGCGGCGTGACGCGCGTTCGTGACGCAGCGCGGAAATATCGATCGGCGCGACCACGATCCGCTCGCCCGGTCCGGGAGACGCCTGGGCCAGCAAACGTCCGTCGTAATCGACGACCTGACTGCCGCCCGGCCATGAATAGGGTGGATAGTGCTTCAGACTGGCGCCCTGATTCGCCGCCACCACGTATGTCATGTTCTCGATTGCGCGCGCGCGATTGATCACCGTCCACCAATCCATCGGCTCAGTCGCGCCCCACGGATCCATGTAGGCCGATACGCGCACCAGAACTTCGGCGCCGTTTGCCGCTAGTTGGCGCATCGCTTCGGGAAACAACCAGTCATAGCAAATTGCACAGCCGATGCGGCCGATTGGCGTATCGGCGACCGGAAAAAGAGGTTCGTCATAGCCTTCGAGATCGTGAGGACTGGTATGAACCTCGTAGGGAATCCACGTGTTCACCTTTCGATACTTATAAAGAATGCCTTCAGGTCCAATCAAGCACGTCGTATTGAAGACGTGGCCCGGCCATTTCAGATCAACTTCCAGCATCGAACCGCTTTGAATATAGATGTTCCACTCCTGGGCTTTTTGTTCAAGCCGATCAGTGTGCTCGTTCGGGATCTCGATTGCCAGTTTGTCGATCAACTCCGCCGCGGTTTCAAAGACCGGCGCCGAGTGAGCGAACTCTGGGAAAACGACCAGCCGCACAGGCAAAAACGGGGCGGCGCCGGCGACCGCGGAATCGATCATGGACAGCATCCGGTCCGTATTTACGCGTATCGCTTTGCGCTCGATCGGATTCGGCAGATCAGTCTGGCAACAAGCCGCTGAGTATCTGATGTGTTCCATAAAGAACTTCTAATCGGAGCGCCGACATCCTGTCGGCGGTTCGCAGGCATCTTGCCCGCATTCGAGTCAAGGGACGCCGGCAGGGACGCCGGCGAACCGCAGCCAAGATGCCTGCGCTCCTATCTTCCAAGTATTACTGTATCAATCAACGGCACCGCCGAGGTGACCACGCGAGTATTGTACTGCTCGAGATATCGCCGCCGGGCCGCGGTCAAAGGATATTGTTCGGGCCACTTATACGGGTAACGGCTCATGCCATGGAACGGTAACGGGAAAATCTGATCGGGACTGGCCGAGTTGATGTCCATCTCTTTGCTGAATCCATCGGCATACAACAGAAACGTTCGCGTCCAACCCTGCGGCAGCGGCGTCAAGCGCGTGGCGTCAAACGACAACCTGATCTCATCGCCGGTGCGGCAAATCGCAAACATGTCGTCGCTCTTTGTCAGCAGCTCACGCACATCGCCTTCGCGAGTGTAGTGCCCGGTCATCACCTTCCAGGGCGAAGCAAACGAAACGTGGTCGTAATCATATCCGAACGGCTCTCGACCGTCGGGCGTCGCCTCGGCCGAAAAGCCACGCCAGTGGAGATCGGCCCGCTCTGGATCGAGGCGCGCAATCTGGTTTGGAATTGTTCTGTTCGAGGTGTCCACCAGAATCTGGTCCCAGTAAATCCGCATGTTAGTAACGATACGAACTTCTCGATTAGCGCTCAGGAACTTTCCGGTCAGATCGACGGTCACTGTCTGAGGGCGTCCCACAGGAATCCCAATGTCTGGAATAACTGTCTTCCAGTTCCCACTTGCGTCTTTCACCTGCAGCGCCGGAGGCTGCATTGTCTTGCCCGCCTGGGACGCGGCCACGTTGTCGCTGGACCAGGCGTAGTCGGTCCAACCGGTCAGGAGCAAGACCGTTCGATCGGGAGTCTGATTGACTCTGGCCTCAGCCAATTTCATCGTCAAACTATGCTCTTCACCATAACCCCTAATTCGATCAAGTTTGAAGCCATCAGGCCAGCGTCGGTCCATTATCGAGATGAGATCAAGCACATCGTGCCCGTGTTCATCCACTGCGCTCAATGGAGGGCGTGCTCCTTTGGTCAGAAACAACTTGAAAGGCTTCGGCGGATCACTCATGCCTTCGTTGGGATAGACTTCAGTGCCTTGCGGATGCGTGACGACCAGCAGTTGCAGACGGTCAACAAACATCGCCTCCTCGAGTTCGTTGGTCACGCGCAATTCAAAGCGGCCGTCCTTTTCCTTTAACTGATCGGCGCGGATGCGCACATACTCTTCGGGGTCAGGGTGATTGTAGTGACCGGGCCCTTCCAGATAACCCATCTCGCCGCCACCCATGAAGTCCGTGACAAACTCAAACCGCTCGCCGTTCCAGGTATATAGATAAGGACACGACGACGGCTTGCGATCGAGTTCAGTGATGTTAAGCAAAACCAGGCCGGCCTTTCCTGGCGGGAACTCGGTTTCGGCCTGGACAATTCCCGCGGGCCAGAGCACGCGCACCGCGTCAGGTCTTTCGCGCTTGCCTAAACCGAAGATCAAATCAGCCGGCGCGGGCGCCGGCGAAGCCGCATAAGTCTCGAGCTTTTGATAGAGACTGCCCGCGCGCATTTCGACTTTCGCTTCCACCGCGCTCTTGTTGCTGAT